>Ga0325410_1000549_pt1 | contig 39564 bp, 21 predicted proteins | sample PopdelMetagenome_16_FD_206182 | JGI IMG/M metagenome (GOLD analysis project Ga0325410, IMG submission 206182) | Populus deltoides microbial communities from Bellville, Georgia, United States - Xylem-PdIQD-R3 | ecosystem: Host-associated > Plants > Phyllosphere > Stem > Wood/Secondary xylem...
GATTTTTCTTTTGCTAGGAAAACATTGACCTCTTCTTGGCAAAAGAATACACTTCCATTTCTTACTTTTCTTCACGTACTTAGTTAAACATCAATATCTATCTTTTTTCTAACAAAAACAACTTTAGGTCATTATTTTCTCCATATGCATGTTTCTTGTACTGTTAGAGCTCTCCTTCTTCAATTTCAACTTTATGAATCAGCTTTATTAACATGTTTTTCATGTTATGCGTTTTATTGCTTACTATAATAAAAATTTTCTATGCTAATTTTATGGGTTAATCGTTAATTTTTTTGTTATAGAGTTGTATTCTCCATTCAAATTTAGGTGGTTAGACATTGCTTTCAGATTTTAAAAATGAAAAAAAAAATAATTTAGCTTTTACAATAAATTAAAAAAATTATTTTGAGGTTTTAAAAACAAAAGGAATATTAATAGACTTTATTTAAAAATATTTAACACGGTTATATGTCTATAATATTATATTTAAAATACTTATATTATATATATAGTTACATTTTATAAAATAAACTATATATAAACATATGATATATTAAAAAAAAGTTTGTTATATTAGCATTTGCAGGAAAAACACACACTTCACAATTTTATTTTATTTTCACTTAAAAAGAGTTTTTTTATTGATTTAAATGGATATCTTTACTAATTTATATTGAAACTATCATATGTAATTCATTTATATGATTACTTTTCACAAAAATAATCGACAGAAAGATATAATAGTAAATATAAATACATTAAAAGTTACAATTAAGTGATTTTTTTATATAAAAAAATATGATTAATAAATTGTGTAATAATAAAAAAAAATATTAACAGGTTTGTGGGAATAAAGAAAAGACATGTAAACCAACATCACAATGTTACAGCAAATTGAAGGGATTAGAGCACTAAATATTAGGATAAATTCATCGTTTTGTCCATCTGATTTTGGAAATTGGTCGAATCAAGCTTGCAATTTAATTTTGTCCATGCGAACCCTCACACTCTTATTTCTATTCACATGTGGGCTCTATGTGTTGCAATAGTTCATTAAAAAGTTCGTGACATGTGATGCTTGCAATAAGTGTACATCTAAGATAATTTTAAAAACTGATCTGCAATTAACATGAGATAAGGTCAAGATTACTGATTAGAAAAATCAATTCAAATTAATCTAAAACTTTTGTTTTTTTAAAAAAAATTAAAACAACATTATTTTAGATAAAAAAAAATTCATAACAAAAAGTCCACAGTTTGATGGTCGAGTTTTTACAGAGTCATCAAGTCAACTCAGATTTTTGATCGGTCATCTGAGTATTTTTCTTTTACTATTTTCTTTTCAATTCGAACCAGTCCAAACCTCAAGTCTACAATATTCCAGGTCGATTTGTCAAATAGAGCCAGGTTTTAAAACAATGCATCTAAGTAGATGAAGGGATTATGGTTAACCAAAAACCAAAAGTGTGAGGGTTCATATGTCCAATGTTAAAGCATTAGGGCTGATTTAATCAATTTTAAAAACTTGAGCAACCATACAATGTATTTACTACTACAATGTGAATGTTATAAAGGTATGACTTATTATTATTGAGATTTTTCTAGAACATCAATATATTTATGGGAAAGCATGAACAAGTAACCCGTAGGAAGTTTTAGTAAACGTGTTTGCAGAAAATTATAGAAAAGGATCGATTGATATAGTTGTTCGATAAAGTTCCGACAACTTGCCATCTTGAAACAAATGATTGTCATATGCAACAAATAAGAGGATTTGTTTGTTGTTTTTATTTCGATGACCAGTCATCTAAAGTTAGTTTGATGACACATTATTTGATTAGAGTTTTTGGTTTGAAAATGTAGAAATTCAAAAATACCCTTTTCCTTTTGGTTTTCCTAAAGAAAGTTTGGCAAGTTGAAAATATCTAGACATTTTCAATAAATGTTTTTGATTATCTTGTTAATTTATGAGTTTGCATAATAAATATGACATCTGAGATAGATGTGAGAGATTGAATTGGAGGAGATATATATAGGACTTGAATGGGCTTGAAGTTATATTATTTTTGTATTATGTTATGTTCTCTTGCATAATTTAATGCCTTAATTCTTTTTCTTCTTCTTTTTAATTCCTTTTTTCCTTTTATAAAAAGAAAACACACAAATAGTCATTTAATTGTTTAATCACTATCCATTTAATCATTTAAAGTGGTTCGGTAATTTATCTATTTACACAAAGCTATTCATTTTCTCGTATGATAGAAAATTAAAAATTACACAAAGGAAGAAGGAGAAAACTCTCTTAACTCAACTCACAAACTCTTTTTATGATTGCAATAGTCTATTTTAATTTTCTTATTCATAAAAATGAAATGCTAAATTTTTAGCAAGAAGATTGTACTCTGATTGTCATTGCACTTCTCATTATCCTTACCTAGTTTTTTTAAGAAACTTTGCAACTATATCATCTCTTTTATAGCTACATATTCAGTCTATATGGTATAGAGACAATCAACCTTTTATAACTTACTCAATACACAATTATATTACCTAGAGTATACACAAACCCCATAGTACTTTTCTTGTTATTAATATCATCAGCCAAATTATCATTAACATAACCTTGAAACTTCAAGTCTAATTTTGTGAAATAAAATGGCATATATGAAAAACTATTCAGATATTTTAAAATTCACTTGATCGCTTTTCAATGTGTTTTTCTCATAATATTTATGTATATACTCATAACTCTTACTAGATGTACAATATCTAGCCTTATACATACCATAATGTATATGATACTTTTGATTGTTGAATCATAAGTAAATTAACTCATGTATTTCTTTTATTTGTTTGTCTTTCATGAATGCACCATAATTAGTCTAAAATAATTAGCTAATGGTGTGCTTATTAATTTTGATTTATCCATGTTGAATTTGTAGAGAACTTTCTTCACATACTTTTTTTTTATGAGAGATTCAAGGTACTATTAGCTTTGTTCTTACACCAAGGGTTTGTTTTACACCTTTCAATCCTTCATTTCAAACTATCTTGACAAGTTTATCTTTGAGCTTGTTTTAAGCCATATAAGCTCATTTTCAACTTGTAAACCATATTCTCTTTTTCCCTTATTGAGAATCTATTTAGCTACTTCATGTAGATATCTTCCTTCAAATCTCCATAAGGGAAAGCGATCTTCATGTATAATTGCTTAAGATACAAATCTTTTACATTTATAATCCCTAGTATTAGCTTAGTTATTGTAGCTTCACCATCAAAGAAAAGATATATATGTAATTGATATCTTCTTTTTACTAAAATCCTTTGGTCCATTTCAATACTTAGGATCTCACTTTGCATTGACCACACATTCATTAATCTATCATTAATTTTTCTCTAACGATTTCCTCCACTTATACTAACTTTAACTATGGATTTAGACAATCAAACTCCGTCGTTATGTCTAAAATGATCAAATTAGTTGAAAACTAGTATATAATTATCAAAATTTAACTTTAGACATCTTAAACTTGATCAAAAGAAAAATGGCCTAATGCATGGCTTGGGTTAAATAATAACACAGGTTGCCTCTACTTTTGACCATACTAGATTATCACCCTATCAAAGGGTGATGTGGTAGACACGTGGTAAATAATAGGACTAATATATTGACATGGTTGGTAATGTGTAAAGACACGAAGTGAGAAGTTGTTTGATGTGTGGGACTCACTCATATCTTTGTTTTGCATGAGATTTTTATTGTTGTGTTCATCTTAGTAACCTCATCACATTGGTATATTCAAAACATGTTTTTGAACACTTTGATTTCTAGAAAAAAAAATCATTCAAGGCTCTGATAACAATTGTTAGAATCTATGATTGATATCCAGAATCAACAACACATAATTTAAGATGGTTCAATAATTTTTTATCCACGTAGCTATTAATGGAATTAAAAATTACAACAAAGAAGGAGGATAACCTTTCTCAACTCAATTTACAAACTTTTTATAATTTTACTTCATTTTTCTCTATTAATCGGTATATTTTTGCTTTGAATATTCTACCCTTACAAACCCCTATTTATAGTTGAAATAAGGGAACACGCATTATGATTTTATAAAAGAATTTCATTATTTTGTTGTCTTGATGAACTTGTCACATTAATATGTTTAAAATACCTTTTTAAACACTTTGATTTATAGGCAAAAAGAAAAACATTATCTAGTCTTTGATATTAATTTTTAGAATCTAAGATTGATATCCAGATTCAAGAACATTTAATTTAACGTGGTTTGATAATTTATCTGTCCACGAAGATAGTAATTTTATTCGCCACCATTGAAGGAGATTAAAAACTACACCAAAGAAAAGGAAAAAACACTCTCAACTCAACTCGTTAACTCTATATAATCTTATATCACTTTTCTCTATAGCTCAATATATTTTTTCTTTGAATATTATTTTCCTACAAGCCCTATATTTATAGTTGAAATGGGAACACACATCCTGATTTATGGTAAACAAACCCCCCAAATCTCTTCCCTGAAAAACTTCCATTCCTTTCCAACTTGATTTGCAGTGGTTGTGTGGCTAATTTGTCTCCACACGAAACACATTTTGGTTGTGGCATTTGAATATGTTGTCATTGATAGTAGTAATCTGAGCCGTTTATCTGATATATATTTTTCAGTTCAAGATTCAATGCCTGACACCGAGAACAAAACTAATCAGGTTTGTGTGGTGCAACTTGTTCACTTTTCCCTCCTTTCTTTTTCAGTGTTTTGATTTCTCTTTTAATTAATTTGTTCATGAAATATCTTTCACTATGCACAATTTCCAGGGATGACAGATCGAAGGAGACAAATTCCCACAAGGAAGATATAAATGCAGACTCTCAGTCTCATGAAGTGGAGATCAAGTCAGAGGAGTCTAATGGTACAATTGCAAAGACTGAAGAAGCTTACTCAGGTAGAGATTCCAGCTCTACCTCACTTCCGCAAGAACATGAGAAGAGGCCGGTAAGCATGGTTGCAATTTTTGTATGTCACCGGCAGCTCTTCTTTCCCCTTTTTCCTCGTATTAAACTAACATAACCTCATCCTTCACTGTAGGAAGCCAGTTTCTCTAACTCGGATTCACATCACAGCTATGACTCAGCAGAGGATTTCACAAGAAGGGAAAGTTTCTCGCCATCAAACAACTTAAGTGGTGATGAGCCCCCCCTGATTTCAGGAAAACCAAATTCGGCAAGCTCCCAAAAGAGTTATCCTATAGGCAATCCATCTGAATCAAATCATTCATCATTTAAATCACGGATAACGCTTCCAGAAAACCTTTCTCAAGAAGACACACAAGAGTTTGCTACATCATCTTTGAGAATTTCAGGTTCTTCTAAGAGCTTGTTGGAAACGGCAGAAGATACAATCGAAGACCTTCGTAATGAGGCTAAGATGTGGGAGAGGAATGCCAGGAAGCTGATGCTTGATATGGAAATATTGAGGAAGGAATACTCTGAGCAGTCTAAAAACCAGGCAAATATGTACATGGAGCTGTCAGCAGCATGCGCAGAACGTGATGGGCTGCAGAAAGAAGTTGAACTATTGAAACTGCTGTTAGAGAAATCTACTGCGAAACCAGCAGCATTGGAGGATTACAAGTTCCAAGATGAAGGTGCAGTTAAGGAATTAGAAAATGATGTTATGTTTCAGAGGGAATCCAATGCTAATCTCAGTCTCCAGCTGAAAAGGAGTCAAGAGTCTAATGCTGAGCTTGTATCTGTGCTTCAGGAGCTGGAAGAAACTATCGAAAAGCAGAAAGATGAGATAGATAATCTCTCTGCTCTCCAGGCAAAATTCAGCGATATGGAAAACTCTATCCAGATGAACTTAGAGAAGAACAGGAACTTAATTCTCCACACTCAACAACTGCAAGAATCGGAGAAAATTTTGCAGGCTAAAGTACAAGCACTGGAACAGGATCTGGAGGACAAAAACCGAAGCATAGAAAATGAGAGTATGAACAACCGAAATTTTTTGGATATGGAGACTGAATACAAATGCAAGCTAACTGCTAAAGAAAAAGAAATAGTCAGTTTGAAAGCAAAGCTATCAGAGTCGCTGAATGAAAGGCATTATTCCACAAAAATGGAGTCCATAACTAGAGGTGATGAAAATTTGATCAGAGAAATTGAAGCATTAAAAGTTAAGCTGCAGGAGCTGGAAAGCGACTGCCAGGAGTTAACAGATGAAAACCTTGAGTTGTTGCTCAAACTTAAGGAAACAAAAGACAGTTCCACGGATGGAGTTTTATCTTCGACCAGTTTCATGTCCGAAGGGAATGGCCAAGAATCACAAATGGATAAACTTGAAGAGAAGATGAAGAAGAAATTGCTTAGGGAGATTGAAAATGATCACAATCTTTCAATTCAACAGATTGAAAGCCTGAAATCGCAACTGGAAGTTGAAGTTACAGAACTGAATATGGAACTCGGTGCAAAATTGGCTGAGATAGAAAGACTCAAGGTTAGTTTACTGTCAAAAGAAGATGAGAATGGGAATCTTCAAAGGTATCAGAGAGAATTAGAAGCCAAACTTTCCGTTCTTCAAAATGAAAAAGGCCAGATGGAAGAAAGAATGGAGATTGTGACAAGGGGAGGTGACATTGCTACGAAGTGCCTGAATGACTTGAGAAAGGATTTAATGGTACTTAGCAGCAGTGTGGATTCGCATGTTTCTGCCAATAAAATTCTTGAAAGGAGATCTTCAGAGCTAGCTAGTGCTAAACAGGAATTGGAGATCCGATTATCAGAGCTAAAGCAAGAAAATGAAGAGTTGTCGTCACACATAACTGTCTTGGAAGGTCAAGTAACGCAATTGACAGATGAGAGGAAGTCAACTAAATTAGAATTAGAGAATTCCAAAACTCAGGTTCAGATTCTTCAAGATCAGGTTTCAAGATTGAAAAATGACGTGGAGACTCAAACGACTGATCTGAAACAAAATCTACAACAACTGCATGATCAATGGTCAGAAGCTCAAGAAGAATGTGATTATCTGAAAAGAGAGAATCTTAATTTGCAAGCTACTGCTGAAAGTATTATGCAAGAATGCAGTTCACTTCAGAAATCAAATGGAGAGTTGGAAAGGCAGAAATTAGAGTTGCAAGGGCACTGCACCCATTTGGAGGCAAAATTGAGAGAGTCGCACAGAAGATTTGCTGATTGTTCCAGAAGAGTGACGGTTTTAGAAGAAAATATATCTTCAGTTCTAGAAGATAGTGCCTCGAAAGAGAAAAAACTAATCACGGAGTTGGAGACACTTCTTGAGGAAAATGAAAAACAGAATAAGAGATTTAGTTTGCTAAATCAGATGTATTTGGAGATGATGGTTGAAGTTGAGTGTCTTCAAAGAGAGGTGGGAGACCTTACCAAGCAACTTTCTGCAACTCAAGCGGATAGAGAGAGAATAGCTTCTGAAGCTGTGGATGAAGTGTCTGGTTTATGTGCAGTCATAGCCAAGCTAGAATCGGAACTCAATACTTCGCAGATTGAATCCGACACGAAGGTTCAAGGCTTGATGGGTGAACTTGCTGCATCCAAACAGAACCAAGAAATGCTGAAGGTTGACAATGGAAGAATGTCAAAGCTGTTGACTAATTACATATCTTGCGAAGAAAATTTTAAAACCACTCTTAGCGATCTTGAATTAAAGCTGACAGTTTCTGAGTATGAACGGCAACAAGTCATGGAAGAATCTACCAAATTGAAGGTTCAGCTTCTGGAGATAGGATCTCTTCAGGATGAAGTTGTTGCTTTGAAGAATGAACTCAATGCAATCAAGTATGAGAAAGAGAAACTGGAAACTTCATTCCGCCTGGTATCTGGAGAGTGCAAAGAGTTGAAGATGGAGAAGAGTTCATTTATTGAGAAGATCACTATTTTGCAGAAGGCCGTATCTGAATTAGAGGACAGCAAACAGAAAATAATTTCCTTAGAAGAAAAGCTTTTGCGGATGGAAGGTGACCTAATGGCAAAGGAGGCATTTTGTGAACAGTATGCAGAGATTAACAGTGAGCTCACCCGGATCAAGAGAGCAAACAAGCAACTTCAGCAGCAGATGCGACAAGTTGAGGAGGATAAACTTGCATGCTTAACAAGAACTCAATCTCTTGAAGGAGAGGTGATGTTCTTGAAGGAACAACAGCAGAACCAGAGGGACTCTGAGAGGAAGAATTCTTACAGCAACCAACTGCAAGAAGTATGGGGTTCACTTCTGTTTTAAGATATATATATATATAGTTTCGATATTCAACTTTTTCAATTTCTGAAGGATGCTGGTTACGAAAAGAAAATTACCGGTGACATTATCTAACTCTTTAAAGAACAGGGTGATTATGGCTACAAAATTCCTGATGGAGTTGATCCTGCGTCGAAAAGTCAGTCACTTGAGGAAAATCTGGCCAAGGCGTTGGAAGAAAATAATTCGTATAAAATCCAGCTTAAAAGGTGAGAATATAAATACAGCTATCATTCTTTTTCAACTTTAAAGAGCGAAGCCATATTCAGTTGAGATTTTGAAAGAATGAGGTCTGAACTAATTTTGGTACAGGCAGCGTATAACTCATTCACTCATTTTTATATTTTCGTCACAAGTTTTAACTGCGATTGGACTGGATGCAGGTTGAAGTCTGAGGGTCGTAAAAGCGTCCCAAGATCTAGAAAATCAACAGCTGAAGGTGAAGTTGTACCAAAAGAGAAATTTGAACGCACAAAATCATCACTGGAGGCAGAGTTAAGAGACATTCGAGAGCGATACTTCCACATGAGCCTGAAATATGCAGAGGTCGAAGCTAACCGTGAAGAACTTGTGATGAAGCTCAAGGCATCCAATAGTGGAAAGAGGTGGCTCTAATGAACTCACTTTTTTTTGGGAGTTTCAAGTAGATTTTTAACTCATGATTTTTGGTATTTTTTCTCAAGCAGCATCCATGTTATATAGAGTGAATAAAATAAATTGGGAAAAGAACAAAGAGGTCATAGACATAGTTCCCAGATGTTGTGCATATGAAACAGTTGAGTTTTGGTTGAAGGTTTTTACGAACCACCACTGGTATGCAGCAGCGTATTTGAAATCCAATCAATAAGAGAAAATTTGCTTGCTCTGCTAGTTGCATACACAGAGACCATCCACCTAAAGATATTTGTCAGAAAATAAACTCAGACTATCAAAGATCAGATGAAAATTGTTGTTCTTCATTATGAATTATCCAAATAAGTACCCCGACAGCTGAGCAGCCACAATCCAAAACAAGGGCCTGCGCATCCAGGAAAATTGTTCTTAATGCAGATGTGAACCTCATGTAGTGGTCTGCATTGTAGCTGCTGCTGATGGAATTGGACTTGATAAATTATTACCAACAGTTCGCAATGAAGCACTTGTCTTCAGCATATTGAAGCACCTGGCATCGCATATTCCCCTGCACTTCACAAGATGCCCATTTAAATCACCAACTCCCACATTTCCTTTTCATATCCACTCCTTGATCTGATTGACTATCATGGAGGTATTGAAATCCTGCCGCTTGTCTGTTTTTTCTGTGCTTTATTCGGCTTGAAGTTTCATCACAAGCTTAATTAAATTTACTAGCCTATCTACAGCAAAATGAGGAGTTTATTTCATGAATCTTGGTTCGATCCATAAATTACTGCTAATTATAGCTATAAGATTGTCATCAGATGACCTGTCCAAGAGAAAAGCTCCCTGTACGGACATTACGCAATCAAAACAGTATCAAACTCTTCAATATATTGAAAGAACAAAAGAATGATTCTGCTGGTGTCACCCAAGAACATGAAATCTCACTCAGACTGGAAAATAAATTAAAAAAAAAAAGCTAAAGAACATTAAAATTAAACGAATGGGCCTACCTTCCATTAAACAAGAGAGGTGACCTTTTCTGAGGGTGCGCTTTTACGGGGATGATACCGAGAATACTTTTCTTGAACATAACACTTTCTGATGCCAGGTGACAATCTGGACTTCCTGGCTAGAACGGTCCACTCACAAGAGAGCATGAAATCCCGCAACAAAAACTTACAATCAGGGCATATTCATGAAGATATAGTTTTCGGGGATACATTTGTTGATCAAGACTTGAACCAGTGGAAGAGATCAATTTCGATCCATTAGACTGGTCATTTAACAAGAATTCACCTGCCACTAAGCCAACCTATATTACAATATCATACGTTAATCGGTCGGTTATATATAAAATTTATTTTATTTATATAAAAATATTTAATTTTAATAAGGCTTTATTAATTTGTAATTTTCATCTATTATTTAATTAATAAATCTAATATTTGATTATCCAAAGTAAATATAAAGTCTTCGAAATAAAAATAATTTGCAAAAAAATATATAAAATTATTATAATTATAGAATTTCTATTACATTAAAACATTATTCCTAAATATTCTGGTCAATAGTTTATTAAAATTGAACATTAATTAGAGTGCTTGAGACTGATATATATTATATTCTTTCATTTGTGAAATGAAATAGTTATTCTCGTAAGTTAAGGTATGATGGATACCAATTTAATTTAGGTGAAGGTCACTAAAAGATAATTAAAAAAACATTCTTAAGTATTTGGAAAGAACTCTAAATAATGGTGTTCTAAGTTAAAAGAGTTCCAAATAACAAATCAAAATAGATATTACAACTAAAATAGAGTATACATCTGCATTTGAGGAGAAAAAAGAGGTTGTTTGAGTCAAGAAGTTCATCATTGAACTAGGTGTGGTTCCTAATATTGTTAATCTAGTAGCCCTACACTGTGAAAATAATGGAGTCATTGCATAAGCAAAAGAACCAAGATCTCATCAATGATAAAAATATACACACACACACACACACACATTTAGATAATTCTATTTTATTAGAAAAATATAAAAAAGATATAAAAATAGAGTGAGTACCTATTGAAGAGAATTTTGTAGATCTTCTTACTATGTCATTGTCCCAGTAAAAACATTATCATCAAGTAGAGCGATAAGATATTTGATGCATGAGTAATTGACTTTAGTGTAAGTGGAAGATTGTTATTATATATGCTATGTAGCCAATCAGTTGGTTATACGTGACATTAACTTTATTCATGTAAACATATTTAATTTTAATAAAGGTTTTATTTATTTTTAACATTCATCAAATATTTAATTAATGAATCTAATAATTTATTAATGAATCTTGAGTAAAGATAAAGTCCTTGGAACAAAAATGATTTGCAAAGAAAATTATAAATTTATTATAATTTTGGAATTCTTATTATATCAAAACATTGTTTCTAAACGTTCCTGATCAATGCTCTATTAAGACTATATATAAAATATTAGAATTTTTAAGACTAATACGTATTATATTCTTTTCTTGGTCAAAGAAAGCAGTTGTTCTCACAATTCAAGGTATGAGAGATACCTAAAACTGATATGTATGTGTTTATTAGATTAAATGTACACTAAAATGGTCTAAATGAGAATTTTATATAGAGAGATTACTTGTGTCTATGGAAATGCTTGCATGATGGTTGTATAAGTGATCTTTAGACTTGATATCACTAAATTATCATATATAGAAAATGTTATGTTTTGATCCTGTTACACGTTATCCTAATTAAGGGTAACAAATGAGCAGATATTGGGTATAACAAGAACTATATAAAGGTATTCAAGTAATCAAGAGATGATTCATCACCTCATGTTAAATAAAGAAAATATTTCATCTGTTCTTAAATAATATTGATTATAAATCCTTGTGTAAAGTGGAGTGAGATTTATAAAGACTTTGAAATCTTATTCAAATAATCAATGACTATGGTGTTAAGAACAAATATGATTTTACATGGTAGACACACTCAATGCAATAATATCTAAATTAAAACATTGTTGATTAAATGATAATAATTATACTTAGAAACTTGTAGTTGAAATATTAAGTCAAATCATTAATGATTTTCATAATATTTTCAAAGAATCAATAACAAGTTATTAGACATTATACTTGATTTTTAAATATAAATCAATCAATTATTGAATTATTAATTATTTAATCTTATTTTATTTAGGATTATGGTTTATATTTTGACTAACTTATTATGAAACCTAATGAGAGGCACACACAAGAACTATTTATCAGAAATTAAAATGAGATGATTAATCAAGTGTGACTTTGACTGTAAATAAATTTTAAAAATTGAGAACTAGGGTGTAATTTATATAGGGAATTACAATTCTAGAATTAGAAAAATTGAGTAGGGAGTTGATTGAATAAAATTTTAAAATTATTCTAAAATAATATATGTGGTATTATTCAAGGGACAAATTATATTTTTTTTCATTTATAAGGTTTTTAGGTATTTTTATAAATAGAATATTGTGCCTTTTATTTTTTATGTGGTAAAGAAACAGAAACCATGTAAGTTACAGAACATCTGAAAAACACAAAAAAAAAAGAGTTAGCGCTCTAAAATATAACAACTTCTCTCTCCTAAAAGGGTTTAGAAGATTTCTCACTAGTGATTTGTGTAGATTACAGTTAGAGACTGGATACTTGGACAACTTGTAATTTGTGACAACCAAGCCTTGAAGCAATTATTCAAAGCAAAAAAAAAAATCTGATTTTCAAGTAATATTTATATGAACTTTAAACAACTTTATATATGTTTAACGGGATTTTAGAACTTGCAAAAAAAATTAAATTTACTGTCTTCACCGTATATATATTTTTCAGAAAACCCAACAACTATATCATTTGTAGTTTCTGCATCTCGGAAGTTTGTTTAAATCTACCAGCCCAAAAGCTAACATGACTCTCGAAAATCTCTTCTCATAAGATTAAAACAAGAAAGTTAATTAATTGTGGCTATATAAATATGATGTACTTGGAATTAGCAACATGAAAGAAAAGGAAAGAAATGGAATGAGGGCTGTCATCAGATGCGGAGGAAATTAAGGAGCGAGGTGGCGACAATGGCATATCCCATGGAAGATGCTAAAACATGCAACCTCCAACTCACTATCTCACTTCACTTTTTGAAGTTTCCTTTAACTAAAAGTGACAAGACCCTACTACTTAGTCATCTCAGCCTTTTATTGCCCTCGTGACCAAGAAAAATAAACCCTATAACAACCAGCACAAGCTTAATATGCAAACCCTCTTAGTACTGCACCATCTCATCGTCATGTGATCCTTTTGCTCCTCCCTGGCCACCCCTACCGATGTTCTTTATTGCTCTAAAAATGAAGTTGCGGGGTGGTCACATATTGTTTCCCTGGTGCAGTTTTTCTTGTTTTGCTTCTAAAATATCCTTTCCTTGCGATCCTTCGTTCAGGATTGTGGGGCTGATATTGCTGGCTGTTGAAACTGAATCGCCTTCTTGAGGGCGGTTTCTCTTATAGGGCAACTTCGATCCTTTGGCATTTTCGTTCCCCTGGGAGTCTCTCTCTCTGTTCATGCGATTTGGGCTGGAAGGGAGCTTAATTTTCGCAAGGGCGAATCAGCGCTTAATGCTGTGTTTTCATTTACTTCATGTTCTGTTCGCTGTAAAACCCTACTACGATAAGTGTTTTCTGATTAGAACTAATCGTGTGTGTGTGTGTAGGCCTGTGGCCACTTAATGCTTGTTGTTTATGTCATCTTTGATCGTGTTATTTGATTTTTTTTTCATGAGCTTTTACTGTAATGCTTCTCTAACAATCATGGGGATCTAAGCTAATTCCTGTCGGAATTAATGTGTTGAGATGCCTGCCATTAGGGTTTGATACGATAACTATCTCAGCTTAATCGATCTTATACTTCTTTCTTTTCTTTTTTCTGGATTGTTAAACTTAGGTGACCCCAGAAGCTTGTCTCTGCCATGGAGGCAGGCATACATAACTTCAAAAAAAAAAAAAATAGTGAGAAGAAGAAGAGTTTTTTTTTTTTTACAGAGATATCTGGGTTTAATTCATTAATTGCATTTTCGGTCTTGAACAACTTGGCAATCAAGTTTAATTTTCAACCTTCGATCTAAGAGGGAAGTGTTTAGATTATGGGCTTCAGCTTGGATACATATCACACAGACAGTGCATGCTAACCTGGCCCAGTTTAAAACCCATTTACGTTTTTTTATATATTTTTTCATCTTTTTTAAAATCCAAATTATTTGGTATAGTTTTTTTTTTTAATTTAAAAAAAAAAGGTGACACTAAATCCACAAATAGGGGGTCTAAATACACAAATCAGGTCTTTTAGTTGATTCAATCTTTCTCTGCAGTCAACGGTTCAAAAAAATTGTCCATATATCAATATGAATTTCTTTTTATTAAACGATAATAGATATTTAAAAAAAAAATTCGTGCCAATCAAAATTATATTTTTTAACAATTTTAAATACACACACGCATATATATATATATATATATATATATATATATAGTAATACAATTCTTAAATAAATAAAATCATTTGTGAATAATTAAGATTTTCTTAATAAAAAAACTAATGAAAAAATGCATTATATAAAGATATGAGAAATTTTTATTCGTAAAAAACTAATGAGAAAAAATCCATTATATACAAAGATAGGAGAATGTCTTCCTGAAGCCAAACTACCATAAAAGTTACAATGACAAGTACTAAAAATCAAAGCATGGGAACCCTTGGGTAAGTCATATTGTGTGTGACCTTGTGCATCTTGTCATATTCAATTATGCTTGACATTTTTTAATTATACGAAACTCGTGAGTTATGAAATTAATATTGGAATGATCATTTTTCAACTAGATTATTAATAAGTTCATTTTTTATGTTATACTATCCATCTTATTATTATTATTATTATTATTAACAAAAACTCTAAACTACGTGTAGATTTTTTACTATAGTAGTTGACACAGTTTATTATGGATTGCTACAATAAAATTATTTTTTTGTTCCTGAATTGAAAAAAAAAGTATAATAATGTTGAGAGTGTTTTTATCTTTACAATTTGTTCATTAGTCATTAAAATATTATTTACGATATGTTAGTATTTTCTTTTTTGCATAGTACAAATGCATTTTTATCTCTAGATTTAACAATTTCTTGAGTTGTTACTCAAGGAAATTTTAGTTTTTTCAAAAACATTGAAATACTGGAGATACTTATTTACCCTTGAAGTTAAAAAAAATGAATTGTTGAACAAGAGTTTTTTTTTTTTTTTTGCACTTTGAAATATAGTAGAAATATTATTCTACCATTAAAAAGACAAAAATCAAGACATGCATCAAGGGGCATTTGTGCACCTTCACACATGTCTTTTGTGTTGTGATTCTTAGGTTTATGAAAAGCATTCTAGTATTTTTATGTTGAAAAACTATTATTTTATTTGAAAAAGGTGTTAGCGTATCACGTTCACATGTCAACGAGCATGTATTGTTCATAGTGTTTAGGTGGTGTGTGCAAACATATCCGGTGCCCAAACTACCCTTCTGCCGTGTCATTGGATGCACTATTGTGTCCTCTTTCTTATGAGGGGGCACGTGTCGATGCATTATGGTCGGTTTCTTGCTGATGATCTTTTTCTTTTCTTTCTTCTTTTCTCTCTCTTCTAGAGAAAGTGCACTTCTGTCCTCTTTTCTTTAGATTTGTCAATTTTAGTCCTTTTGTTTGTTATTGTTTATTGTCATCCCTGGTCCTATTATAAAAGTTTTAGTTTTTTTTTCAATTTAGTCCTTGAACTATAATTTGTCATATATTTTTTTTTCAATTTAGTCTTTATTTTTTTGATTTCTTGATTTTTTTTTTCTCTTGGCTCTTTTGTTAAAATTTTGTTGGTTTCCAATCTCTTCCTTCAATCAAAGTTTATGTTTTTTTATTGTTTTTAATTAAGCTCTCATTCTTTTGATTTATTTTTCCTTTTGTTAAAGTTTAATTATTTTTAAATTAACCCTCTCCAACTTAAATTTTTTTCATACCCTCTAATTTATTTTTTATTTTAATTTTCCCCCTCATTCTTTTAATCATAATTTTTATATGTGTTTTGTTTTCTCTTGTTTCATCCTTTAGCCTTTGATTTGAAGGGGAAAAGGCTTCAGAGCTTTTTCATATGTAATGCTTCTGATCTATTGAAATTAGTAATGAGTTTGACAAGTTCATGTAGTTCGGGATTCATTTTCTCAATTTCTTTTATGATTTTAACATTCAACATTACTTTTTTTTGAAAAAAAAATAGTTTTGTGGTTATCTTTAATTTCTTCTCTATCGGTTTATCCTGGTCTCATGGCTTAGGCTATGGGTTTTAAAGACTTTTTTTGAATAAAAAAATAATTTTTTTATTTAATTTTTGAATAATTCCTTTTATTTTATACAAGTGAGCTTTATTTTATATAAAAAATATTTATTCTTAAATAATATTTCTTATATGTTTGGCCTTACATAATATTTTCACTTTCGTATTTGTTTTTGTTTGTATTATTTTTTATTGTTTTTTAATAAGCAAATTCAGTAGAAACAAAACGGATAAATATCTTATTTTACAGAATCAAATATCTTGATCTATAACTATCAGTTTATTTAATTAAATACTTGTATGAGTTTTTTGATTTATGCTTTGATTTTTTTTAGAAAATAATTTGCATAACCAGGGTTTAAAAAAAAAATTACAACTCGTGGCAGTGAGCAAGTTAAATAGGTAGTTATTAAACTAAAAAAAATGGTTGTTTTACTGTACACCCACCCATGTTCATCCCTTCACATTTTTCTAATCACAACAATGTTCATAGATATTGTTTCCTTCTAGGTTTCTAAATTATTATTTTTTAGCATTTCACTTATTGAACTTTTTAAAATTTTATCGTTTTCATCTATGTTGACATAGTTTTATGCGCTGAGATTTATTTCTATTTGCATGTTCTTGCATATTTGATGTGTTATAGAATATTTCAACATTAAATTAAAGTTTGATTCATTTATATAAGATTTTAGGTTATTTGTTTTAACAGTAACAAAATAAAAAAATAGAGTCTTTTAGAAAGAAAAAAAAACTTCAATTTAGTTCCTCAAGTTTCAAATTATATATATTTGGCTTCTTTTATTTAAAATTTCTATGTTTTAGTCCAAACTTTATTTTTTTCATATTTTAGTATTGAATGTTAAGGAAGGAGAGAGAAGTTTGCTAAAACAAAGAGATGAAATACAAAGTGTTTAGTTGACTACTTTTCTATTACAAAAAGTTGAACATATTGTCAATAAATTCGTTTTAGAGATGGTTCAAAGAATGTGATTTTGTACTTTATACATGCATGCTAGTGAGAAACACATTTATAATATTGACATTTTTTCTTTCTTGTGTAAGAAATTAATTTAGAATTCTACCCACAACGTAGTGTGGATGCACTTGCTTGTATAATTCTAAAATAGTTGACATACTCTACAATTTAAAGTGTTGTCAAACATCAAATTCAAAGTACTTCAATTGATATTATTTTATATCAATGTGCTTGATTTTTATATAATTTTTATATATTGTTAGCTTTAATTTTATGCTAGTTTATTTTAATATCTTTATTTTATATAATTTTTCATTATTTAATTTACTCATGCACCACATTAATTATCCTCTAACATATTACCTACAATCCCAACCTGTTTTGTTTGGGAGTATGGTTGTGATTTCTTTTTAAAATTTTTTTTACTCAGAAATGTATTAAAATAATTTTTTTATTTTTTAAAAATTATTTTTGATATTAGCGTATTAAAATAATTTAAAAACACTAAAAAATATATTAATTTAAAATAAAATTTAAATTTTTTCAAAAATATTTTTAAAACTCAAAACCAAAAAGTTACTTCAACCACAAAACCGCTGCCAGAACAAGCCTTGCAGAGCACGACAAGCAAGTCAAGCCAACCACTTTATCGTCCATTATCCTAGTTTAGAAGACAGTTAAGGGTAAACCAAAGGTGAGGCCCAAAGGTGAGGGATCTCTTCTTCATGTTCAAGGATCCTGATCTTGCCTGATCATGGGAACCCTAGAAAGTTCTCACATCTCTATAAATACCTCCAAACCCGTAGCCCCGAAAAGAAAAGGCAGCAAAAAAAAAAAAAAGCATTGTGAGAGAAAGAAAGAAAAAGAAAGAATGGAGAGGAAGGAAGACAAAAAGAAAAGAAAAGAAAAGGAAAGTTGAAACACAAGAGACATATGCAAAACCGAGAGAGCCAAGAGGGATAAAGGATCGATAAATTGAAGAGAAAGTGGGGAAAATAGCAACAGTGAGCTTTGTTCTCGATAACAATGGCAACGGTGGTCTCTTCTAGTAACAGCGTTTCTTCCTGTTTGTTTCTTGGGTTTGAGGTATACAAGAGCAGTAGCAACACTCCCAAGTAGCAGTACATAGTTCACAGTGCCAGCTACAACTCCAAGTTATAACAACAATATTGGTTAATAGAAGACAAAAACAATGGTTCAGCTACATCAACCACCTTCGCCCAACCACCTCTCAATTTTGCTGGTGAAGTGAGGAAGCTCTAGTATAGCAGCAATATCTTCAGGGAGGAATAGGAGCCATAAGAAGTGTTAGCAACTTTTCTAAACAGCTGCATGAGGCCATAAGATCGAAGTGTTAGCAACTTTTCTAAGCAGCTGCTTGAGCTTAGATTTGTGAGGACAATAACAATTTATAGCAGTAATAGCTTTTGGTTCAGGCGAGTTTTTTTTTCTTTCTTTCTTTCTTTTCAGTTAAATGATTTTTACTCATCTCTTTTTCAACTATTGCATGCTTTTGTTTGCAAATATGAGGAATAAATGAGCTAAACATGTGTTTTTCTTTTGTTGTTTCTTTTCTTAAAAGATGATTCATAAATAAAAATAAAGGTTTTCTTTTAAGAGGGTTTATTAGTTGTGCATTTTAATCTTGATTTTGTTGGTTGAGAGGGACATAATTGGATCATGTGTGAGATTTTTTTTATTCGTAGGTATGTTTGGGAGTGTAATTATGGTTGCTTTTCAAATTATTTTTCATGCCGAAATGCATCAAAATGATATATTTTTTATTTTTTAAAAATTATTTTTAAAATCAGTGTATCTAAACGATCCAAAATATAAAAAAAATTAATAATTTTTTTTTAAAATTTTTTAAAAACACGGATTGATCTGCATTTCCAAACGCTCTCAAACCCACAATAAACACTAGTTTTTCTCTATCATTTACGCAATAAAAATCTCATTCCAGCAAGTCTTTTATTTTCAATAATTAAAATTAATTTTTTCACAAATAATAAAAAATAAATTTAAATAATTAATAGCATATACATAATAAATTTAGAAAAAATACATATTTTTTTTTTATGAAAAGATATGTAAGAGTGATATTAATGTTTTTTCAAGTATAATTAATTTTTTATATGAATTTCTGGAATCTGTATTTATTTTTAAGATTTCTAGTTTGGATGACAAATCTATTTTTCTATTTTTTTTATTCAGAATGTCCCAACAATGTGCCGTGCGTGACAGAACCGAAGCTTCTTTTATAGGATAACTACGATTATGCATGTAAACATAAATATATGACTTTTAATATGTGAAATTTAAAGTCTCGACATAGCATACTTAACTTTACACATCTTATGAACCAAATAACAACAACAGCAGCAACAACAATAGAATAATAAAAAGAGCTAAGGGATTAATTATATAATTGGTATTTTGTATATGACTCCTTAACTTTTTATTTATTTATTAGTTGGTCCATTCAGTCAATACATTTTTTTATTTATCATTTTTTATTTACTTTCCTTTCAATTTATATTAATTCTTGAAGTGTTAGAAAAAGTGGATGGGTTTCTAGCATGTTAATAACTAATAGTAAATTAGATAAAAGGACGACATTAAGAAATTATTTAGAGCAAAGGAGCTATATTAAAAAATGATAAAGAATAAAGGGATCAAATTTGCATAAAAATAAACAAAAAGGATAGAGAGAGTAAACAGGGAAGTATAAAAACCAAGTAAGAATGCCAAAACTATAGTTTTGAAATCCGGCTCTGCAGGTTGACCCGGGATTGGAACTAGGATAGGTTGAAAAAAAAATAGGAAAAGAAAAAATCCAGTGCGACTCGGTAAGACTGGATCAAAAACCCAGTTGTAACCCATTAACTTTTTTTTTATTAAAATGATGTCGTTTTAATTTTTTTTAAAAAAACTTAACCCAAATAACTTAATGATCTGATCAAAACTCTCGAAATCCAAACCTATAACTTTGATAAAAACAATAAAACATAATTGTAGTTATATTTTATTATTAATAAATACTCTAAAACGCGTAGGTTTTTTACTGTAGCAGGTTTTTTTTTTTTTGGCTTCTGTTTCTTCTTCTTTTTTTTTTTACATGTTTATTTTCTTTTTTTTTTACCCAAAATTGACTTCTTCTTCTTTTTTTTTAATTTTTTTTTCAAAATTATCTTTGCTAATTTTTTTAAATATTGAGCTGATTGAAAATTTAACCATATAGTTTTTTTTCTTTAAAATATTGTGAATTGCTATAATATTCTCATACATTATTTTTTTTTTCTTTTTATGATTTGTTTAGTTTAGTTGGTTAATTTTTTTTTCGTTTAACCCGTCGATTTTTTTTTTCTATTTACTTATCAAACTTTCACGACGTGCATCTTGGGTTTGACAGGTTAACCTGATTTGACGGGTTGTCTCAGTTGATTCAGGTTTTTTTTCCTCATTAGTAACAGGCTTATGTCTTTTGTTTGTTTTTGTTTTTTTATCTTTTTAATTAATTTTTTTCGTTTAATTTAGGTTGTTCATATTCAATTTTTTTCTATTTAGTTATCAAACTTTCATGATACGGATCCCGGATTTGACAGGTAACCTGGTTTGACGGGTTAGCCCAGTTAATTCTGGGTTGACCCGTCAATTTTTTTTTTCTATTTAGTTATCAAACTTTCACGACACGAATCAAAAGTTTGACGGGTTAACCTGATTTGACGGGTTAACTCAGTTGATTTAGGTTTTTTTTCCCTCATGAGTAACAGGCTTATGTCTTTTGTTTGTTTTTGTTTTTTTATCTTTTTAATTAATTTTTTTCATTTAATTTAGGTTGTTAATATTCAATTTTTTTCTATTTAGTTATCAAACTTTCATGACATGGATCTCGGATTTGACAGGCATGACACGGATCCCGGATTTGACAGGTAACCTGGTTTGACGGGTTAGCCCAGTTAATTATGGGTTGACCCGTCAATTTTTTTTTTCTATTTAGTTATCAAACTTTCACGACGCGAATCCAAGGTTTAACGGGTTAACCTGATTTGACGGGTTAACTCAGTTGATTTAGGTTTTTTTTTTCTTTTTAATTAATTTATTTAATTATCACACTTTTATGACACGACATTGCAGCCAAACCCACATCTAAGGCTATTGGCTCTGGTATTGCAGCTAGACCTACTCTGTCATACAAGTTTAATGTTATTATTAATATTATAAATATTACTTTTGAGTCAGGCGTTACAACCAAACCCAAGATTCTTGGATATAATTTTATGGAAAGACCTGACACTTTTAAATCTTAACTTTTTCTTAGTAATTTTTATATAAAAAAATTAATCAACGATATCACGCGGGTGATGTAACTAGTAATGTTTGAGAAGGCGTTAATTTTTATTATTAAAATATTTTTTATTTGGAAAAAAATAAATTAATATATTTTTATATATTAATATTAAGAAAAAAAAAATACCATTTCAACTTTTAAACAATTGTTTTAAAAAACAGTAAACATTACAGTACAAAACAAACCTGCGCAGCCAGTGGCTGCCCCCTCCCCGTGTTAGCGCTCCTCTAACCTCCTTTCTCTAGATGGTCACTCATCGCCTCGTAAACAAATCGGCTTCCTTTTCGCTTTCCCTTCTCTCCCTCTCTCCTTTGGATAATCAACAAAATTCAAAATAAATAAAACCCTCAATAAAACCCTAGCACTACCTACCCCAAATTCTCGCTCAATTTAATTTCTCACGTCTCTCCAAATTCGCATTTTCAGTTCCAATTCATCTCTCCCCCTCCCCCTCCTTCCTAAACCCTATAATCACAAAATCCAATTCCAGATTTCATGCTCTATCTTGTTCTTCCAATTCTTCGATTTGATTTCCTCAATTGGCAGGCATGAAGAGAGAGCTAGGTTTAGTGAGTTCACTCGGTCGGCCGACTCAGTCGAGTTCCTCCTGTACCCAACTTTCTGACGATGATCGCAGTAAGAGGTTCAAATTTACTAAGGTAAATGGTTTCATTGTTTATACTCGAGTGAGGAAGACTAAAAATAACAATATATTAATTGCGGCCGAGGATGATGAGAGGCATATTAAGAGAATTAAGAGCTTAGATGATTCTAAAATTGATGTAGCCAATACAATAAATGCTTCGATTAGTGATGATGGTTTTAAGTGTCTTGAAGTTAATAAAAAGACTGCAATTGGAGAACGAAATAATTGCAATAACGTAGAAAAGGGGGTTTGTAAAGATGAGAGTAAAGGATCTCTGGCGGTCAAAGGGGGAAAAGAGATGAACCTTGCTGTTTTTGGTGAGAATGGTGAGGTTAAGAGTAATGATAGGCCAAAGAGGGTTAGGAAGTCAAAATTGAAGATTAAGTTGCAACCAGTTGAGGTTACTGTTAAAGGACCAGAAGTTATAGAAGGTGAAACCCTCTCTAAAGTGGATGTGGAGATGATAGCTGAAGGGAGTGCTTTGACGCCTCCGAAGAAGAATTTAGAGTTGAAAATGTCTAAAAAGATTGCGTTGGAAAATGTACCAATGACAGTTAAAGAGCTGTTTGAGACTGGTTTGCTTGAGGGGGTACCTGTTGTCTACATGGGTGGCAAGAAGGTATAATTTCGACATCCTATTCTCAAGTGTTTTATATTTTTCTTTCTTGCAGAATGGTGGTTTATTATTTCTTTTTCTTTCTTTTTTTGTGCACTTTAGTTTCAGGCGTTTGGTCTTCGGGGTACAATCAAAGATGCTGGCATTCTGTGCTCTTGTGCTTTCTGCAATGGACATAGAGTGAGTATTCTTGTTGCTCGTATGTAGATTGATTTCTGGATTTGTTTCATATATTTTAGATCCCTCCATATATTTGCTTATTTCTTTTGTCGCTGATGTAGGTTATTCCCCCATCCCAATTTGAGATTCATGCTATCAAACAATATAGACGTGCGGCCCAATACATATGTTTTGAGAATGGGAAGAGCCTGCTTGATGTATTGAATGCATGCAGGACTGCTCCTCTGGATTCGTTGGAAACAACAATTCAAAGTGCCATTAGTGGTTTGCCAGTGGAAAGAACTTTCACCTGTAAAAGATGCAAAGGTGAGCTATTTGCTTTTCTTTTGTTTCATTAAACTTCTTATAAAAAGGATATTCAAATCATCTTGATGATATTGAAAGCAGTTTCCCTTCAATCCTTTGTTTTTTGAATGATCTAGGTACCTTTCCTTCTATTTGTGTTGGAAAAATTGGGCCTTTATGCAACTTATGTGCAGAGTCAAAGGATTCTCATCCCACCCTAACTTTTGGATCTAGTATAATATCTAGGTACGTGTTTTTTTTGAATGGTTACCAGCTGCAGCAATTAATTCATGCACATTCTGACATCTACTCATGCTGTTTGGTGAACTAGGCTTACAGACTTTCGTTTATTATGTGGACACTTGGTTGTTTAAGCTCATAAAAGTAATGTAATTTGTGGGCTTTGGTGAGCTAGGTTTGCTAATTTTTTTTCCTTTTCCGTAAAGCTGACAGTTTAGCCTCAATATGATGTTCTGATTTACTGCTTATTATAATGTTTTGTTTTTTGTACACGACAACCAGGAATGTAGGATAATTTATCTTTGGCATTTGTAAAAAGCTTTATTTGTTCATTCATGATGTGTTAGAATAACCTTAGAGAAAAAGTTGAATATAGATCTTTTTTAGAATATCTGATGCTTCATCTAATATAATTGTCTCTAGTTGGTCTTATTTTCTTTAGTTGGATGGTTTCATGCCTACCTTTAAAAAGGTGTCTAAACTTGCCATCCTCATTCTTAACTAGTTGAATAATTAATCTGAAGACTATAACACGTGGCCAGTTTTGATTAATGGTGGCGCACACTGCTTTTAGGCTTTCATTTCTTTTGTTTTTTTCCCTCGTTTTCTCTTATTTTGTTCTTTTGGGTCTGTGTGGCTTCTCTGGCATGCTGCTTGCAAATTTGGGCTTGCCTTGATATCTTTTAGTGAAGTTAATTATAGAAAAGAATGATCTTTTGATTCCTGCTTTTGGGTGCATGGATATGCAAACATGCCCTTAAAAAATGTTGCAAATGCCTTCATTGGTGGAAATTTGTCTATTCTATGACTGGAGTAAGCAAATAAACTCTGTTTGAGATTAACCTTGTCTTTACTTGGGTAGAATGAGGATCCTAAAGTAGATATGACAATACTTTAAGGTTTGAAGTTGTAATTATAGTATAACCTCCATAAATTAATAACCTTGATTAAATAATATTTTTGGTCATTCCCATCTTAGGACCAATGTAGTAAATTAATAATTCACTAAATTTATATGATAATACATTAAATAAAAGACGTGTCCCACTTGATATATAAATTAATAATCTCTTTATACATCAATATATATGTGGGTGTGCGTGCGCGACTCAATTAGGAGACCTTTGTAAAATATGACTCCAATGGTACTTGTTTTTTCTTGAAATTCATGTCTCCTTGGATCTCATCTGTAACTTTTCCTAGTGCATTAAGAAGCTCAAATATACTGTTCTCGTATTGCAAGAGAAAATTATGCAACGTGATTGTTGCTTTGAGTGCATTTTTATGCAAGACATACTCTAGTACATGATTATCGTCTTCAACATTATCTTCTGTGTTATTTCCCATGATGTTCTCGATAATTTGCTCGTCACTCAGCAACTTTGAAATTGATTTCTTGACACCTTTGAGATGAGAAGCCATTGTGTTTAGTTTTATCATTTGTGATACAATTTGTTCTTTTTATTGAAATTTCTGTTTGACGTAATGGTCATGAATTATATTAATTAAGTATACAAGGAATGTAAGTTTGTAACAAAAAGGGATAGATCCATGACTTCTTTTTAATAAGACCAATTACTTTCATGAATTTATTTTGGTTAAACAAATGTATAGAATAATAATAATTCATGATTAGGTAATTACGTAGTATTTGTACAATCACAATACATGATACATGTTTTAACTTCAATTTTTTGGAAAAAAAAGAATACCTTGATAATTTTTTTTGTTAATTAATTATAAATTAATAAATCATTATTTTATTGATTAAATAATATCTCAATTAATTAATAATTTTTCATGGTCCCTAAGGTATTAATTTATAGAGGTTTAACTGGATATTTATGGCTTTAAATATCAAAGGTCATTATTGCACAATGGATTTTGATTTTCTGTTATTTTAAACATGCTACAGAGTTTGTCAAGTCAAATATGTAATGGCCATTATGGCTGTTAGGAGCATTGTTATGCTTTAAATGGCTCACTTATACAAACAGCCACTACCTTGCGCAATACAATTTCAGACTTAAGCTGACTGTCATTTAATGCCTGCACATGTGAACGTTACTGTGATCTCAATCTGAAACACCTTTCATATCTCCTGTATTACTCGATGCAATTGAAATGTGTAGTGTGAAGTTTTGCATATCAGTCATGTTGCAAATCTATGCCATGTCCATATCTATCTGGTGATTAATCTTCTGATCTGTGTGATTCATTCCCCCTCTTCATATTTGTTGCTGGGCTTCCATTACAAGGTAGCCCGGCCCCCCCCCCCCCCCCCCCCGGGAAAATCATGGTTTGTTTTGCAGGATCCGATTCCAAGACTTTGGTATGATGCTGTGATACCTTGCCTGATGAGACCCAATTTACATGTGTATTCCTAAAAAATATCTGTGAATGTTTTAATGCTGTACACCATTTTTGTGTTTTATCTTTTTTATTAATGCAAGTGGTGCATCTTTTTGTCAAGAGTTGAGCTATTATCGAAGGGACATAGCTTTTTTCTAGAGCACATTAAAATGTGCCGAAGCTGTATTTGTGCTCATGGAGTGGTTGCTGGTGAAATATGCTTTAGACTATCTGCTTGCCTTTCAAATGGTTTTAGATGCTGATTGCTTTTGGTTGGCTTTTTCTTCAGCTTACTATCATAACTGATGTTTAAGTTGAGTAATGATTCATGCCAGTTAGATGTCCTTTCCAGTGGAGAAATTAATACAAAAATCAGTTTGCTCATTTCCTAATATTTTAAGTGAATCGATATACTGTAAAACATGTTAGGAGAAGATTTAAAAGAATCCGCATGTCATGCCATGCATGAATGAAAGCATTTGTTGTACATCTCTTGTCTGACAAGTGCCAATAATACAGTAACTGGCTTTAGTGTTCTTGTTTATTGTGTTGCACGTTTATTACCAGATATGGTACAATTTGAGATGGTTATTTTGAATTTAGTACAATCTGTGTTATTTCAGCTCATCAGAACAAGTTTTGGCCTTGGAGTACTTCAAACCGGCTTCATTGTCTACCTCCTCACAAGATAATACTCCACGGAAGAAAAAAAGAAAGTTGGTATCCTTTTTTGTCTTGTGTTTTGTTTGCACTGTAGCATATTAATGCTAATGTTTAACTTCTTGCTTTGGACTGCTAAATAATTTGTTATTGTTCTCAAAGCATGTGGAAACATGCTGATGTATATTAATTGTCATCTTGTTCTGATTTGATTTACTCTCTGTACCTTGCTCTGCTTGAGCGACTCTTTCCCTTTTGTATAGGCCTCATATCTTTGTGATTTCAGGTCATCAAAAACAGATTTGAACAAAAGTGCTCCAGCGCGTGTGTCCTCGAGAATTCAATCCAAGATTACACCAAAGTCGGTATCCTATTTTATCTTGTTGGTGTCTTACTTGTTATAGTAGCATGTTCCAGCTTAGTGTTTAATTTTCCTCTTTGGGCTAGTTCATTATCTTTATGTTTATGTCTAAAAGCCACCTGGCCTCCAACATCTTAGGTTGTACTCTTCAGTGGTGTTTCAGTTTATGTTCTAGTTGGCAGTATGGCATGTGCCTTTTGGTAGATGCTTACACATGTTTAATCTGCATTAATTCAGACCAGAGGAACAAGATTCCATCACAAAACCTTCCAAAAGTGCTTCAGTATATCTCTCTTCACGAAAAAGGAAGTATAAGAAGATTTCACCAAGGTTGGTTTGTTTTTTTATCCCATAGATATACTGTTTGGTTTAGTCATGCTTTCACCTTTTCCTTTTCTCTGGCTGGTAAAGATTTTTGGTTATTAAATTGCATGAAACATAGAAGCATAGTTGTGATATGATATAGTCTTCGTTAGAAAATATGCCTACCTATCTCCTTTTTGTCCTTTTTCAGGATATCAAAGTCAGTTTTAATGTCCAAGTGCTTCAAAAATACATCAGTTGGCATCTCTTCACAAAATCAGTGGAAAATAACAACAAAGTTGGTTTCTTCTTTATTTCCGCACTTCGTTTTCTTTCATTTCATTCTCTTACTTTCCTTTTTTTTCCTTGGCTTGAATGTTTCTTTTCATAGCAGTGTTCTGTATTGAATTATGCCTTCTGTTATTGTTTGTAATCTTGTCTTTTGGTATCTTATTTTCTCAAGAGACCAGCGGTTGCATAGATTGGTTTTTGAAGAAGGTGGATTGCCTGATGGAACTGAACTAGCATATTATGCTCGTGGGCAGGTGATTAATATCACATATTCTTATTCTTTTACTTTCTTGCTGCTTATAGTAAATAAAATAAATTCTTCTTCTCAGAAATTGCTTGGCGGGTATAAAAGGGGCTTTGGAATACTTTGCCGTTGCTGCAATTGTGAGGTACTTCTTATTGGCTAAACTTTATCACTCCTTTATCATCTATCAGGCATGTCATCAAGGACCCACGGTTTATGACTAATGTGCAGGTCAGCCCCTCAATGTTCGAAGCTCATGCAGGTTGGGCTACTCGCAAAAAACCGTAAGTCTGATTTTTTATCAGATGGGAAATGCCTTTATATTTTGAGTCTTTCTTTTGTTACACACAAATTTTGATGGTTTCATGTTTCCCCCCACAGCTATGCATATATTTACACATCAAATGGTGTGTCACTCCATGAATTGGCAATTTCTCTCTCAAAAAGTCGGAAGTATTCTTCCCGGGACAATGATGACCTATGCATCATTTGTGCAGATGGTGGGAATCTTTTGCTTTGTGATGGATGCCCAAGGGCCTTCCATAAAGGTGAATGTAAATTCTAAATGTTACAAGGAAAGTAAACTCTTAGTTTACTTATCAACTTATTAAATTATTAACTACGAAAAACTTAATAAGCTGCTTCTGTCCACAGCCCCCTCCTCTCTGTGGTTTGGTTGCAGTTTAGATCTGCAACACATTTCTTTTGACCATGTCTATTGATGCCTTGCTAAAAGTGCTTTATGAATAAACTTTTAGTTGTATAAATATTGTAATTAGATCATTGTTTAGGATTTTTTTATGTTATCTGAAGATTAACTTTTTAATATTTAGTAGTTATTATTAATTAAGAGTATTAGTTCATTTCCTATTTTTGTTAAGACTCTTTCTGCCTTTTCATTTCCTATATAAAGCACAGTTGTGCATTCCTATTTTGGAGGTCGTTTTATGATGAATAAAAATTGAGAATTCAAGTTCCATTTTGAGAGGGATTTCCTCTTGTTTCTCTGTTCTTGTGGATTCAATGAACACCCCTTGTGAATTCAAGGACTTGCTAGTGGTTTCTAGAGAGCTTGCTGGTGGACTCTAGGTTGTTTACTTTTCTACCTTTCCTTTATCCTTTACTACATCAATTGGTATTAGAGCCCAACCTTAGTCCAAACCCTAAACACAAAAAAAAAAAAAAAAGTGAAAAGGTTTGTTGTTGCTTCGGTTGCCGGTTCTATTTGCTGGCATTTTCTTGCAGTAATTATTTTGTATTGCTTCTGTTTTGCCCTTAGCTTTGAGCAAAATTAGTGTGCAAAAGCAAAAGTGGCAGACTGGTAAAAAAGAAAAGGGGGAAGGTGAAAAAACAAGGCGATAAAAAAAGAGAAGAAAAAATGAATATTGATGAATGATATTTTTGAGAATTTGCTATTCTGCAAAATTGTTTGTTCTTGTGGACCTCAAGAACCCTAATTTCTTTCTCGATTCAAAGAAGCCCCTTGTGGATTCAAGGGCTGACTAATTGGTTCTAGGTATTTTTCGCTCTCTTTGTAACTCCAATATGAGAAATTTTAGCTTTCTTGACCTATGAAATGCTTGGTTGTACTAGCTTAATAAGTAGGCACAAAAATTAACAATGTTCTGGGCCCCAAATTTCTTGAAAACAACACTCCATTTTAGGTCCTGGAAAGTGATGTTTACTATTCAATTGCTTGCGTCCATTGTTATTAACCCAGTGATCTTCTTTGATGAGTCACTGTCTTGGGCAGTTGAGAACTTGAGATGACATAATTTTTCTTGTTTAGGGTACTTGCACCAAGCCTTGAAGCATTTTCAACAGTACAACTTCCATGTATCAATGTTTTTTTTAATACCATGACTGGGGGTGAACATATTTGTTTTCCAGCAAGTAGTTGTTCTTTTTGTTGTGAACTCAGTTAAAAAGAAAGAGATATTCCATAGCTTCTATGGTGTTGTATTGAGAACTTAGCAGTTCTGATTGGTGTGCCTAGTTTCATTACATTATATATTGTTCTTTATACGTTAAGTGTGTGCAATCGCCTATCAGTACTCTGCATGCATGTGTTTATGCTTTGTGAAATTGACATTATTGATTTAAGTTGCCTCTAGATGATTTCCAGACTACTGATCTGCCCAAATCCATTTTGATGCTCAGTTTTATTACCTTTGTAGGATGTGCTTCTATACCAACTGTTCCTAGTGGTGATTGGTATTGCCAGTATTGCCAGAATACATTTGAAAGGGAAAAGTTAGTTGAGCATAATGCGAATGCTTCTGCCGCTGGAAGGGATTCAGGAATCGATTCTATAGAACAGATAACCAAGAGATGCTTTCGTATTGTCAAAAATATAGAAGCTGAACTTACTGGATGTGCATTATGCAGGTCATAGTTACACTGATAAACTGAAATTATTGAAGTTTATGGACTTAGTCTTATGACCTGTTTCATACAGTTTGTAATGAATAGTTGTAGCTATACATGTTTATTAGTCTTTCAACTCCTTCGGCCTTATTCATTGCTTGATATATCTTTAGTTTTTGTTTTATGCAGAGGTTATGATTTTATGAGATCTGGTTTTGGTCCACGCACAATTATACTTTGTGATCAGGTAATTTTCTAAGTTGATCATGTCTTATATGTTGTTGCATTTGTGATTGAGTGATTTAAACAGGGAAGTTCTTATGTGATAATGGTGCTTGCATACATGCAATTAACTTGATGTTTGCATTTTGATTAGTAGCTTTCCTATTTTTCATGTCATCTTATTTCTCTGTTTCCTCCATGCGTACATGGAGTTACATTTCTTAATTCATTGTTGCTTGAATTTGCCTAAAGGACTGGTACACTTATGATTTATTTCTGATCTGTGCCAGTGTGAGAAAGAATTTCATGTTGGTTGTTTAAGGAGTCATAAGATGACAAATCTGAAGGTGAGTTCTTACATGATCTTATTTTCCTTTTAAGATAGATTTCATTTCCATCAAATCATTGTCACGTGTGGAAAACAGTGTACTAAATTTGTGGATAAACATTTTGATGCTACTTATTTGACAGGAATTGCCAAAAGGCAACTGGTTTTGTTGTATGGATTGCAGTAGGATCCATTCTACTTTGCAGAAGTTGCTCATTCGTGGGGCTGAGAAACTCCCAGACTCTCTTTTGAATGATATAAAGAAGAAGCATGAGGAAAGAGGTTTAAACATCAGTAACAATATTGATGTGAGATGGACGCTTCTTAGTGGAAAAATTGCTTCTCCTGAAAATAAGCTTTTACTCTCACGGGCTCTTTCTATTTTTCAAGTAAGTACTGCCCATGCATTATGGAATATTTCTTTGGCCATTGATAGGTACTGCCCATGCATTATGTAATATTTCTTTGGCCATCGATGCTTGAATATAGTAGTCAATGGTGCTGCTGCTCTAAATTAATAGCTGTCGGCAGGATTCCAGATTATTGTTATTGGGTTTTAACAATCTGAGGACTTCTTCAAATCTAATAAATCAATATCTTTTGTTTCTGTTTTAGTTTCAAAATAAATAAAGAAGAGTGCTGGAATATCAATATGGAATTTCTTTTGCTTGTTCCTTTCTATAAATAAAGAAGAGTGCTGAAATATTTTGCTTGCTATGCAAAAAGTGCAAGTTATGTGTGCGGTGTAAGGTGCTTTTCGCCTCAATGCTCGCCAAAGCTGTTTATTAAGGGAAAAAATTTTGCTTTTTGGAATGATGCTCTATGCACCAAGTTTTGATGCTTCTAAAAAAATGGGAGGCTTTTCTCTACCATAAGGTTATATGAGTATCATGATCCCCTTGCAGTTAAGACTTCTTCATTAAAACAGTTTTTTAAAGAATTCCCACGCGTTGGCGTGCCATTATTGGTTCACTAAGAAGGAAAATAAAGCAGGTAATAGTATCATCTTAGAACATTATCATATTAGAACATAGCCTCAGTTGATCTTCAGTGGTCAACATGCATATTATCATTTGTTTGATTTTTTGCCGGATGTATCTCCACCTATATTATCTATTTTTTATAATCATCATTCTGATCATTTTTAAGTTAGGAAAGAGAATTCAAGTCATCCTGTCGGAAAATTGTGGAGCTTTTGAAAATACAGTGCAGAAACTTGTTGTCAATTCTCTTACTGACTGCTGCGACACAACTTAGTTGATAAACAATGCATGCTTTTGACTGCTCATAAGGATGATGCTGTTGTCACTTTTTTAATCTTCACATTTGCATGCTTGCAAGTAATATGTGAGTATGATGAAATTGTTTTGTAAGTCGTCTCTTTTATCAATGAAGTCATGCAGCATTATTGATTTCTACCCATCTCTAGACAATGTGAAATTAACTTTTGATGATTTACTTCACAATCTTTACTTGTCTATATCAAAATGCAGTACTGAATTGTGATTCCTTTTATGTGTTCTTGTATTTGTGTGATGCTTCATCTGCAAATAAAAGCAACCAAAGATGTGCTGGGCTGAGGTTTCTGTCAATTTTTTTCCAGGAATGTTTTGATCCTATAGTTGATTCAACAATTGGACGTGATCTTATTCCTTTGATGGTTTATGGGTATGCCTTCATATTTTTTCCCCATTGTTACAGCATGACATGTTATTGCCAGTTTCTGCGGTTGTTAACGTTATTGAACTATCTTTCAGTAAGAACTCAAAGGGCCAAGATTATGGAGGAATGTACTGTGCAGTGTTAACAATCAAGTAAGAGATAGTCTTGTATCTCCAATTGGTTATAGTTGGAGCTGTAGGAATGTTTATGAAGTCTAAATCTCTAATTTTGCAGCTCAAGTATTGTATCAGCGGGTATACTACGAGTTTTTGGGGAAGAAGTTGCTGAACTTCCCTTGGTTGCAACGAGGAATGGTGAACATGGCAAGGTGAGGTTAACCAACTGGGCTTGGTTTGTAGTTGTTTCTCGGACATTCTTTTGCACTCACAGCTTTTTCCCTGAGCTGAAATTTGGGGGTTTTCCAGGACTTAATTGTGTATTTCAAGGCCTCTATCCACTATAGTTGTGTATTTTGAGGCCTCTCATTCTTTGATTCATAATAGTCTTAAAACATGTATATCATACTTTTCAGCTATTGCGATATGTTTGAGTCTTGATTTGTGGAGACATTATTTTCTCAGGGCTACTTTCAACTGCTGTTCTCCTGCATCGAGAAGTTGCTGGCGTTTTTAAATGTGCAGAATCTTGTGCTTCCAGCTGCTGAAGAGGCAGAATCAATATGGACAGAAAAATTTGGTTTTCAGAAGATAAAACCGGAGCAGGTATGAGTTTGTCTACTGGTGGGCACACATGAAATGCACAAGCTAGATGTGGTTGTGAATCTATCATTTACCTGTCTGAAATTTGATGTTTTACTCTTCAGCTTAACAAATATAGAAAAAGCTGCTGCCAGATGGTGAGATTTGAAGGGACATCTATGCTACAGAAAGCGGTTCCTACCTGTAGAATTGTTAATCAACGTACAAGTCCTTAGGGTTATTGTAAAAAGGAGTAATGGGGAGCTACTCTTAGTACGAGGGACAAGACGCCTAATCTTTTAGTTTCTACAGTTTTTTTAATCTTATTTTTTAATTATTTTTAAATTTATGTATAGACCAGATATTGAAGGAAGTATATACATGTCCAGTCCTCGACTTATTTAGTGTTCTAGATCAAGCAATGCAAGCTATTTGTGCTTACCTCGTTCTCTCAATTATTTCAAACAAGTCGTCAATTCCATGCTATCCCAAGTCCCAACTCAGGAAATCGTAGGTGCTGATGCCAGGTGCGGGTGCACGCTTTCTTTTGAGTCCGAAGCTGAAGTTCAATTCACTTTTGTGCCTGTGAGACAAGGCATTGTCATACAATTTGGTATATTGTGCTTATCCATCCCTCGTCGGAGAAGATAACAGATGCGATGCAACCAGTAGAAAGGTCGCTTCCAGCATGCATTTCACACAACCAAATCAAAGGCAAGATACGCCGCCTGTTTCAAGGGGCTGGCGTCGAAAGCTCCATGTAAGCAAAGTTTGTGTAGTCTGTCACTTGATGTTGAAAGATATCCTCTTCTAGCAATAAAAAGTACTGTGCCATCATCACCTATGCAAAATGGTCAACTAACACATGCAAAATTACCCAATCCCCTCTCATCTCTCTCTCCTTTCTTGGCGTATGCACCTTCCAAACCTCAAGCCTGCCCATCTTTCTTTTGCCTCCTTTCCTTATTGCGCCATTACTTCAAAAGTAGAAGCTGTAATCAACACGCCCAAACTGATCTTAATGCCAATACATTTCTTGCTTGCCACGCCACTCATGATCTCCTTGAAAAATATGACAACCATATCGCTCCCATTCTACTTAGCTAAAACATCACACTAGACTTCAACAACCATCAGGACTTGAAGCATGAGAATCAAAGCGACCTCCTTTTGGCTCTTGGCCTTCGCTATTGCTCTAGTTTCTATTGTCATTGCCCTCTATAAAATTTCTCCGTCCCCGTCTACCGTTACTCCGATAAGTAATCTGCATAGCTCATCTCTTACTACTCTTAAAAGGGTTATCAAGAAAAGCAGATTAGAGGTTTTTCATTCTCTCGTAGCAAGTTCCTTTTCAAGACACCATCACCGGAGAAAGCACAAAATCAAATGTGACATGAATAAATGGATCAGCTCTAGGCTAATATACCGTTATAAAGTTTCTCTTGTATTGACAGTAGACTTGAAAGGTTGTGGGAATTTTAGCAGCATTCAGGAGGCTGTTGATGTTGTTCCAGAGCTCAGCTCCTCTACCACTCTCATCATCATGGATTCTGGTACTTACAGGTAATACTGAAGTTCCTGTTGTCTCTTTGTTGACCTTTTCTTATATGCCAAGCGATATGCACTTTTCAACTAAAGTATGATCATGATTAAGATCGCATGAACGCGTGGAGTTTAAAAACATATAGGAAATTTGTATATGGTTGCAGGGAGAAGGTGACGGTGCATGCTAAAAAAACAAACCTGATACTTCTAGGCCAGGGTTATCTCAACACTGCCATAGCATGGAACGATACTGCAAATTCTACTGGTGGGACTGTTTATAGTGCTTCGGTTGCCATTTTTGCTTCTAACTTCATAGCCTATAATATTAGCTTTAAGGTACTCAAGAACCCATGTTTTATATGTCAGGACTCAAGAGTCAAGCTATATGTTGCATCTAGCTAGGACCTGAGAGTTAGCACTTAATCAGTTGCAAATAATTTATTCCTAATTCTTTTCCCTACTACTTGTTGATTTTGGTGGGTTTGAAAAGAACACAGCTCCCTGGCCATCTCCTGGAGAAGTCGGAGGACAGGCAGTGGCACTTAGAATAGCAGGTGACAAAGCGGCATTTTATGGATGTGGATTTTATGGAGCTCAAGACACGCTCCATGATGATAGTGGGAGGCATTATTTTAGAGGATGCTTCATCCAAGGATCCATTGATTTCATTTTCGGAAACGCTAGATCCCTTTACCAGGTAGATCACTCTTTAATAAAACGATATGCTATATATCACCCAAACATTTCTCAGAATTTGCCTGGGCTTCGAGGCTGTAAGAGAGAGTCTGTTTTCATTCCACGAAACGCATAAAGAAAGTCAACTTTGATAAATTTTGTGAAACAGGTTAGAGCCTGTAAATCCTTGTATTGACAAGCAATTGTTATATATGTCAGTCCTGCACCATCAGTTCCATTGCAGAACAACCCAAAGCTGGAGTAAGTGGATCTATTACAGCACAAGCAAGGCAATCGGTGAGCGAGCAAACTGGGTTTTCCTTCGTGAATTGCACCGTTATTGGAAGTGGGAAAGTATGGCTTGGTCGAGCTTGGGGAGCTTATGCTACAACAGTCTTCTCTAAAACATACATGTCTCATGCTGTATCTTCAGATGGATGGAACGATTGGAGAGACCCTTCTAGAGACCAGTCTGTCGTTGATCCTAATTATTAATGTCTCCTCTTTTACTTTTATATTGCTGAATCTTTTCTGGACTATTGCGATGAAAAAACAAAAATAAAAAGCGACGATTGGTTAATGTGTTTTTTTATTACAGGACAGCATTCTTTGGAGAGTACGAGTGTTTTGGACCTGGAGCAAACTTCACATTCAGAGTCTCGTATGGAAAGCAGCTGACTCAATACGAGGCAGCTCCCTACATGGATATTTCATACATTGATGGTAATCAATGGCTCTATCAGCAAAACATTTTGCCCAGCATTTCTAACAATGACAGGGAACGAAGAAAACATTTTATCCAGCTATTCTAACTATGACAAGGATGAAGAATTTACTCATGCATACTATTAATGCACTTGTAGTAGTTTGGATGCAAGCTTGTTCTTTGCCAGAGAAATAGAGGTCATTCAATATAGAATTGTGATGATTGATGAGCATATATCACATATGGGCAGGATATATTATTGGATTGCCCTACGACGTTCTCATATTTGGAAAAGAAATCACATAAGAACTTGCTAGTGAAGGAAAATGTCACTCTTGAGGAGTCATACCATGTTCGAGCCTGATATTGAGTTTGATGTTTTTTTTTGTATTTGTAGGAGCATGAGTAAAATCTGATCATTTCATGGGGCGATATGAATATGTTGAAAAAAACATAAATACTGGAAATAATAAGCAATGAACCGTAAACTGATCAGAGAAAGTACCGTTTATTCATAGTGCTGCTTAGTAGTCTCAAGGAATTGTTACTTTTGAAACTCTAAAACGGTGTAGAAATAATCGACATAGAATGCACGAAAATAAGAGAAACCAACAGACTGACCGAGCTGCTTAAATTCTTCTTCAGTCCTGTGCTTACCCTTAGCCCTATAAATTGTCATGACAAATATGTCACCTTCTAAGAGAGCTCTTGTCCTGTGACTATCATCTGAATCCTTAGGCAGCACCGGTTCACAAGCAATCAGTTTCCCTCCCACGGGAAGGGCCTTGTAACAGTTCTCCATAATCAGCTTGCATTCATTGTCTGTCCATGTCGTCAAAATCCACTGCCAAATTGACATGTACATGGAGTATCAAAAAGAGTGAAAGACTATCTTGATCGGTTGTTCAGAAATAAGAAGATGATGCGTATAAAAACTGGCTGGTCAAAGAAATATAATAGGGGGAATCAATTCATCTATACGACACTGGGTCCAAAATGGACCATAAAGGACTGGTCACATGTCCTATTTCTAATTGCAAGAGGATCAACCCATGGTTGCTGCTCTATTTGCAATTTACCAAAAAAACCCTGCATTTTCATTCAATGAGCAAATGGCATTATCAAACATTTAAGCAGATGAAAGTGACTCAACGCACCTTCATGAAGATAGCATCACCATCCGGAATTGACTTGAACATGTCACCACCAACATTTGTAACACCTGCAAGGATGAATCACTTCCATTGGTGCAAAAGCAAAAATATGTAGCATCTCGCCCTATTAGCATTTTCAAACGTGTCATACATAACATGCTAGTAGCAGCTACAAAGCCAAGCTTGAAATGAGGTCTTAAGCTATCATTTACCCTAAACCATGTACGGCGGAAAAAGATCATTCCATAAAACCCATGTCTGAAGAGCTGTTTAGGTAAGAAAATGGTAAAATGATGAGACTTCATTGTTCAAGAAAAAGAAAAGGAGAGCATGCCAGGTTATCAAGAAAATGGATATGCCGCGTTACCAGGAATAATAGGTGCTTTAGCAACCACCTCAGGCAAATCAAAGTTGATCCCTTGACGTACACCAGGATGTTTTTTTAAGATCATCCTCAAACAATCCCCTGCACTCCCACCTACATCAACCAATCTTTCCACCCCTTTAAACCCATCATAGCCATCCAACATTGCTTCCATGAACGGGACAGATACACCTGACATTGCCTTCAGCATCAACTCATTCATTTCTGGCTGCTTCCCATAGTAATCATATGCAGGCTCACCATTAGCCTTCACGAATGGCTCTGTTGTGGGATCTAACACTGCCTCGTGCACCAATGGCCACGCTTTCATTAGCGCGTCCTATTTGTTCATATCGTCAAGGGATCATTTACATAGAAACATAGAAATTAGTATTTGCATATATAAGTAACATCTGCAACATTTTTTTTTATAAAAAAAATAGGGATGAATAACCAATCCATTTTACTCCCTCTGTTGGACAAATTATGAGCAAATTACAACAGCAAAGATGGAGTAAGATTTCTAAACCATCTAATTAATTAAGATCAACCTATATATTATTATTGAAATTATTTTCATAAGATTAGAACGTTAATGAATTGGATCGTCAATTGATTTGAATGGTTTGGCGCAGTATAGTGCAAGACAAAGAGAAAGCTATGAAATGGAAAAACATATGACCTGGTGATGCTGGAGCACGTAAGGCGCGTAGGAGAGTCCTTCAGTATCAGTAACGAGGGTTTTACCGACTTCCGTGAGTGAATACTTCCTTTCGGAAGCAGAACCATCAAGAGGTGATGATTCGATGGTGAGGTGTTCCTCAAAGACACCGTAGCTAGTGAGCATGCGAAGGATGCGTTGCAAATTCTCAGGGTCAGATCCAGTAGAGGCAATACGTTGAAGGATCTGAGAGGCAGAAAGAGGAGCATTGGAGCCACCTTGCCAGATAGCATCGGCGACTTTTAGACGGACGATAGCGTTGAGAGACATAGGAACACTTATCATGTTGGCTAGCTCAAAGATCGCCAGTCTTGCACTCTTCCTCTTCTCTGCACTCTCCTCGTTTAATGCCATGGTTGGTTTGCCTGCCTTTTTTTTCCTTTCCTTTTCTCTGATTCAATAAGAGGAGGAGGAGGAGCTCAGGTGAGGAAGTGGATCGCCTTCTGCCTGTAATTGGTCTACTTATGACCAGTCCCTCGGTGGACTAACTGTTGATAAGGAAGATAAATAATATTACTGTTCAAAGCGGAGGTAAAATCCAAAAAAAAAAAAAAAAAGAGGCTTCGCTGTTGTGGGGTCTGGTTGTTTCCCTTTTTTTTACTGACCCGCCTTTTGCTGCTGCACGTGAGCAACTGTGGGCCTAACACACTTGTAATTTTATATTTCTTTTAATTCTAAAAAAAAATTGTACTCCCATTGTTTTAGTTAGAAGCTAGATTTATCACCAAACATAAGTGTTATTATTATCTATGTATCTTAAAATATCATGATTTTTTTAAAAAAATTCAGAAACGAAAATCAAGATGCATTTTTTTATACCTTAAAATCTATATTTTAGCTTATTTTTAATTAAAAACAATCCAAAACATCATATAAATCTAAATAAATATTTAACAATCCCAGAACACCTTTACATTCTAAAAAAAAATTAATTAAATCAAAATAAATCAAATAAAACATGGTCAAATTTTCCTACTATGTTTAGATAAAAAAAACCACCTCCATTGAATTTTTTTTGAGAAAGAAAATTCATTGATATAAATGTTTTTTTTTATTCGTAACTGGTTGGGCAACTTTCTCTTTTTTTTATTGTTTTTCAGTAAGTTTTTTTCTTTTCCTTCAGACTCAGGAACTCAGGGTCAAAAAAATAAAAAAAAATAAAAATTATAAAAACTTCAAGATTGACCATAAATTTTTTTTATGTGTTCTACATTGTGATTCTCTCTTTTAATTTTATCTTGCTACTACAATTTAAAATTTTATCTCATGAAATTAGATCAAAAAAATTAAATAAAAAAATTCA
>Ga0325410_1000551_pt1 | contig 39497 bp, 19 predicted proteins | sample PopdelMetagenome_16_FD_206182 | JGI IMG/M metagenome (GOLD analysis project Ga0325410, IMG submission 206182) | Populus deltoides microbial communities from Bellville, Georgia, United States - Xylem-PdIQD-R3 | ecosystem: Host-associated > Plants > Phyllosphere > Stem > Wood/Secondary xylem...
CTTCTCTTTTTGGTTTTATGTGTGTGTGTGTGTGTTTTTTTTTTTTTTTTTTTTTGCTTTTTTTATTATGTCTTTGATTACTCAACATTTCCCATTTCCATGAGAAAGCATCTAAATATTGGCAAAGAAATATATTTTCGAGTGAATTATACAGCTGAAGCACACACACACACTGGTTTTGTTGATTGAGGGCGTGTTGAGGCAGATGCCATGAAGAACAACAATAAGGCTTAAACAACATTTGAGCAAGAGCAGCCCAACAAGGAACCTACTAGAACTGGACATAAACTATATGAATCACCATGCCATGCAACAGTAGAAATAGCTAGAAAACCATGAACAGCAAAACTGAAAAGCATCACTTTTTTTCTATAATAAAAGTATTATCGGGTTAACTTACATGTCAAACAAGACTAAATTTCTCTTCAAGATATTAAACTTTTAATATCTACATTAATGCTCGGATTCATTTAAGGAATCTATATATTATTGCTATGTTAACAAGGTGTTAACAAAATTTATTTTTATTTTCTTTTTTATGCAGTCATCTAACTTAACTTGAATGAAAGTGAAAGAAAAACTCAATCTGGTATGCTGTCGTCATACGAAGTTCAATTTCAAGATTTTAAATGGAGAAGGAGCTAGCGGGGAAACTTCGTTTTGAAACAGAAGATTCTTTTGCTTTCTCTGCCTATTGTCTTCTTGTTGATTTGCTCTTTAGCTTAGGTTCTATTGTTGTAGAAAGAAAAAATGATTAAGTTTTCCAGTGGTAAAGGTTGATTGCAACTGTATTATGATTAAGTTTTCTAGTGGTAAATGTTGATTGGAAGTGTATTCTTTTCTTATTATTGGAATTCCAAGAGGCTACTTGCATTTAGATCAGATATGTGGTCTGTGCTATGTTGTGATCTAGGTTAATTTTTTTTTAATATTAAAAAAGAATATTCAAGCGATGATAACCCGAGATAACCCGGGTTATTTTAATTAAAACACGATTTGGGATATAAGATTGAAAGAACCCGCATAAAAAAAACAAAAACAAATTGTAAAGTTTGAGGTCTAATAATCTAATAACAAAGATGAAACAAAAAAAATAACTCCGCACAAAAAATGATTAAGTTTTCCAGTGGTAAAGGTTGATTGCAACTGTATTATGATTAAGTTTTCTAGTGGTAAATGTTGATTGGAAGTGTATTCTTTTCTTATTATTGGAATTCCAAGAGGCTACTTGCATTTAGATCAGATATGTGGTCTGTGCTATGTTGTGATCTAGGTTAATTTTTTTTTAATATTAAAAAAGAATATTCAAGCGATGATAACCCGAGATAACCCGGGTTATTTTAATTAAAACACGATTTGGGATATAAGATTGAAAGAACCCGCATAAAAAAAACAAAAACAAATTGTAAAGTTTGAGGTCTAATAATCTAATAACAAAGATGAAACAAAAAAAATAACTCCGCAAAAAAAAACTAGTCAACTCAGGATAATTTGATGAACTCACAACCCACGATATGATATTAGGATAAAAAAAATAATTTCAAAAGGATCTAGTAAAAAAACAAAAGTTCAATAAAATAAAATAAAAAACCTCGAGTCAACCTAATTTAACTTCATCAACTTATTCTCGGAATAACCAAACAAAAAGAAAAGTGATAAAAGGACAAAGCTCAATGGCAAGTAATTTAATGCAAAATGATGAAATTAAAAAAAATCATAAAAAAATCAAGGAAAAAATATCTGAGTCAACCTGTGTTAACTTGACTAACCCGCCACCCATGACATGATCAAGGGAAAAAAAATAGACTTCCAAAAGAAGAACATAAAAAAAAATCCAAGTTAAATAAAAAAAACATTGCGAAAGAAAATGCAAATTGACCCGGGTTAGTTTGACCAACCCGCTCTCGAAATAACAAAATAGAAGTTAAATAATTTAACAAAGTTCAAGGAAAAATAATTTAATAAAAAATAATAAAATTAAAAAAATAAAAGTTTTAAAAAATTGAGGAAGAAAAACCAAGTTAACCATGGTTAACTCGACTAACCCGCCACTCACAACATGAGATTGGGATAAAAAAATATTAGACTTCCAAAAGAATAACTTAGCAAAAAAGATTGAAGTTAAATAAAAACACATTGAGTAAAAAACTGCAAGCTAACTCTAGTTAGTTTGATTAACACGAACTCGGGATAACACAACAAAAAGAAAATGTGAAAAAATCACATAGCTTAAGAATCAATAATTTAACACTAAAGTATGAAATTGTAAAAAAAAAAAAAACTATTTCATAAAAAAAAAATTGAGACATGGTTAAGTTGATTAATCTATTACATGAGATATGAGATCTTAAAAAAAAAAACACAGCAAACAATGAAGTTATTGATTTAATAATTAAATGTCAAATAATAAATTTTTAAAAAATTCAATAAAAAATTGCACCGTTAAAAGGATAACAAAATAAAATATCCATATCCATGGTGTGACTATCTAAGCTACCAGTATGCTATTTGTTGGAGGTTGACTACATTCGGACAAGGAGAAGAAAATTCGAAAAAAACCTGCCCTCCAGAGTTGTTACCTAATTAAAGAAAATATGTGCCAACACAACGGTTTAACCATTGATTTGCTAATTTTTGAATTTCATTTTGTTTCAAATTAATTTTAGTTTATTTCTTCTTTTTTTTCGTTTTGATAAGTTAATATCAAAAAATAAATTTTAAAAACAAAAAAATATTTTTAAATAAAAAAATACTTTAAAAATAATATTTAAAATCATTCCAAAAAAATCATTCTAGTTACCTATCCAAATAATGTGAGGCGCAGCAGTTTTGATGCTTCGCGCGAGGCACAACCGACCTACTGGAACTTGATTAATAATCAAGTTATTACAAATGATGAGACAAAAGGATTCCTCCAAACACAAACACATGGAGAGAATCTGCTTGCTTGCAATAGCCTTGTCTTCTTCTTCTTCTTCTTTCTTCTTATAAAGAGACAAAAGGATCTACAACCACAAATTTATTTTCTCTATTGAAGGGTAACTCCCAAACACGTGTCCCACTTCAGTCGCGTCCGGTAAACTTAAAATAGAATGGAACCGTAGTTACAAGACTCTACGTGGTTGGCGGTTCAACCCAATGATTTGCTGATCCAAGATCAACAAATAAAATAAAACACTGTTTTAGTGAATAAATCATTAGTGATCAACACCCGAAACCTAGGTGAGTCGGGCCAACTCCCGAGTCCGTCCTTATAACTATATTGGGAACTTGGATAGAAGGATGATAGCTTGGGACTAAAAAAAACTTGATGACCCAAATCAGGTTTTTTTAAAATAAAAAATAATAATAGGAAATAAAATCCACTAAGCTCCTAACACATTGGAGAATTAAACCTTCAAGCAAAACCATCCTTTTGTCCCCAATGTTTCTGGTAATAAACACAAACAGGCTGCAATTCATGGAATTTGCCAGTGGAATTAGATTAAAAAAAAGACATTATATCTGGACCATGAATGTGCTTGTCTAATTGATGCATGTTCCACCTTGCTGATAGGAGCGGGGCTGGGGGAAGAACTGAACTTATAGCATGCTGTCGGATCTTGCAGGCAACCTCCTAAAGAAGTTGAGGGGAACTGAAGGAAGCTTGTGGCGGAACCTCGGATGTCGTAGCACATAAATGCCGATAAGAAGGCCTACAACCTGAAAAGGAGTGACATAGAGAACTATGGCAGCAATTAAACAGAATGTCACGAATAACGTGGTAGCCCTCGGGTCTCTCCAACTCAGCAGAGACTGGAATCTTTCCCCTTGAGTTGCGAGATCACCTACTACAGTCTGAACCCTCCCTGCAATACTTCTTAGACGATCGTATCGCATTCTGACAATATCTGATGGTCTGGAAGTTGGGAATGTGTCAAATTCTTCATCAAGTTCGTCAGGATGAGCAGCATCAGCATGAGAAAGCCGCGTGTCCATGTGAGGAGGGTGCCTTGGCCTCCACCGGAAGTTCCATAGTCCAATCACGAAAAGGTAGAGGAAAACTGTGGGAAGTATTAGCTCAGGATAAAGGACCAAGATTATGAAAAGGAGGTGAATTAAAATGGTAGTCAGAGGGTTCTTCCAATTGCAGATTTGATCAAACCATTTTCCAACAGCAATCAAGCCACTTAGAACACCCATAATTCTGAAAAAGTTAGCTTTGCTCCTCCTCATGCTCCACTTATGCAAATCTACATCTAGCATATATTCCACAACCTCTTTCCGCAAAGGTGGTTCAGCCCTGCTCAGCCTCATCGAGACAATCTGCATTGCTTGGTGCCTCAAGCTATCAAGCTGCATCACTGACAATGGCTGAATGTAGTGCATTTTTGGCAACAACGGATGTGAATACATGTGCAACATATTAACCAGAGATGAGCATGTGAACCTCACAGCTAACTGAACTTCACCCGTCTTCTTCACCCCAGCAGGATGCAGGACCAGAAGAGGGTAGGAGTGAGTATAAACTCTATCAGTTTCGAGTGTGGATAGACGAATCCTCACTTTCCCAATTCTTGAGTCCTTCCCCCCTCCACCACCATGAAGGTGACCATTATCAAACACCCCAACTGTAATGACAGTACACGGGTCGAAAACCTCCCAAGTGTACTGCTCATTCCACCTCGGAGCGAAACTGTCAACAATTGTCCTTGTCCGGACCCATTTCTGTCCATATTTAGCAACACAATAAGCATCTGTCGTACCTCGGCCATCCTTCATCTTCATAGGCATCAGCCCCACAGCACTTAGAACCCCCAGTTCCAAAATCCCAATGCTAGGCCTCCATAACTGTTTTGCTGTTGGCCTAAGGTCACTGCTGTAGTGAGTTGATTCATCCAAAACATGATACCCTCCATCTAAACAGATCCTAACATGAATCCTGCTGGAAAACTTGGTTTCTTTCTTCAGTTCCCCATCTAAAACCACATGCTTCTCAAGATTAAACCACCTAGTGTTAACTGGCTTGTGGTCTAGCCTCCTCTGCACAAGTTGCAAAGGGATCACACACTTACCCAAAACTTCGTCTTTATTTGGTCCCAATCTATCTTCCACAGTCAAAATCAAAGGCTCCTCGAAAGGTTCAGGAGCTACAAATATCAAGTCGTCATCCCACATTGGATTGATAGTCTTAATTTGAGATGTTCTGGTTCTCAGTGCTTGATTTCCTAGGGTGCCCTTCACAAATACTTCTGGGAACCGACTTTTGTCACTAGGCACCAAGTCCTGAGCTTCAATCACATTGACCCTAACATACCAAAGCTTGGGTGAAAGATAAACCTTAGATCGGATGTTGTTAACACCATCAGGACCAACACTGGCTGCATCTGAATGCCAAGCATCAGGGAATGCCTCATCTGCTTGAGTTCCCATCCAAACAGCCAGCATCAGCTCCCCAGACTTAATCTTACCCCCCTTCCTATCTTCCAGTCTATACCACTGTGGTGCCAAAGGACTATCCGGCGGAACACGTTTTGGCACTTCATTGAGATCAAACATCATCCAACCAATCAAATCATCTAAGACAACATCCTTATCCTTCACAAACACCTCCAGAACTGAAGCTTGAATTCTATCTTTCGAGAAAGCAAAAACCTGATTCCATTCTGGGTTGCTTTTCTTCTCAAAATGCTTAGTGACTCCCTTGTAATTTCCAAGCTTTACTTCAACATACGGATCGCAACTACCAGTAACATCTTTGGGAGGCAAATCTCTAGCTTTCACCACACGAACATAAAGATATTGCATTTGCTCAACAAGGTCATAGGTGCATGAAAGCTTATTGCCCGTGACAGATCCCGCACCAATGTTTGGTGAGGTCTCCTTTAGAGCAAAATCAACAGATTGCGGAAGCTTCTGCATTTTTCTTAATTTACACTAACGAAACCAGAGATATGCAAGGAGCACTCAAAAATCACACAAGGGGGGATGGAGGCTTTCAAAATAAGGATATTGAAACAGGATATGGATTCAACAGAAGTAAATGAAACTTCACGAAATGACAAGGCTTCAAATGGTAAAAACCCAACTTTGTTCTTGTTATTTCCAGGCTAATTGGACAAATTTGAGTCACTAAACTCAATGTTGGAATACAAGGAAGCTAAGAACTATTTTGAAAAAGATAGCTCAAAGAAGGTAAAGATGGAAGCACAGGAAACAAGAGACTAAAGAACCTTATGATTCATCATCCAGAACAGAGTTACAGAGCAACATTAGGCACTTCAATTAGAAGCTCTGTACCAGAAACCACAATATCTGCAAAAGCAAAGCAAGAAAATCACAGGGTTAGTGTTAAAACCCATAGCACTCCTTCAACTGCTGAGAAAATGAAAGAAATCAAAGAAAATGACATAGCAATCCCACAATTTCACAACAACCAAACAGAACAAATCACACATTAATCAACATGGACTTGTTGGACTCCAGTCATAAAGAATGTGGAGTTTGTAACAGTAACACAACAGATCTACTGCAATAAACAAACAAAAAAATAATTGAACAACCTATGAAATGAAATCAAACTCAAGAAGAAACCTTAAGCAAACAAAACTAGGAAACTCCAACATTTTCACAGCTCCACGAGAACAGATGCAAGTATAACATGCACCATTCCCACTACTTAAAAGAGTGAACAAAAACAGCATAAGGTTTCAACAACTACTCAAACCGCACAACCCTGTGAGTTTCTGCATTGCATAATCAAGAAAAGAAGAGAGTATAAAATTGAAGTACCCTAGTGGTCAGTCAGCCACTAGCTACTGTTGAAGCCAAGAGCCCTTCTTTAAGGCGCAAAAATGGAATGGTAAGAGAGCAATAATGGAGCTTGAAGAGTGAGGGAACCTATGTAGAAATGTTGAGCATGTGGGGTGGCAGATATCGAAGACTGAATCTACTAAGAAAAGAAGATAGTGAACCTACTCTCTACCAACTTTCTCTGAACCCTTTTTCACAATTTTCTTTTTTATTATAATCTTTTCCAGGTTCATATTTTATTACATATTAATTACTAGGAGGACCTAGTGTTTTTTTTGTTTTATAGTATGACATGACTGGATTATTTAGCTTAGGGAAGTGAGACACACGTGCGAGGAGCATGGTCGGTTTAGACACATGAAGGGAGGACTTGGACTTGGAGTTTTTTCTTTGTTTCAAGGACTTGGGAGATGAGAAAAACACTTCTTTTAATCTTCCTGGTTTTCTCTTAAGATTCGCTTCTTACAACGTAGGCAGTAGCGTAAATATTAAACCCGTAAACATTATCAATTCTGAAAACAAACACTAATAGCATAAAACAAAATTATATAAAATAAAATTCGATAAATTTAATTGAAAGTTTTTACAGGTCAAGAACATGATAATAAGTATTTACTTTTCTTCGGTTAATCATTGAATAATTGATGTGACAATAAATTTATGATGCTTGTACAATTTTTAGATTTTTGTGATCACAACGTAACTATTTTTATTTTATTAGGTCTAAAATATAAATTATAAGTTAATACAGATCAATCACAATAATATCTATTTAATTTTTTTTAAAATTAAAACTAAATCTATCTCTATGAAATAAACTATTTGTATAAACCTATCCATGCAATAGTTATAAAATCTAAATTGTCCATGGATGGATGGATTCAAAGTTAGTTTAATCGGATTTTTATTTTATTTATTTAATGTAATTTAGGGTATTTTTTAAAAAAAATCAATTAAAAATGCAACACAAAAATGCTTTTACCAAAAAACAATTTTTAAAAATGCAAAAAAAAAAATTTAAATCACCACATTACAATTATTGAAAAGCACCTAAAAATGTTAATTTAATGCTTTTAAAATAAAAAATAATTTTAAAAAGCAATTTAAACAAAAAAACAAAAACAAAAACACTCCCAAGATCTTGAAATGGATTTCACAGGTATCATCCATTCACCAATTTTTTGCATAAGAAAAGTATTCCCTATATATATATATATTTTTCTGGAGATTAGCAACGGATTGTTAATTGTCTCGTCATGGAATGATCATCGTGTGGTACAGCTCAATCTACAGATCATACTAACCATAAACGACAATGGAGACATCATAAGATGCACCACTTTTCTTCGAAATTTCTTACCTGAATTCACAAATAGCTCGAGAAGAAGACTTAGTCCTTGAATTGGGAGGGTATTTTAGTCATATGATATTACTTCTGTCCTTTTATATTTTGACACGTTGAAGTTGCGGTGTGGATTCAGTTTCAGGATTGCCGACTTGTACTGAGGCTTGCAGTGTCGTTTCTTCTCAGCAGAAAGCACGAGCGCATTGGATACTTTGAATATTCTACCAAACCACTTTACAGCTCATTTGAAAATATATAATAATGAAAAAAAAGTTATAAAAAGGGATAAATTGTGTAATTAGTGCAGGAAAAAAAGAGCAAAGCCACAGGATGAAAAACTTTCCGTGAAATAGCATAATTTGATGACGTCGTAGTTTATAAGCGTGATATTTTAATAATCTTATGTTTTAGAATCGTGAAATTTACCTCAATATTATTGTTGTGAACCGTCACATTAATCAGCAAATCGTTTTGAGAAAAGGCTTGCTACTTTAAAGAAACGGCTGGATAATATAGGCAAAACGTTCAGATAATTTTGATCATTATCCAATTTTGAAAAAATTATGTTCTAAACCTGAAAAAATTCACAAAATTATAATTTTTGTTTATCTAAAATTTATATTATTTTATGATTTTAGAGAACTAAAAATTTTATAATTTTAACAAAATTTGAACAAGGTTTCTCCTACATGTAAATTATATCTAAAATTTCATCATGCTTAAAAAGATCTGTGAAAAACCGCAGTAACTTCAATTAACAAATTATAACTAAACTCAATAAATTTTCACATTTTATAACTACAAGTACTCATGAATGCAAAAAAAAAAAATTAAATAAATAAAAAATAATTCATCCTATCTAGTATTCATGTAATCCCAAAATTAGAAACATAAATCATATATCTATTTACATCTCCAATGTCTATATGCATTAAAAGCAACTGCAATCAATAATTTCTTATCATATCGCTCATATAAATATGTCATCAACACTGATGAATAGTTTATAGTGCTTGAAACCTTTATTAGAAGGTCCATATGACCAAAAAAACACGTCCAAAAATCATTATATTATTATCAAGATTTCATTTGTGCGTCCAATCAATGACTGTTTCAGGATTTGACTCTTTTATTGCCAACAATCTAGGTAATTTTTCAAATGATTCCTTACGTAAACCAAAAAGATGTTCAATGACCTTCTGTTTTGCGACTCATGCTTTGTCATATAAATTTTTATACTTGTAATGCAATTTTATTTTATCTTATATGCTTGCAACCGTCATTGAAAGCGTATTCATTACAAGGGTTGATATAGCATTAGCAATAAAATTTGCATCAAACTAATAATGGTTTTTTTGTATAAAGATCGAAACACATGTATGTGGCCCTTTTAACTTTGTTATCTCAAATGAATCTGATCTTTTATGATATCCTCCATGCAAATATTACTTAAACTTAGGTGCTTGCACATATTGTAATTGATCAAATGTCGAGTTCAATCATTGGACTTGGTATTCAAGTGAATGCGCAATGTGCCATCATTTAACGGTATTAGCCATTTTATTTGTACATCTAAAATTTTGTCACTGGGCTCAAAATAATCAAATTTATGTTGATCAGCAAATTGATAGTCAAACATAGTATCATCTATCCTTTGCAACAAAATAATCAACAATAAATTGTTCTTACCTCTACTAACTGAATTTGAAGGATCAACATAAGTTAGGACACATATAGATTTTGATCGACTAGTCATATACAACATCATCATGTTCAAACCACTTTGGGTGAAAAGAGTCAATCATTATCTTAAAATTATCATTACACATAATTGATACAAGATATTACTTATGTTCACCAATTAGACACCTTTAAGTTAATTCAACATCAATATCATTAAAATTCCACCCAAGTTACTTTTATATGACATGCATAAATTATCATTTAACAACATACTGCTTATAGGACTAGAACAAAGGTTCGAGTGGTGGCGGTGATGATGATGGTAGCGACAATAGCAAATAGATTTGTTGATTTTTCTCACAAAAACAACCAATGATTACAGACCTCTAATGGGTTTGATATTTGGTTGTTTTAAGGGTTAAATGAAGGTGTTTGGTAGATTTTATAGAGAGAAAGTGAGGGTTTTGTTCGGTTTGGGAGAGAGTTGTGGATGTGTATCTATTCTGTGTTCTTCGATCTCGGTTTAAATTTTAATTGATATAGTGCTTCAAAAGTACGACAACATCAAAGTGTGTTATTTTACCAAAACTTTTTTATCATGTGTTACTTTGCCATTTATTTTCTTATATGTTAATTACACAATTTATCATATAAAAACCCTATTTGAATTTTACTTTCCCTCCATACTTTATAAATTAAATTTTCTATCATATAATTTACATGTTCAATAACAATTTATATCCTCAACATTGCATTTTGTTTGAATTTTTTATTTGACCTACAATGTAAAATGTAATTTATAAAAATATAAAAAGAATGAAATTCATATCAGGATTTTTGTAATTACCCTTAATAAAAAAATTATATTAATAAATTTCATAAGAAAATTAATTTGGGATTGATGTCCCTTATAGATAATTTGTTTAATTCTATTTAAAAAATAGTTTCAACGTGGAAATAAGTTTATATTATTAGATTAATTTAAATATATATTAAGTAATTTTTATTTAACAGTACAAAATATTCTTTAATAAGATGAAGTGTCTTCGATATTAAATTTATTTAGTTTTATTTAAAATGGATCCTGTCATTATCTTTTGTGTCAAGATCTGAAATTGAAGATAGAGATTCTTTGCTTTTAAAAATATTTTTAATTAAGAATATATTAAAATAATTTTTTTAATTTTTTTATAACAACACATCAGACAACTAAAAACCACATAAAAAACATCAATTTAAAAAGTAAAAGTTATCACAATAATAAATAGACATTTATTAGCCTTATATATACCAAAAATAATAGCTCAAGGTAGAAATATATGGATGTTCAGATTGAAAACTTGCTTGTTCCCTAATATTAGTGTACATAGTTTTGAAGCCCGGCCTCGCCCGGCGGGTCGATCCGGGACTGGAACTAGGCCGGATTGAAGAAAAAATAGAAAAAGCAAAAACCTGGTATGACCCGGGGATCCGGTTGATCCGGCAAGACCCAGTCAAAAACTAAGTTGTAACCCGTTGACTTTTGTTTTTACTAAAAACAACGTTGTTTTGATTTTAAAAAAAATTGACCCGGACAACCTAATAACCCGGTCAAAATCTGAAACTCGGATCTTAAACCGGACCGGCCACAAGACCAGGTCTGAAAACTATGATAGTGTACACTTTTCTTGCCATTTGTCATCTTCAACATGGAAGAAAGCAACATTAAAGAAGCAATGCCACTAAATATCGACGTGTGTCTAGGAGCGTTAATCCAGCAAATATACAACAAATTCCTTACGATTATAGTCAGAAACCAATGCAATGCAGTTGTTCCCTTTATTACGAGTCCAACAATTGAAGGTGGTCTGTCAAAAAGCTGATGATGGCAATAATCCTAGCCTCCTAACCCACCGGAAATGTTGCATGCAAAACACATCTACGGGGTGTTCAGCACCAATGATTTCCGACGTTAAGACAGAATCCAACTTGAAGACAGAAAAGCAGGAGAATTAAAATATCTAACTTAAAAGGTTCTGAATTCTGAGTCTTGATTTGAATCAAATATATCTTAACTTGTGACTGATAAAAAAATGCACAAGACCATGAAGAAGCTCTTTAATATCCTGGATTAAAATGCAAACAGAGGATGAGAATCATGACAGTCCCCCACTAATACATCTAATAGCTTTAGTGGAATCAGACTCGATCACCAAGCTATGCACACTGCATATCATATTTGTAGCAACCCTTATAGGCCCTCCAGCACCAGCCCTTCCGGGATTCCCTAACGAGCTCCCTTCAATATTCAGCTTCCACCATCCTCGCCGAGGAAGCTTCCAACTGACATGCCTCCCCCACTCTACTTTCGTAATGTCTACTTAAACATCAAAGGCAACTTTCCAGCCCCTATTGAGATTTCTAATCTGACGTATTTGGCTAAGGACAGGAATTATTGTGCTCTCAAGCACAGCGGCATTCTTAGATTTCCAAGTAGTCCAGCAAACATTAGTGAATGTCCATCATTAATCATAGCTACGAGAAGAGTCTGTGCAATTGAAATGCAGCCACTCCTCCAAGTTCCAACCAAAGAAGATACCGTGCTCATTTCCATGTACGAGCTGCATCCAACTTATTTGTTTGTTTTTGTTTTTCAAAAGTATTTTTAAAAAAATTTAAATTTTTATTTTATTTTTTTCTTTGTTTTAAATTAATATTTTTTTGGTGTTTTCAGATTATTTAGATATGTTGATATCAAAAATAATTTTTTAAAAATTAAAAAATATATCATTTTAATGTATTTTTAAATAAAAAATACTTTAAAAAACAACTAAAAACACACTTCCAAATAAAAGTGGTTTACATATCTAGATAGGCATTGATGCAGTGTATAGCGAAAGCATTGATGCAGTGTTTAGCGAAAGAAAAAACTACAGTTTATCGAGTCCTAAGATTACATCACTAAATTGTAAAATAAATCCATTTTGATATGTTCTGAAATCCAATAATACTTGAAACCATTAATTATTTTAAAAATAACTTACAAATGGTTTGAAATTTGAATACATGTTAAGCTGATTTAAGTTGATAACACCTAAATCAAACAAAATTATGAAACCTAACTAGGAAATGGGTTCAAAAATAACTAAAGAAACAAAATAAAAAAAAAATCCAGAAGAACAACTTCTACGTCGAATCTGAGCATGATTCCAATCTCAATTATTTATGTCTAGTTAACTTAGTATCGAATCGGGCTTGTATAATACGTGGACCAAATTTCAGTCTAACAAAACGATTAAATTAAAAATTATATCCATTTTTTTTTTGTTAAAAACTACTTTTTTACATAAAGAGAAGGTACGTAGCTAAATTGCGAGAGTTTCTTACCTCATTAGTGAGAAGACGATTCCAATAAGCTAACCAGATGAATAGCTTAAATTTATAAAAAATAAAGAGAAAACAGTTCCCAAACTCTAGCTCAAAATCATGATTTGTAAGCCAATCAGTACTTCTATTGACTTCTCCAAAAACATGATGAGTCTTAACCATCCAATTACGAGCTAGGAGGAGACAAGTGCCGGACAGTTTTCTCAAATCAAGGCAATTTGAAATCTTTTTTCTCATAAATTATGTTTTCTTTCTTTTCAAAAGTCGTTTGAACTTTGAAATTTGCCAGAGAAAGAGAGCGCGCGCTGTGTAGAGGGACAAACATTGGCTACCAGTACCATGTGCGCCATGTACCCGTTTGGAATTTCTCAATAGTAGCAATAAGGAGTTGCTACAACGCCTAGCATTTTTATTTTTTTGAACTACAACTTGATGATTTTTTCCTAGTATTTTGTTCAAATTGATTTAATCTATGCTGGCATTTTCATGTTGTTGGATTTAAATTTTCTCAGATTAAGGGATTATCAGGAATAATATGGATGGGAAAAAAAAAGAAATTCTTGTGTCCTTTATCAGTAAAAGATAAAAAATTAGAGTTGTCATCTACTATTTTGGTCACTAAAAATCCTAACTTGTTTCAAAGTCTAGATAAGGAGACTGATTGTATAAAAAGAAGGTATTAGCATCCATAGTACACCTTACCTAACGTAATTGGTCACTCGCATGAACCTCCAAAATATAATTTTAACTTTACTATCACAAACAAAATAAATTTGTAATATGATTGTGAAATATAATAAAATAAAAAGGAACAGAGGATTTGAATTTTGAATAAAAAATTAAAGAAGCAAAATTCTAAAAATAAAAATAATAAATTGATATGTCATTAACTCGGTTCAAATGTCTAGACATCCATTCCTATAAATCTGTTGATCATCGAAGTAAACTATCCTTTCAATTCAAGCAAATAAATTCAATATCCCTTAAAACTAAGGGGAATCGAGAAGATTATGGGTAAATTAATTAGATAAAGCTTTTTAATCAATTCCTTACCATCAAGCAATTTTAATTCACTCGACAGTAGTTTTAAGAGTAAAGTTTGTAAAATTTATTCTAAGCAGCCATTCAAAAGCTTGAATAATTTAACTTAACTTTTTCCTCCCTACTAAATTAAAGTGATAGTTACGACAATCAAGTTAACTTTCTTTGCCTTTTATTTTACTCCTTAACAATAATTACATATTGAAAGAAACTAGAAAGCACATATATATACTATTTCAAAACAATTCAATAAACTTGGACATAAATCAATAGCATAATTCTAAAAGAAGGATAAATAAGTACTTGCATTTGAAAGAATTACAATAATAATGTTACTTCTCACAACTTCATAATGGAAATAGTGTCTATTCCCTTTAAACTGAAAACCAAAGTTTAGTTCATAGCTGCTGGAAAATTAACAAAAACAAAAAGAAAAGAACGTTGCAGAGAAAAAGAAGAGAGTTGTTTCTAGATATATACATATAACTATTAAAAATGTATTTATTTTTTAAGTCTTTTGAATTGTTCTATACTAGTATAAATATATATTTGGAGTATTATAAATATAAATCCAAGTCTATTATGAGTTCCTCTCCTAGGAGAGTAATATTTATATGAATGAGATTTATTTTTTATCATGCTTTTATTTTTGCTTTTCTCCTTCAAATATTTTTAAAATAGTATCAGAGCTAGTTCGATCTAGTGATTTTTTAGAGGGATTAGAGTGTGAAATCTCAAAATAGTGTGGATGGACAAATAATATCAAAAAAAAATAAAGGTGCAAGATGATAGTTCCAACAAGAGAATTGAGACATTGCATCAAAAGGAATAAAAGAAGCCTAAAAAAAATGCTTGGTGCAAGTTAACAACTTTTCGCATAAAAGATCAGATGTGATATAAGAGCAACCACACATGAAGAAGAGAAGAGAGAACTCTTCCTACAAGAGATGAGAAATGGCCAAAGAGCTAGCCATGACAAGACAAGAAGAAGGCAGCAACCTAAAGAAATGGAACTTGTCACTTAAAAAGTTAAATATTGAAAAGAGATGTTTTGCTAGAGAATTGTGGCAACAACCACAAGAGAAGAAAAATGATTAGGAGTAGCCATGTTCAGACAAAGACAATAATTAAAGAAAAGCAAATTAAAGAAAGGCATTAGCTAGCCATGATGAAATGAGTGGCCGAGACAAAGATGCAAGATAGATCTTTCCAAGATGAAGATGGAAGTTAATTTCAGAAAATTAATTATAGATGCAATGTGACAAAACAAAATGAAAGAAGATATTTCTGAATGAGATTTATTTTTCACCAAGCTTCCTATGTTCTCATTTTTACTTTTCTCTTTCAAATATTTCTAACATCTGCAGCATGGTAAAAGAGGTACAAGGTGATCTCCTCAAACCATATATATTCCGGTGGTCACGTTTTGTTTTGAGAGTTTGTGTTTGTTCTTTGTCGCTTCATGAAGTTCGAGATGACATATCGATATCCGATTGCTCCGCTCGCAGAAGTATTCCAAGAAAAGTGTTCCTACTCGCCTTTCCAAGGAAATTAATGTTTGCTGATATTCACAACATGCACGATTAATTATCATAAAAAAAAATATGCATGATTAAGGATTTTATGTGTATTTGTATGCTTGGACTTTTTACTCATGTTTTAAGATTAATGATTTTTCTGTAGGAAGTAGAAAACATCACGACTCCTGCAGCTAAATTTAGTCGCAAACTCGCAATCATTCGGGTGAAACACCTGGCCAACTACTTTCTAAGACTCGCAAGCAGTTGGTGATTGAGGGGGAGAAATGGATGAAGAGCACGGCAACTTCTTATGCAGTGGTGGGTGCCTTTATCGTTACAATTATGTTTGCTGCAGCATTTACTGTTCCGGTTGGTAATATTCAAGACACTGGTATTAATCCAGTATTCTTACATAAGAAGGCTTACATGACTGTTATAATATCGGATGCAATTTCTCTCTTTTCTTCTTCTACTTCAGTGTTGATGTTCTTGGGAATCCTCACAGCTCGTTAAGCAGAGCAAGATTTTCTGATATCCTTGCCTAGGAAGTTGATAATAGGCCTTTCTACACTTTTCATTTCTATTGCAGCTATGATGGTCGCCTTCTGTGCAGCTCTTCTAGTAATGTTAGATGGAATGATGGAGGTTACCGTTCCATTTGTTTTGCGTGCTTGTCTTCCAGTCACTCACTCTCTTCATGTTTTCACAATTTCCTCTACTGGTTGAGATCTTCATGTCAACATATGGACCAGGCATCTTCATCAAAAGGAAAATGAAGCGCTTGTACTAAATTTAATTCTACTTGCTAGCTTTTGTTCACTTTGTTGAAGACTCTATAGCTGAAATAATGTGTCGATTGGCAAGGATTGCTGCTGCTGCTGCTGCTGCTTGATCTACCGTTTTAGTTCTTGCTGTTTGCTTTATTGTTCTAGCTGAAGGTTTCCAACACCGTGTAAGTTCTCCAGGAGGCGTTCGCTACAATTTCCAGCTGTAAATCCGGCCTATTCCACATGATGAAGTCACCTGTGATGCTGCACTTGATTGCAACAGACCATGGGATGCGTCTGAATTCCCTTATATTGATATGGGAGAAAATCACATTGATCAAAATCTCACAGTAAAGAAATCCGAATCACTAAAGTTTAATAATGGTTAGAAAGTAAAATAAAATTATTCTTGGAAACTTGATGCAGACAGAAACGATAACAATAACACATAAACACATAAAATTTGATAAATAAAAAGGGTTGTGGATATGAATCTTAAAATCACAATTTTATTTTTTGAAAAAATAAGTTTAATGGTGTCTGCTTCTTAGATATTTATTACGCCTTTAAATATATCAGAAAACCTCACCTTTACTATAAAAAAAAAGTCGAAAAGCATAAAGAAAATTAACATAAAATCCGAATTAAAACAATAAATATGAAAAAAAAAACTTAGAAGAAATAACAAATTTAATACAAACAACAATATCTAGGCCTAATTTTGAGATATTCAATGGTCAGATGAACAACAAAGTGAATCCCCATTTGAAAATTACTTTTAGAATTACTTGAAAAAATTTGAGTAAAATTCAATAATCAAATCTCATGTTATTGTCATTTTAAGTTACAATTCTAGTCTGACAAAACCAAACATTTCCTTGAACATAAATTTATTTCATTGATCCATAAAAATATATATATTAGATCATTCACATAGAAAATAGTTTGCTTGCGGCAAATTCCATCATCTAATTGTGATACATTCTCATTTAAATACTTAAAACTCTTAGTTGTCACAAGTACGAGTACATCAAATCTGATATATATAGAGTTTTAATTACTAACTAGTAGTTTCAATCTCACCTGAGGAGGTGGATGTGATCTGGGCTACGTCATCCTGCCAAAGTGCCTCAAGTGATCATGGCCGTTCATTGATCTATGAAATTTGTCGGCATGGAGAAATGGAGAACCAATTCTAGAAACTTGGAGACTCTTCAGAGAGCAATCTGATGTTAAAGTCGACCTTTCAGGTTGTCCAATGACAGCAGCATTGGAGAAAAAGGACTCGGGAAAAGTGACTCTAGCGAGGACATAGTATCAGACCTTCTGGGCCATTTTTGCTCAACCATTGCTGCAGACAGTGGCGGAGCCAGGGGAGTCTGGCAGGGGCCCGGGCTCCTGTAAGGAAAATTTTCCCAGTCTCTCCCTTTATAAAATAATTAAAATTTTAATTTTTTTAAATATATATTTTTTTAATTTGGCCCCCCTTACTTTTTTTTTTCTTGCTCTGCCCCTTGGCTGCAGACATTCCTTCCATACTTCTCGATGGGGTTGCTATATCTTTGCTCCTCTAAACTGGATCCTTCTCTTAAAGGAAAGCAATGCAATGCAGTGGTTGCTTCCTTTGGTTTGGGTTTCTTCAGTAACTCTAGCTGCATTAGCTTGTGTTGTAGCCAAATAGATTCTTGTGGGGAAAAAGAAAGAAGGCCAAACAGACGGGATTTTTTATTTCGAAATTATTTGGTAATGCGGTGTAAATTTTATTTTTAAAATATTTAAGTTTTATTTTTGTTAAAATTTGATATGTTTTGTATATTTTAGATCGTTTTGATGTATTGATATCAAAAATAATTTTTAAAAAATAAAAAACAACATTAACATGTATTTCAATACAAAAAATTATTTAAAAAATAATCTCAACCACACTATAAGAATATTTCTCATAAGTTTCGATAAATTCAAGAGTAGTTATCATAGCATGCATGAAAGGAAAAGGAAGAACATCTAGCCCAATTTAGGGTTCACTACTAGCTATAGTTCCAGGAATGATTCAAAAATGGGTACTAGCAATAGTTGCAGGAATGATTCAAAAAGGGTTTGATTTATTGAATTACAAAGTTAAACCTGTATATTACTTGTCAATCCGAATTAATTATTTTAGATAAAATAATATTGTTTTTTTTTTTAAATAACTAGAGTTGACAAGATCAAATTTAAATTAGGTTTGACTATAACAACTTGATTAATATTTATTTTATTTTATATTAAAATCACATCCAAATTAAAATTTAAATGGTGAATTTTTTTTCCAAATTAATTTACTAAGTTGAACAAAGTTTAATTACCATAATACTAAGCTAACGAGTGTCCTTGTACTTTGAGAATCAAATAGATGACATTCCAAAGAAGCCGTGTGAGAATCTGATTCACATATGCCCCACTCTTGCCTATGAGGATGCGAATCATGTAGAAGGAAATTGGGATTTTGTGTTTGAAATTGACCTTCCAAGCATTGCTAGGGTTCTTTCTTATTTCAGAGAGGGACCAATTAGTAACTATGATTTCTTTAAATAATTATTTTTATATTTCTTTATTATAAATCTCACCCTGAGAAAACCTCTCCATATCTTCCAAGAAAAAAAAAAGGCAATAACTAGCAAATAAGGCATTTATTAATATTTTTCCTAGTCACCAAATTATAAATCATTTTTCTTGTGAGATTCTAGCAATCAATCATTGATGGAAAGTTGGATATTGAATTTTAAGTGATGAGAAAATCCATGACCCCTTCATAGATCTTCTTTATGTTGAATTTCAACAATTCCATTTAATTTTACTTTTTATTTTTTTAAAAAAAAAACACCACTGACCATTATAAATAACGTGTTTTTTTTTTTTCTTAATATAGATATGGATGCAGGTGATTATAACCCAGAAAATGAGAAAATATGAGGTGTTTTCATTCAACTTGGCCTCCTTACGAGGCTGCCACTCAAAAACGTCATCAGCAACATCATCATCTCTCTCTCTCTCTCAAAATCTCGATAGAGACCCGACTAAAATCTATCTCTCTGTAAAATATTTTATAGTAAATTATCGTGCTTGTGCATTGAATTTAGCAAAAACTGCTTGACTTTATTATTTTTCCGGCAAAAAAACCCTTATTGGGTTCGTTTCTTTGCGCCTTCTCTTCCTCTGGGTTCATCTCTATCTCTCATATTGGACTCTGTGTCTTCTTCTCTAACCCAACAAAAATAGAGAAAAGGGTTTCAGAACTTGAGACCAAATTGCTTGTTTGGTTGATTTGAGGTTCAAAGTCTTGTTTTTTTATCAAGTTTGATGGGTGAATTGGAAGAGATTGGAGCTGATATTTGGTAAGTTTTTTTTTAAAAAAAGTTTTGATATTTTTGTTATGTGGTTCAAAAAGTTTGATATTTTTTGGGTTTTTATGTGTTGTGTTAATTGATGTTTCATTGAAAGATGGTTTGTTTTTTTTTGTTGAATTAGTTTTGTGGGGTCTCTTTGTGTTTGATTGTAAATGCATGAGATTTGAGTTGGTTTGAGGTTTTTTAATGGTTTTAAAATAGAATAGTGTTAGTGTAAAGGGAAGGTTGTTATTTCGGCAGAATTATTATGTTTTTAAATTTTATGAGTTCTTATCTTTTGTTTGGTACCTGAGAAACGAAATTGTGTATGGAAAATAATTCAGCCGTTGAGTGTTAGATTTCAAATCTGAAGCTTACCTTTCCCTGATTGTAATATAACTAGTTTTCTTAGATTAGGTGATCTTTTCCTTATCTTTGTTTTGAGACAGTAACATGCTGCTTTGTGATTTTCAAAAGTTTAGTTGGTGTATTTCTTAATGATTCTCTTGATAGAAGATTGAGCACTGTTTAATGTTCGATGACTGATGTGTCTGACAGCGCGGACCTTGAAGCTGATGATATAAGGTGTGACACTATTGCGGAGAAAGATGTCACTGATGAAGAAATTGAAGCAGAAGATTTGGAGAGGCGAATGTGGAAGGATCGTATCAAACTCAAAAGGCTTAAAGAAAAACAGAAGCTTGCAGCACAACAAGCTGCAGAGAAGCAAAAGCCCAAGCAGACGTCAGATCAAGCTCGGAGGAAGAAAATGTCGAGAGCCCAGGATGGAATTCTCAAGTATATGTTGAAGTTAATGGAAGTGTGCAAAGCACGTGGATTTGTGTATGGAATCATTCCAGAGAAGGGTAAGCCAGTAAGTGGTGCATCTGATAACATAAGAGCTTGGTGGAAAGAAAAGGTGAGGTTTGATAAGAACGGGCCAGCAGCCATAGCAAAGTATGAAGCAGAGTGTTTGGCCATGGGTGAGGCAGAGAACAGTAAAAATGGGAACTCTCAAAGTGCTCTTCAAGATCTTCAAGATGCAACTTTAGGATCTCTTTTGTCTTCTTTGATGCAACACTGTGATCCCCCCCAAAGGAAGTACCCATTGGAGAAGGGAGTTCCACCACCTTGGTGGCCAACGGGAAATGAAGATTGGTGGGTAAAATTAGGACCATCCCAAGGCCAGAGCCCTCCTTATAAGAAACCACATGATTTGAAGAAGATGTGGAAAGTTGGGGTATTAACAGCTGTAATAAAGCACATGTCACCTGATATTCCAAAAATTAGAAGGCATGTGCGTCAATCAAAATGCTTACAGGATAAGATGACCGCAAAGGAGAGTGCAATTTGGTTAGGGGTGTTGAGTCAAGAGGAATCTCTAATTCGGCAACCTAGCAGTGACAATGGAACATCTGGTGTAACTGAAACTCCTCAAGGTGGACATGGCCAAAAGAAGAAACGTGCCATTAGTAGTGATAGTGATTATGATGTTGATGGTGCTGATGATGGTGTGGGTTCAGTTTCATCTAAAGATAATAGGAGAAATCAATCAATGGATGTGGAGCCATTAAACGGTCGAGATGATGCTACCAATCCTGTCCAAGATAAGGAGCTAGGGAAAAAGCAACCAAGGAGAAAAAGGCCCCGTGTGAGGTCAAGTCATGCTGATCAACATCCTCAACCACAGCTGAATGATGATCATTTGGGTGTTGAGAGGACAAGTACTTTGCCTGATATAAATCACACTGATTTACAGCCAGTTGACTATCAGATGCATGACACTCAGCATGAAAATTTTACCTCTTCAACTTTAAGGCCTCTGGAGAATGGTTTTGTGGGTGAATCCAACCTACCCCAATCTGACTTTAACTACTATGCTGGTGTTCCTTCTGCCAATGTCAATTCCACGGAGAAAATTTATGCAGACAAAGGGCCTGCCTTTTATCCATTGGGCCAAAATTCAGTGCTGCACCATGAGACTACTTATAGTAATTTCTATAATCCATCACTTGATTATGGGACAAATCGTGATAGGCAGCCTTCTCAGATGACAATGAGCATCAGGCAAGAGGATGACAGATTCCATATACCAGCACCGCAAGGAAATGGAAATGACTTGACTGGAGGAGAACCACATCATCTTATCAAAGATACATTTCCCACTGAGCAAGATGGAGCTGTTGATAGGCAATTTGAATTTGACTTGCCAGATTTTGCAATTAACAGCCCATTCCTTGAAATGAGTTCGTTTTCATTGGATGACTTATTTGTTGATCCTGAGGATGAATTGATCCAATGCTTTGGTGCATAGTTTCAGAAAGCTGACACAGCTGATACTTTCAGATTGTAAGTGACATCTCTTTCTAATCTACTGGCCAAATTTATTTGTCTTGCATATAACTAAGTCTTCTCGATCTTATTATGATCCAGGGACAGGTGAAAAGCTCAAAACTGCAGCGCAACCATTTCTGACCTGGTTAAAGGACTTCCTCTATCAATTAGAGGTGCTGCCTTAACAGTTGTTATTGTTTGTGCATTTCAAGGCAGTAAGTTATACACCTAATTATTTTCACAACTCAATGATTTAACAAGAAAAATGAGGGGAGGCAGTTTTTCTTTTCTTTTTTCCTTTTTTCTTTTTTTTAATGGTCAGGCACAGTCTTCCTCAATGAGGATAATTATATAGGAATTCATGTAAATGATTCTTTGTGTTAGATGGGGCAATTAACAAAATTCTTATCACCTTTCAGCAGGATACTTCTTAGCATATCTGCGAATTGCACCTTCCCTTTTCCATATCTGCTAATGGCACCTTCCCTTTTCCATGCCTGTATATTCATTGATTTATATCTCTTTATCGTATTTACTCCTTTGGATGAATTATTCCTTTATCGTATTTGCTCCTTTGGATGAATTATTCTATTGGAACATATCTATTTATCCTATTGATAAGCTGAAGCTTTGTTGGCGTCAGCTGTGCTGTGTTAGATAGAGGCTCTCATCTATTGATAATAACAATGATCACTTGGAATGGAAAAGCTAATGAATACAAATAATTGGAACTCTTGAAAACAAAAGGCAATAATGATGATTAGATTGATGATTGTGTAGAAGAAAGCCTTGAATGATTTTAAGGTAATTTTAAACATATTTATAGGTGGTACCTGGTCGTCTGGTTTCCTCCAGTTTTGACCTGGATGATCAGCGGACACATCATATTGTCCTTCAGTGAGTCCCCATTTACTTATGTGTCCCTCTGCCTCTGCAATGGACACCAAAGTCTGGTTCTCAGAGTATTTAGTTCAGGCACACTTGTTAAGCTGAACATAGGTAGCTGGACATGAGTCCAGGGTTGTAATTGCATGGATGAACCTTTTCAATAAGCTATGAACTAATGCATTTACGATTATTTTTTAAAACCGAGATTGATGCTGTGATGTTCAAGTCCGTTTGCAATCCAACGAACAATTCAAGTGACTAACCACAGGAGGTGGTACTTGTATATTTATGAGGTTTAAAGTTGATTTTTATTTTATTTTTTCAATTTGTGGAGTGTGGAAGTCATACATCTCTAGATTTAGAGTCTAGTTTTTATCAAAATTAGTTGAATTCATCTTGCAACAAGCAAGGATTTTCTTGGAGGGAAAAACAGTTTTAAGTGTCAAATGCTCTAAACAACGCATAAGGCATCCAATTTGATACTTGTCTCCGGATTAATACCCAAAATAGTTCAAAAATGAAAGCCGAAGTCAAGCTTCGAATTGCTAGGTCACTGGATGGATCCACGGAACAGGTTTAATTATTGAGGAACAGGTTTAATTAGGTTGTTTGGGATTGTGTTAGAGATTATTTTTTTACTTGAAAAAATAGTAAAATAATATTTTTTTATTTTTTAAAATTAAATTTTAATATTAGCATATCATCTTAAAATATTAAAAAAAAATTAATTTTAATAAAGGTTGAAACTCAATTCGAAATACACGGAAGGCAATCACTATTCTACCCCTCGTCATTTACTACTTCTACCTCAAGTTAAATGGTATATTTCATAGCTTAGTGAGGTTACAGAAGTCCATAAATCAAGAAACATAGTTTCAGAAATATCAAGAACCTCTAAGAAGAGGATTATTTTACCCGTGCTAGGGACAGCCTTAGCAAAAATGCCCTCTTGTGTATTTCACCTGTCTCTGTCTCTTCCAGCGACCCTTTGTTTCTGTTGGCGAGTTCAAGACAATCAAATGGTTCCAAAAGCATAAAAGAGACACATTTATAAATACCCATTTACTAGTTTCGCTGATTTGAGGTTCAAAGCTTAGTTTTTGGTCAAGTCTGATGGGTAAATTGGAAGAGATAGGAGCTGATATTTGGTAAGGTTTTTTTCGAAGTTTTGATCTTTTTCTGATGTTCTACAGAAAGTTTATAGTTTTTGGATGTTCTTATGTTGTATTACTTGCTACCTGGTTATTCTTGAATTAGACTTGAGGGTATATTTTGTTCGGAGAATTTTAGCTGGTTTTTGAATGATTTTGAGAAGTGGGTAGATTTTGGAATGCAAGATAGAATTTTGGTTTTCATTTGGCGGAAATTCTATCGATTGTTTACTAAATTTGAGATTATGAGAAGAGAGTAGAGGGATAGTTTCTTTTTGGCAGAATTTTTCTGTGTTTTTGTGATTTTGTTTGTTTGGTTGCTGGGAAAACATTGGTAAAGAAAAGAATTCAAGTTGGAGTATTAGGTTTTTGGTGTTTTTAGATTAAAATATCCAATCTCATCTATCTGTGAGCCTAAAATAACCATTTAGCACGGTTTAGATGAGTAATTTTGTTTCCTTGTTTTGAGAGCAAAACAGGCTACTTTGTGATGATCAAATGTTATTTGTCAAGTTTCTTATGAAGTCTGATGGTAGCCACGTGGTTGAGCTATTGTCGTATAATCAGCTGGACATTGGAGCACCTTCTGATGCTCCATGATTCTTTGACTGACAGCTTAGACATTGAAGTTGATGACATAAGGTGCGAGAATATTGCTGAGAAAGATGTTAGTGATGAAGAAATTGGAGCCAAAGATATGGATAGAAGGATGTGGAAGGATCATGTCAAACTCAAAAGGATTAAGGAAAGACAGAAGCTTGCAGTGCAACTAGCAGAGAAGCAAAAGCTGAAGAGGACCTATGATCTCGCTAGGAGGAAGAAAATGTTGAGAGCCCAGGATGGAATTCTCAAGTATATGTTGAAGTTAATGGAAGTGTGCAAAGCACGTGGATTTGTGTATGGAATCATTCCAGAGAAGGGTAAGCCAGTAAGTGGTGCATCTGATAACATAAGAGCTTGGTGGAAAGAAAAGGTGAGGTTTGATAAGAACGGGCCAGCAGCCATAGCAAAGTATGAAGCAGAGTGTTCTGCTATGGGCGAGTTAAATGAGAGTAGAAATAGGAACTCCCGAAGTGTTCTTGAAGACCTGCAAGATGCAACTTTAGGATCTCTTGTCTTCTTTGATTCAGCACTGCAATCCCCCTCAAAGGAAGCATCCATTGGAGAAAAAGGTTCTGCCACCTTGGTGGCCGACTGGAAATGAAGATTGGTGGCTAAAACTAGGACTACCCCAAGCTCAGAGTCCTCCTTTTAAGAAACCTCACGATTTGAAGAAGATGTGGAAAGTCGGGGTGTTGACTGCTGTAATAAAGCATATGTCAGGCATGTCCATCAGTCCAAGTGCTTACAGGATAAGATGACAGCGAAGGAGTGTGCAATTTGGCTGGGATTGTTGAGTCTAGAGGAATCCCTCATTGGGAAACCTAGCATTGATACTGGCACATCTGTCATAATTGAAAGACCTCAAGGTGGCCATGGTCAAATAAAGAATCCTGCTATTAGTTGTGATAGTGATTATGATGTTGATGATGGTGTGGGTTCTGTTTCATCAAAAGATAATAGGAGAAATCAACTGATGGATGTTGAGCCATTGAACAGTTAAAATCATGTCCAAGATACCGAGCTAGGGGAAAGGCAACTTGGGAGAAAAAAGCCCCTGGTGAGGTCAAGTGATGCTGATGAACAGCTTGTACTGCCTCTGGATGATAATTCTGGAGCTGTGCAGAGAAACACGTTGTCTGATACAGATCACTGATTTACAGCCAGATGAATATCATCAGATGCATGAAGCAACCAAAAAAGCCACTTGAGCAGAAAACGGCTCAAAGAGCGAAGTTTAAAGGGCTATAAGTAACGGCATTCTCAGTTAAGATAACAAACCAAGAAGGACAGCTTTACAACTATAGCTTCGAGGCCTCTGAAGAAAGATCTTTCCGGTGAGTCCAGCCTATCCCCATCTGACTTTAGTTACATTTCTGCCATTCCCTTTGCCAATGTCAATTCTTCACACAAAATTTATGCTGATGCAGGGCCTGTCTCTTGTCCTTCCCAACAAAATCCAGAGTTGCATCACAAAACTATCCATAGTACTTTCGATGATCAATCTCTTGATTGTGGGACTAATCATGATGGCCAGCATTCTCAGGTGAGAACGGACATTCATCGAGAGAATGACAGATTCCTTATACCAACACCACATAGGAATGAAAATGAGATGACTGGAGGACAATCGCATCATCTTGCCAAAGATACACTTCCCACCGAGCAAGACAAGTCTGTCGATAAGTACTTTGAGTCTGCTGACTTGGAAGATTTTGCTGCAACTAGCAGCTCATTTCCTGACTTGTATTTGTTCGACTTCGACATTTCTGGTGATGATCCATCCCCTACCTTGTTTCCTAGTTCTGCAAAGTGATACTTGAGATCATAGATTGTATGTGACATTTCTCCCTCATCGGCAGGCTAAATTACTGTTGCAAAAGTTTCAACGCTCTGAGTCTCCTCTTTCCCTTGCTATGATTTAGGGGCTTCAAAACCGCAGCATTCGTTCCTATCCTTGGTGAAGAACATAACATAGGATTAGCAAAAATTAAAGTAAGAAAAGAACATAACAGAGGATCGACTTTATTTTACAAAAAAAAAAAAAAAATTGTCCCTCCTTTCATAAATTCTCATTCCATCTATATTTGATCATGGATTCCATTAAAACAGTACTAAGTTTGTACCTTATTTTAACAGCAACTAACTAGCCTTTGATTTCCTTTTTAAAACCCTCATTGATAATCTCTTATATTGAATGTGAAAGTATTTGATTCTTATATATTTGGAGACCAGCCGGGGAGTTAGTCCACAAGTGACACCGACACTTGCCAATAAGCTAACTAGTTATGAATTGCATGCTTCTTAAATAAGAAAACATCCGATCCAGAACTTGATATTTTAAGTTAAACCAAAAAAACATACTAAACTCATGCCAGTTAAATAGGCTGAATAAAAACAATATTTTTAGTAATTTAATTAACATAATCAAACTTGAAAAACTATTTCATAACAAAAACAAAATAAACCCGTTGTAATAAAAATAAATTACTCGGATTGATTGAATGACCCGCGAGTTCAGTCCGCCTTTGAGCCGAGTTCGGTGACTATGGCATGAGTTGCCCTCTCCAAACGACACAGACATCATCTCACCACGTGGCATCCAGCTTTCTCGCCGCCAGTTTACGTACCAGGTAGGATGTTTGTCTTGATATGTGCCAACTGTAGAAACCTACGAAACTGTCCTGAATCATCCTTGTAACTGGGTCACTTAATCTTATAGACAATCCTACCCCCGGACCTTTACTACTTTAACCGCTGGTCATTAGTAAATTTCTTACCCTTTTAAGGGTTATAGAAGTCCATAAATATCATTATATTTACACCCTGTAAAATAGTATACTGGTTTTGAATTTTGATCTTTAACACAAAGACCATGTAAAAGAAAGCTTTGCTGCATACTTTGCTTTGATCTATCTTCAAAACCCTTTTCCTTTCTTTGTCTTGATAGCTAGCTTTGGTTAAGAAGGTAAAAAAAAAAAAATCTTTCTTTCTTCTCCAAAGAGTTAGAGCCGGCAAAATGGCATTTGGAGATGGTCTCTCAAGGTTTTCATCAATCTCCATTGCTTTGATCATCTTGACCTTTGTTTTGATGCCATTAATCCATTCCTCTCGTTCCTGTAAGTTCAAAATCATTCCTTTCTTTCTGTCTCTTGTTCAAGTTCGAATCCTTTGTGTTTGTTTAGCTAGTTTAAATATACGGTTTACTAATATGGCATGTAATCTCATCATGTTTGCAGTGCATGAAACAACAGTAGCAGCAGGAAATAGAGCCAGAGCTTCAGCACAGGTGATGCAAAAAGACGCCACCTTTTTCACTAATCCAATCCTTAAAGGAGAAAACTTTTATGTCTTTCTTGGGTTTTCAAGCTTGTTCCTTTGATGGGTTTTCTCTCTTTGGTCCCCTTTTCTTAAACTTCTTCTTCTTTGGCTCTTAAATACAGGATATACATCAAAGTTATAAGATCACAAGAATGGGGAAGGGAGCATCAGGTTTAGTCACAGATGAGGAGTCAGAGAGAGAAGTACCAACTGGACCAGACCCTCTTCACCACAACAACAACCCAACTACAAGACCATGATGATACTAACAGCCTCTCTTAAAACCCTCTTTTAATGGATATTCCTGTCACCAAAATGGAGGGCTTCTCACCACTCGTGTCTCATCTTCCACTTTTGATGTGATTACCAGAAAGGGCATGGAAAATGGATGTTTAAACATTAATTAATTTTAGTTAACACATGAACGATTAGTTTTCTAATTAATGATCTTTGAGCTAATGTTGATTATGAATTTATGATTGATTCTGTTTTTATCCAGAAAATTAGAGAAGACAAGAAATTGAGGCATAAATAGGTACAAAAATTATTTTGCATTTGTAGCTGTCTTCGTACGATTCAGATGTTGTTCCCCGCTTGCCTTCGACAATGAACATGGTAGGGTTATTAATATCGTCTCATGGGTTTTTGATGGTCTCCGACGTGTACATGAAAATTTTGATATCAATTAATGTTATTAAATTCGTCACTATATATGATCCGGCAAAGATTTATATTACAAGTTCAGTGGAGACAACATTATTTTTTAAAAAAAATCATAATGATTTTTAAAATTATATTGAGTTTTGACCTCCTAATGTAATTGATTTTGTTTTTACACTACTTAGATCAAGCATGAGTCGGAGTTTTTGACTTTTGATTTGTCTTAGAATATTCTATTGAATACACTAATATAAATATGAACATGAACATGAATATTGATATCAATATCAGACCATCCTAATTATTTAGGAGCTAATTACGGGATTTACGTGACCTTGTAAGAGAATGTGTATTCGATTGTGTAGTCTATAGTTTTGGGGATGTTTTTCATTAATTAAAAAGATGAAATAAAACTTGTTCTCGATCGTGAGTATTATTTGGAGATCACTTGTGTTTGAAGTTGAGTTTTTCTTCTCTTTTTCATGCCTTAGAGCTACTTAAGAATAACTTAATTTGGAGTGCAAAGGTAAAAGGAACATACAAATAAGAATAAAGCCTTGTGTGTACTATATATATTGTTGTAAATCAATTGAGTGTTTGGTGCTTTTTGGTGTGTTTTAAAAGTTTATTTTATTTGAAAAAAATATTAAATTAATAATTTTAATAATTTTGATATATGGATGTTAAAAATTAAAAAAAACTATATTAATATATTTTTCAAGTAAAGAATACTTTTGAAAAATATCATATAAAATAATACCAAGTAGATGCTTGAATATTTTTGTATTATATAATTGTGACAATACTTTCCATTCATTCTTTTATATATATAATAAGGGAGATATCAAGAAGTATGAAATTTAGCATCATGGCCTAAAAGTACTTCGATTCATGAAAAAGAAAACATGTTTATCATGAATTTAGCCCCACCAAGTAAGTCCTTGTATGTTGTCATGTAAAGGAAGTACAATTTTCTATAGTAGGTCCATGCCCATTGGCATTAGACTAAGGGACAAGATTCATAAACTTAGAGAACAAAGCCACGAAGCCCGTTCAAGCCCACTTACTCTTCATGAAGATATTTTGGATTTTTTTGGGAACCTCGAAAAGTAAATTTTTTCTTGATAAAATGGCATGAACAAAAAAAATATTTAGAAACAGCACACTTAATTGAGTTGTAGATAATATTTGTAACACTCGAATAGCATTTATTTTATGTAGGTGTATTTGTTGGTGAAATTTGTGCATAATTAGGTTGTAAACTAATTTTAACCTCAACTTCTATGATGAGTTTATATAAAAAATTCATAATCTAAAATTTGATTAGAATTGGGTTTTAAATTAAACCAAAAAATATAATAATTTAGATTCACTTGTTATGGATAGGTTTTTAGTGATGTGATAAATCATATTAAATCTAATCCAAATCAGCAATATCAATTTAAAAATAAAAATTGATTTAGATTGATATAATAATTCATTTAACTCGTAATCTTTTCAAGAATTATTTTGAAATAAATTTAATAATTATATTTAATGAAATTGCAGCAAGAAAAAAAAAACTAGTATTTGTTGTCTTACATCCCTCCACGAAGACCCGAAAGGAATTTAAGTTGCTCCCCATCACAAAGAAGATACATACAAGCATTGGTTATCACTATGATATTTCACTGTCTTTCTTTTTCACTTGACAACTGACAGACAGTCTATTTGAATGTAGAGAGGCAATGTTATATTATGGCTCCACGTCCACCACCGACTCTATGATTGATGTCTGGACGATGAAAAGGTTGACCCGGCCATGGGCCCACTCCGCTCCCTTTAAGCTTAACACGTCAAATCCCAATCTTGCTTGCCTAACTACTGCAATCTTACCACGTTCAGTTGGGTCTTGTTTCATCCCACCACAAAAATTATATTACTTATGGTTAATTAAAATTAATAATTAATAATTTGATTCGAAAATTTAGAAATTTAAAGACAGGCCTGAGTAAGATTTTTAGTTGATTTCAATAAATTATTAACTTTATTAGAATAATATATAAAAAAAGAAAAAAAAGTTTTTTTATGTAAAAAATATTGATTTGATTCGAATGAATAATTTAAATTTTAATCTAATAACCCATATGAGTCTTGTTAGATACAATTATTAAAATCACAATACTAATATACTTGATTGTTAAAGATAATTAACAGATAAATTAACATGAAAAATTAGAAATTCAAAGAATAATCTAAGCAAGATTTTTAGTTAATTTAAGCAGTATATTGACCTAATTAGATCTCTCTATCAACACACACATATATAAAAGAGTTGTTCTTTTTATAAAAATAATCCATCCCATTTGACTCAATAATTCAAAGATTAATCTAACAACTCAGTTGGATCTTGTTTAATCATATCATAAAAATAATACATGATTATTAAATATAACTGATTAGATAGATTAACATGAAAAATTTTAAATTTAAAAACTAATCTAAATTAAATTTTTAATTAATTTAAATAAAATATTGAATCAATCACATCAAAATGATTAGATGAGTTGATATGAAAAATTAAAAATTTAAAAATTAATTTAAATTAAATTTTTAGTTAATTTAATTAAGATATTGACTCAGTTATATCAATATAAAAAATTAATGTTTTTTTATATATAAAAAATAATTAATCTAATCTGGCCTAATAATTTAAAAATTAATTTGAAAACTTAATAATTTAGATATTTTTTTCAGTAATTATGCCCAAAAGATATCAAGACAAAATATCATATCAAATATCTCCCACTTTTTTCACTTTTTAATATCATCTCCAACCTCCAATCATTATAAAATATCTCAGTCGTACGTACAGCTCACCCTTTTTAAGCCCCTCTTATCCTCCAAACCAAACACACGCCTAACTCCTCCTAACGATAACTCCATAACTGCTCACCGGGAACCACCATGTCCACCGCAACTACCGCCACCGCCGCCGGAAACTATCTCTCAACTCCTACGCTCGACGCCGAATCCTCAAACCTCCTCCAAACAATCTCATCCCACGGCGGCTATGCCTACGTCAGCATGTCAACACTCGCCGCCTCCGGCGACTTCAGAGCGGCGGAGGCAGCGAGAGAGATGGCGTGGGAGCAACTCCACTCCGGTCCCTGGCACTCCGTGCTTCCAGCCTGGCGTGATGCCTACTCAATGGCTTGCTTACACGTGGCAAAGTTTCATTATCGAAATGGTGAATTCAAAGAGTCGCTTAGGGTTTTGGATTTGGGATTGATCATGGGAGGTGTGCTGTTGAAGAAGGATTTGGAATCGGCTATTGAAATTGTGACAGCGAAATCGAGAGAAAAGGAAAGTGAGGGTTTTGAGAAAGGACCAAAGTGTAAATTTGTTGAAGAAGGGGATGAGTTTGATAAAGAGGAGGTGAGGTTTGTCTCTAATTCTTTCTATTTATAGAAATGTAGTGTTAATTTGCTTTTTTAGGGTTTTTTTAAGGAAAGTTGAGATTATTATTATTATTATTATTATTACGTAGCTTATTGTGGATTTTATAATTATGTTTGGAGTTTTTTTTTTTAATTTAAGATAATTTAGTTTAAGGGGATTGGGATTGGATAGTTTGCTAGAGTAATTAATTTAATGATGAGCTAATTTATGATTGTTCTTGATTTACAGTACTACAACTTTTGCTTTATTTTATAATGCATGAGCATGGCATGTTTGCATTTATGAATTATTATTCAGGTTGGCTTGAATACTTTGGTTTTCTGAGGGGGGATCTTTAGTTTGTTTAAATAGTAAATTGTGAGTTAGTTATTGGTGTTTTTTATATGAGCAAATAGCAGTAAAAGGATCGGTCCATTTTCGATATTGGTGTTTTCGATTGCTTTCTTGTTTCGTAGCAGTATTCTTTCTGAGTTGGATGATAATTGGTATATGGTATGGTGCCAATAAGAGAGACTGTGAGCTTAATGTTCAATGTGCTATCTTTGGATTTGTAGGTGCTTCGTGTTTTACCAGAGAAGTCCTTGTCTAGTAAGATTGTGGTGAAGAAATCTGGTCTATCTTTAGAGGGATTTTTGCGTGAACATTTTCTATCTGGGTCTCCAGTTATAATTAGTGATTGTATGGCTCATTGGCCTGCCAGGACAAAGTGGAATGATATGGATTACTTGAAAAGGGTTGCTGGTGACCGCACAGTTCCAGTTGAGGTGATTATTCTTGTTTTTGTGAAATTTGATGACTTGTGCGTTTCTAATATTTCATTCATTGAAGTTCAGTAGATGTCTAATATCCATAAGATAGCTCTTTTCTACTGTAATTTTTTTTCCAAATAAGTTGTACTTCCTGCCCATGGTAATGTGTTATTTATTTGTTATTGCGATTGATTATTTCTTAAGTAGAAACCTCTGAATATACTGTTAATGTTGCATGTGATATTTGAAGCTTGGTGATAAAAATACCAGGGTACGTAAGAATAAAACTCAACTCTGATCAACTAAGCCCTGATTTGAAACTTGAAGTTTTGAACTGTGAAATTAAAGATTATAGTTTCATTAACCTTTTGAAGTGACAACTTGGATATAGCCTTCATTGGGGAAAAAGAGTAATCTCTTGGTTTTTTGAGTTTTCCCATCCTAAGAGCTTGGTTTCTTAATTAAGGTCCTTAAAGCCAATAATGGAACCTATTAACATACAATAGGTTGAAAGAACATTTTGAGCATCTGTAATCATCACAAAATTTAAGTCATGATGAGCTAAAACAAGTGTTCATATGTATCGCTGTGGAATGGGATGTATGGTTGTTATTCTACAACAAAAGGTAATCAAAATGTCAAGTCCTTTGCAGGTTGGGAAAAACTATCTATGCCAAGAGTGGAAGCAAGAGCTTATAACATTTTCTGAGTTTCTTGAGAAGATTCAGTCCAATGACTCTTCTTCTGCAGTCCCTACATATCTTGCACAGCATCAATTATTTGATCAGGTGGGCTGTACTCATCTACCCATGGGCTTCAACACATTGAAATATGCTAGCAGCTAATATTTTACATTTATTCGGCAGATTAATGAGTTACGGAAAGACATTTGCATTCCTGACTACTGCTGTGCTGGTGGTGGGGAGCTTAGGTCTCTTAATGCTTGGTTTGGTCCAGCTGGGACAGTGACCCCACTGCACCATGATCCGCACCATAATATACTTGCTCAGGTATTAAATTATGTTTCTGTGGGGAATGCTTACAATGAGATGCTGCATTTTTTTCATGTATCTTTTCTCACTGACCAGTAGCTAGATTGTGCATCTAGTCTTTTGTTCTTTTGCACTTGGAATTTCAATTTTTTTTCCTACTAGCTGTTAGGCATTGTTGCTGTGGTTATGGTTCTTCTTTTTGAGGGTTTGTGTGCATGTGAATGGCATGTTCTTGTTGAAAGCAATCTCTTCTAGGTTAAACGAGAACTAATTTGAAATACAACAATTATGATTTCAACGGTACCATTTCCACTTGATTACGTTTCTTCCACTTGCACAGTTTCTGTGCGTGTATGCCCACAGGTATAAACGTTGTCAGTTTAATTTATAAGTCAACATAAATAAGTGAGCTTGCTATGAAAATGTGATTTTATTTTCAGGTTGTTGGCAAAAAGTATGTAAGGCTCTACACCTGTTCAGTGTCAGAGGAACTTTATCCATACAATGAGACTATGCTTTGCAATTCAAGCCAGGTAACTGCTTTCTAGCATTTTTCTCCTAATGAACCATTTTGATAAATTTGAATTATTTTGGTCATGGTATTAAATCATATTGCTGCCTACTGATCAATCTCTTCTAGACATGCATCTAATGTCTTTTGATACCCTTTCACTCTGTCTCTCTGAACAAGTTTGTGTATCTCCATTATAGACAATGTTCTTCACAATTGACTCTCCTTTTTGAAGGTCGACCTAGACAACATAGATGATGGACAATTTCCAAAGGTGCATGACCTAGAATTCTTGGACTGCATATTAGAGGAAGGTGAAATGCTTTACATCCCGCCAAAATGGTGGCACTATGTCCGATCTCTAACAATCAGTTTTTCAGTTAGCTTTTGGTGGAGCAACTCTGAAAGTTCAGATGCATCGTGACTGCCTACTGCTTGCATGCTTGAGATTTGTTCTTTTTGATCGATAGAACTGGGGTTAGTGCTAAAGTCTTAATTAATTAGCACATTCTTATACGAACATGCATACATTAAGTACTATATGCGAAAATGGAGACATCATGCCTTGTAATTCAGGATGTGCTCACTGTAAGAGTAGGAGCATTAACATTATCTAGTGTGTCCTAGTTAGCAAAAAAAAGAAGCGAGTCCCCTTGCTTCTACACAGTCGGATATTCATCAATTACTATGTCATTTGCTGGCACTATGTTGTGTCTCTCTTATGATATGCTGGAGTTTATTGCCAAGTCTTTGCACCATTTGGAATTTGGGTGCCCTTTTTTGGTCTGAATTTTACTTGGGAAGAAATGATCGATAATGATAGAACTTGCCTGACCAAACCTCTACTATCTTTCAGGATTGCTTGTATTTGTACGCGTTGAATTGGTTTATCAACTATTTGATCACAGGAAGAAATCTCGTACCGGTTGCCTTGAGTGTTGAAACATTCGATCTACTGGAAAAGGGCACTTCCTTTGAACACACTGAAGAGGTACCTGCTCTATACATCGAGAAAGCAGACCTTCTTCAACCTTGAAATGAACACAAAAGACCTCGTTTTAGCACTTGCCCTGTTCTTGCCTTGGCATTACAGCCTCATTACATAAACCATGAGGCAGCTCAACTACACGTTAATGCCGAATATCCATATAATACATGCAACAAAACATGTCAATCAAACCAAAAATAGAGACCTCGCTGTTCTACAGAGCCAATGAGCCACGAGACCTCGATGTACTAGGGAGCCAATGAGCCATATGAATATTGTTGAAAGAAAGTAAGAAACTTTGATGGTTAACCCGGCCTAGCCTAACTAGCTGACCTGATAAAACCGTGACCTAGCAGCTTGTAAGTTGGATGAGAAAAAAAATTTGGCTTGTTGGGTTAATTCGTGATCTAGTTATTAAATTTGATTCAAACTTGATTGGGTTAACTCTGAAAAAATTCAATAAAAAATAAAAGCAACAACATCAAAAATATTATATTAACGAAAACGATTGATTCAAGACCCGTGAATTGGTCTAATACCCAATAATTCAAGTTCTTTATAGAATGAGTCTCTAGATCGGGTCTCGCAGCTATGGCTATCAATTCAAATCTAAAGTAACTTCCAGTTTGGTTGGTTGCCTTTCCTTTTCACTAATAAATTCAAGGTGCAGACCAGCGAAGACGTCGAAATCTTCTTTTCAACTTTTTTCCTTTTCTTTTCATAGAGAGACCCACCACCGGGGACTAAGTCAAGCCAGCACCACACGAGCTTTTCATGTTGCTGTCACAATTTGAGTCCAGTATATTAGTTTTATCATACCATGTGATGCATGAAAAAGCAAGTCATTTGAATGCTGATCAGACGTCGTCCGTTTCTTTTTGAACAAGTTGTTTGATCATATACTGATCTGGTGAAATTGTCTAACTAAGAGTTGCACACAGTTCAACAAGAACACATCTTTTGTTTTTGTATCGAAATTCAAGAAGTGAGATTCGAACACTGAGACCAGATGCTTTCTGCGAAGCAAGATTATTATCAAGATTATAAATTTACGAGTTACAAATACAGTTTCTGACATATATTAACACATGTATTATAAATTAGGTAAAACCATATGACAATCAATGAGTTTAGGCTGATCCCTTCGGCACAGCTATGTTATCCAGCAATTAATTTATCAGTACCGACCCTGTCTCAATCCTATTTTATGCCCAAATGCATAGAAACTAGTGAAGGCGAGGATTGAAGTGTATCACGGGGCAAAAGGAGGCTCTTTTCTATGGAAGGCAGGGCGCTGCCACCAACTTTCAAGCCTTTTACTTGCTCACGTTAGTACTTGGTTAGGCCCGGCTCAGGAGACAGGTCGGGCAAACTCCGAGGTGACCTGGCAGGCCGGTTTAATAACAGCGACCACAACAGTAAATAAGAGCAGGAACGATATTTATTCTTGCAACTAGAACAAAAACTGCCACAAAGAGGAGAGCAAGAAAGCCGAAAGCAAATCATTAAAGCAATGCATTCTGTTTATTAGCTTGATTTTCAAAGTCTCAAACAAAATCTTTCTTCTTAATTTTCTCCTTGACTTAATCCTCATGGTTTGCCCCATCTCTCATTACAGTGGCAGCTTTGAAAAAATCATCCAATTCCTTGACAGAGGAACCTTTGAAGCTATCTTCATCTCTTATGGCATTTTTTATCATCCCCTTCACCTTGCTAGCTTTCCTTCTCATTTCCTTGCCTTTCTCTGTCTCATTCATCACCAACTCAATCTTTGCCTTCATGTCTTCATGCCTAACCTCACAAGTCTTCCCTCTAACAATCTCCACGCAAACCCCCAACTCTTCTTCCAAGAACTTGACATTGAAAAACTGCTCACCTGCCATCGCCCATCCAAGCATTGGCACCCCTTTGTTTAGTGCTTCAAGGACAGAATTCCACCCACAATGACTCAAAAATGCACAAGTAGACTTGTGTGACAGAATTTCCACTTGGGGTGCCCAATTATGCACAAGCAACCCTCTTCCCGAGTCTTTGATTCTTTCTTCAAACCCTTGAGGCAACCATTCTTTGGCTTTGAATTCTGAGTTTATGTCAAAACCTATTGGTGGTCTGACAACCCAAATAAAATTCTTGCCACTACCCTCCAAAGCCATAGCCAATTGCATCATCTGTGATGTAGATATTGTGTTGTTTGATCCAAATGAAACATACAGAACTGAATTCACAGGTTTTGCATCTAACCATTCCTTCAAAAAATCTGCTGAAATCCCAGCTTGTTTGCCAGCACGAGCTCTGTTATCTACTGACAACAAAACTGGCCCTATAGCCCAAGCAGGCCTGCCTAATCTCTTCCTGAAATACATCAAACCAAGCTGGTCAAACTCCTCTACTGTATTAAACAAAATCCCATTAGAATCCACCCATGCTGGTAGATTCATTCTTTGAAAAACAGACCAAGAATCGCTCCCATCTGCCGTTAAAATACTTAATGGCAGTTGAGACACATGAAATCTTGAAGCCTCTTTAAAATCTTGCAACTCAAACTCATCGGAATCCACTTCCCTATGGGGAAGTGATAACCAGACGGAGTAATAACAAGCCAAACCAAATCCACCAGCACCACTAAAGATTGCATGAAACACTCCAAGCTCTTTAGCTACAGATGCTGTCCATCCAAAAAATATGTCAGCAATGATACAAAGTGGAGGCTTACCTCCTTGCTCTTCTACAATATCTTCAATGAGTGTTTTAAAGGCAGGTTTGAGAGAAGTAGAGGCATGAAGAAGGCGAATGATAAGAGGGTAAGGAAGGATATCAGTGTTTTCTGAATTAGGAGGTAGACCATGATCTGAACTATTGAAAGGGACTTCAAGAAGCTTGATTGAGGAGTTTGGTGGGATAGATGACTTGAGTTTCTTGATGTTAAGTGGGGTGTTAACAAAAGTTATAGTGTAGCCTTTTGTTTGTTCTATGTGAAGTGCTAATGCTAGAAATGGGATAATATGGCCTTGTGCCATGAATGGAAACATCACTATGTTTTCTTTTGGTTCTGCCATTGTTGTTGATGGAGAGGGAGGGGGAGGGAGGGGGAGAGAGCAAATCTTCTTCGTTTGGTAGGAGGGGATCGGGCAGATCCACTTTGGTCAAGGATGATTTAAAGCCATACAATCAACCTTGATGAGCGGCTAGTGCTTGGACTTTTGTACATTGAATTTGGCTAAATGTGGCAAATTCTACTAAGGAAAAAAATAAATTAAGATTCTTTTTTAGTTTCCAAAATTTAATTTCCATGTTAGAATTATTTTTTTTAATGTACTTGATCCGAATGGATCTAACTAAACTCGACTAATATGATAAATTGATTTAGTAATTCAATTTTTTTTTTTTAGCAAATCCTAATCCAGATATAATAACTATATTTACTTGAAATGAATAATTTAAATATAGTTACTTTAACAAGAATATTATAAAGGAGAAAAAAAAAGAGAGAATGACTTTAATTTGGAATCAATTCGTGAATGAATTGATTTCAAATTTATTAAATTAATAACGTAAAAGCTTATAATATTATACTATAATAGTAAATATAATTTTACCCATTTCCTCTCGTCTTCTTGTCCATGTTTTTTTAAGAAATCCTCTCGTCTTCTCGATGAAGGTTTCGAATTCATGATTTCCTAATCTTCATTTATAGTCTTCAAACCCTTGAATTCGGAACTAAGCATGTACACAAGCCACCAAGTTGTTCAAGGGAGCCAAGGTTTAGTTCTATAGTCAAGATGTGAGAGCATAGTTTTCTATGAATTTTTATATACAATAAATTTACTACTCTAGAATATATCATATTAGGCAAGGCTATTTATAGTATTCGAGGGTTTTATAAAAAAGATTTTTTTTTTCTTCAATAATAATTCTGATTGGTTTACAAACACAAGAAATCATGAATCATTATATATCCTTCGTCAGTCTTGGATTAGATCACC
>Ga0325410_1000552_pt1 | contig 39465 bp, 22 predicted proteins | sample PopdelMetagenome_16_FD_206182 | JGI IMG/M metagenome (GOLD analysis project Ga0325410, IMG submission 206182) | Populus deltoides microbial communities from Bellville, Georgia, United States - Xylem-PdIQD-R3 | ecosystem: Host-associated > Plants > Phyllosphere > Stem > Wood/Secondary xylem...
CTAGATATGCGTGTTGATGAGTAATGGGATGCGGTAAAAAGATTAAATGTTTTCGGAAATAATATTTTTTATTTTTAAAATATAATTATAAAAGTATTTCAATTTAAAATTTTTCAAATTAAAACAATTAATGATAAAAATAATAATTATTATATTTTTAAAACTCAACTTGAAAATCAATTCATAATAAATTTTGAATTATTGATTGGATTAACCTGTCTCAATATAAAAATAAAAATGATTATCATCATATTTTCAAAACTAAATTTAAAGGTTGATTTGGAGCAAGGCTCCAGTCACGAGTGGGGTGTAGTTGAAAAATAATTATTATCATAATTTTAAAATCCAACTTGGGGATATAACCAAGATAAGAGCCGAGTCATATGTCGGGAATGTCAATCTAGGTTTGACCTAAATCAATATAAAAATAAAAGTGGTTATTATCATAGTTTTTAAATCAAATTTGAGCTTCGACCCGAGGTAAGCATCAAGTTAAGGGTCGAGAAGGTCAACCCGGTTGACCTAATATTTTTTTTTAAATAATCAAAGTAACCTTGTTTTGATCAAAAGATTTTCTTCAAAAAAATCAATGAGTTTTTTACTTGTATTTTATCCTGGACCAACCCGGGTTTTGACTCGGTTAGGTCAAGTCAGTCATTCTTCTATTTTAAAAAACAACATTTAGCAGTGAAAGTCCAGGATGAGCCTGGTTTCAAGTCAACCCATCACCTCAGTCATCATTTTATAACTAGAGCTATTATAATATTATTAATTTTAACACTTAATATAAACTAAAATAAAAAATATATCTAATTATTTATTAAAATATATAAATAGGTAAATTTATTTGTAATTTTTTTATTTTATATATCATAACTAAACAAAATACAAAAATAATAATTTTATTTTATATACCACTATCATATATATAATCCTGTTTTTATCCTCTTTTTTTTTCTGTCTTTATCCCCTTTATCTCTACTTTATCCTTCTTTTCTATTCTAAAAAAAGTAATCAAACGGTACCTAAGATACAGTACAGTACATATAAACACAAGAACTCTCTTCTCTGTTGTTAAGCGAGAATTACTTTAATCCATGTCTGTATTAGTTTAGATTAGGAGAAACCCTTCGATGCTTTTCTGATGGAGAATTTCAGGGGTGACAGTTAGCAGGTTTGCTGACTTCTTGCTGCTCCTTTTGACTAGTTGATCCTAACAACTAGATCTAGGATTGGCCCTTTGAACAAAATCTCAACATCCTCGGTACAATAAATTAAATTTTATAATTGAAGTTGATGATGTTTGAAAAATAGTCATTGAATATTGTTAATAAATATATTTGAGATCTCTTTGCATCCTTTAAGGTTCAAATTTTATTAAAAATATTATTCAACATAAGGATATATATAATGTAATTAACATTTAACATACTTCAAAGCATTTATATGTTAAAAAACCCTTGATCATAAATTTTCAAGCCTAAACATTATTATATCAGAAGTTGAAATTTGTTCAATATGGCATTAAATTTTTTAAAAATAAGAGGCGCCTTGGGTTTTGTATTTAAACTGGTCATACTTATTTTTAAATTTTAAAAATATTTTTGAAAAAATTTAATTTTTTTATTTTTTTGCTTCAAATTAAAATTTTTTGGTGTTTTTAGATCATTTTGATGTGTTGATATCAAAAATAATTTTTAAAAAATAAAAAAAATATTATTTTGATATATTTTCGAGTGAAAAGTAACTGCATTAATCACACTCCAAAACACACTATATGTGTATACTCAGCTCATGTTAATTTGGATTAATTATGAAATAATTTTATTAACAATACTTGTCGAGATTCATTAAATATATCTGATTTTTGGTTTTATTTTTTAATAGAAGCATTAAACTTGAGAAATAAAAAGTAAAAAATGTTTTGGCAATTCAAATAGTTAGTATTTATTTTATAAAAACATCAGAATTAATTCTGACAACCCAACTTCTCTATATGTTGACGTTGATGTTCTTTCATTATGTCTTCTGGTTTCCTCTGTTGTCTTCCGTGACTTTTTCATGCATGTTGATGTTCTTTCATTATGTCCATCCTTTTCCTAGCTTTAGGTTCTTGTGTTTTGGGTCACAGAGAAATATTCAATCTTGATTTTCTAGTTCATAGATTTTGGATCGTAGAATTGCTGGAATCATTGAAGGCTATTTACAAGAAAATCATTTGCATCGAACGACGAAAAATTTGATTTCAAAGATAGCGTATCAATTCTTTAACAACAATATTTACTATTTCCTTCTTCTCGTCAACGATCATCAATAAGTAATCAATAAGTAAGTATAATAATTTACTTCACTATTTGTAAAATTAATTAAGATACATGTAGATTAATCCAGATATTTATATTAAAAAAAAATCACTTTGTTTTAAAAAATCTATGCTTTCTAGTTTAATACTACTATACATAGTTCATGTGCATGCTAATTAAAAAATTCAATTAATTTTGTTACATGATTAGCATTATTCTGCTCGTTAACTTGTATGCAAAATATCTTGCAGCAGGTATCACATTAAACTAAGCATTAGCATAATTATATTTAACAGATGAATTTGATTTAAATCACACATCTAGTAAATTAATTATGCTTTATGGCAGTAAACTGGTATGACTATGGCACCGATGCTGTCGTTGATTATTTTGTTTTCTGTTTAATTTTTTGGCTAGTTTTAATTGAGTAATGTTCTATATGTTAATTTTTTAATATTCTTCGATGAAACACTAATGGACTTTGTTAGAGGTTTTTTTTTTCCTTCTAATTATGATAGAATTAACGTGGATTCGCTTCTTCTTGCTTGCTTGCTTTCTCTTAAAAATAGAAAATCTCACGTGCAAAGGCGGTTTCTAAGATCTTTGGAATCTTGTATGCAAGAACCGATGGCTTTCCCTCATGCACGTTCCATGTAAAATCATTACACAGGGTGTCGCCACACAGTTAGTGATGACCATCATTCATTTCGATGTGACAAACAGGGGAGAATGCAATTTATGGTTCATGCTCTAGCTTGGACCCACTTCTTTTGTGGGGACACTAGCTTCCATTATCCGCGCGTGACTCAAGGGGAATCAATTGTGATGATTACTAATTTTTTAATTTTTTAACAGGATTTAAAAATATTAAAAAATATTAATGTGAAATAAAAAAACAAACCCTAAATGTTTAAATATAATATATAAATCTTATGTTAAAATAAAGTTAATATCTTCGACATGATCACGCATACAAAACCCGTGTATTTAATATGTTGTGTGTACGCATATATATACCTACATGTTATACATGTTTTCTTGTCCATTAATAAGAAAAATAGTTTTGTTTTAATTAATGCAGCAATTTATATGTATGCGTGTTTGAGAGCTAGTTAAGAAAATACATATAATTTTAGAGCTGTATCTGTTTTGAAATGCATGATGAGAGAAGCTCTTCCCATTTATATTATTATAGTTGAAAAAATTATACGTAGTACTGGAGGAGACCCTAAACTTTATTTCAATAAAAGGAGCTGTTGGGTATAGTTATAATTGACGGAGTAAATAAATATAAATCACACTCCATGATTGACAATAGTCTGATATGTGTCCTCGTTATTATATGTCTCTACCGAACGGACGTTTGATTTGTTCATAATATTTCGGTGTCTATACCAAACCCAAAAGAAAATAAATAAAAGATACTAAAACACATAATTCTAGGATCATATGCACATTGACACACATGGGTCCTGAATAAATAGGTCGTGGTCAGGAGGAGATGGTGGTGGTGGGAATGGTTGTGGTGGTGAGGTGGCCCAACCATTGCGGTGACTTGAAGGGAGAGAAACTATGAAGTAGGTTTTGGAAGACGGGACCGAGAAGGGAAAATAATGGTGGGGGGGTCTATTTTTTAAGCAGTGCCCATGACTCGAGGTTCGGCTACGTGCCGAGGGACAAAATAGAAGGGAACGAGGACACGGTTAGTGTCGGTTTTTGACAGTTTTGCCACGTTAGGAACACGTCTCGTATTTGTCGGTTAATTGTAGACCCCAGTTGCAGTTGATTGACGGCTGACCGTTCCATTTTTCCCCAACGTCTTGCCGACAAATCTGTGCTGTTTCATATCTTATTACAGCATTGTTCATCTCATGTGATCTTCGAATCTTAAATAGCTATCACGAAATTTCGTTGGTACGGGGAAGAATGGCTGGTTGTTGGGAATTGCCTGTTCTCCTTTCACCTTTATTTGAGATCGTTTTCGTGTTCCACACTAAACAGTGATTATTATTTTTCTCATTTGTTTTACAGTAATATCTTTTTAGGATTGGATTACTTGGAAGACTCGTCTAGTTTGTTTTTTCATATAAAAATGAAAATAGAAAAATAAATACTACCACCTTTTTTGTATATTAACCACGTTGGAATTCCTACTTGGACGGCCAGACAAATTCACAGAGACCTTGTTGATTCTTCGACGATTTCAAAAAAGGAAAAAAGAAACACAAATTATTTATTTTTTATTTTCAAAAACATTATAACAATAACGATTCCATATGAGCGAGGAGGTCACCACTCGTGAAGTGGACCGTCAAATCCCAGTACATCAAACAGGCACCAAGCACAAGCTCTCACCGCCACGTTACTGAGTAATATCAAAAGAAAACAGTAAAAAACATGACAGGCGGTTCGATAAGGTTGAGTCCCAACAACTCCCGCTATTGGCTCGCCTTTTTTGTCCTCCTCCTCATGTGCTCTGTACTAGAAGAAAGAAATTGAGAGAGCTAAAGAACGCAAAAAATAATCTTGCTGTATATTATTCTCCCACGTTATTTTCAACTAGCCAGAGATAATAAGTAATTCTGCAATCATTACCATTCAATATTTTCTCCCACGGCCATGTTACTGCCACAAATATGCTTGTCCTCCTCCTTTTTCCTTCGTTGACGACCTTCACGATAGCATGATGGTAATTGACACGAGTTATATTTCTTGATTATGTGTGTTCAAATATTGAAGAATATTTTATTTTATATAAATACATCAGAGATTAATAATATACAAAACAAACAAACAAACAAAGTGCAAGAGAAATGAAAAGGGCAAGCGGAAGAGAAGTCATGTGATGAAGGGACCCAACAAAACATGACGGTAGTAAAGAAACCCCAATCCAGTCGGCTAATATATTTTGGTGAAATTTAAAAAAAAAATTAGAAAAATATAATCCATGTTGAAAAGAAACAAAAACTATTGGGCTTAAACCTGCACACATGCTGGCTCGTGCTTCGGACTAGGTCTAAGTCTAAGTATGAATTTATTATAAAATAATATTTTAAAACAAAACAAATTATTTTTTTGCTAATTAAAATTTGGACTTCAATAGATTCTTCCATAAGCATTTTCTGTGGATGTAAATAATTCTTTAGCTTAAAAATTCAGTTTTATAACCAAATCAAATATTTTGATTAGTTTTTTTATGGTTTCCAATCAATTATAAGTTTAAATATATGTTTAGTATACATGCTAGAATTTTTTTATTATATTTATGTTGAAAGCATGTTTGTTAAGAGTTTTTATTTTGTATATTAATAAATTTAAACTTGAATAAACTTGAAATTGTTTTTTTGAATAATTTTTATATTTTGAATATTCTTGTTGTGATCAAGCAAATATCCTTTTTTACTGGTCTAATCTTAAATCAAAAACAAAAGGAGCTTAGTTTTATGATAAAGGTTTTTTTTAAAAAAAACAAGCATAAACAATTACTGGTATCATTTTTTACCTTATAAATGAAAAGAATTGAAAAACATATCTCTTTCCCTTTCTTGTCTCACACTTGGTCAAATGATTTCGCGTGCGCCCAATTAGGTTTCGATTTCCATGGCTTCAAAAGAAACGGTAGTACGTACTCCCTCAATTTAAGGCGTTTGAAGCCCTAAAGTCAAGGCATGCATTTTGGAAATGGGAGAACCCTCCAAGAGGTCTTCGATATTCAATTATATTTCTAGCTCTTCGGTTTGCCTCTTCATGCTTACAAATGCAGTCATGACTTGCTTCAGAAGTGGGGAGCAAAAGGCAGACTTCAGTTTCCTTTCGAGCCTTTTAAATCATGAAAGTAAATGAAGTTGAAGAAATTTACGATGGTGATTTGCGTGGTTCGCAGTCAGCAACAGTGCCGCAGCCTGCCTCTATAGTCTTCGCTGCCAGTCTTTGAACATAATGCATGCCGTGCTTGACATGATTTCCAAATGTGCTTGATTTTCTCACCACGTTATTTTGATCAACCCTTATATGTATAAATATAATCTGTCGAGCTCGAGAAAAGTTCATCCTAACCGAACCTTCAAAGAATTTTTATTTTATTTTTGGATTTGAGAAAACTCCACTTCCCGGAAAGCATATTTTATGGATCCAGATGATCGAGTAAATCTCGGTTGTCTCCAGTTTTTACAAAAAATACACGCCCTGACTCGAACTCAAGACCTGCTGTGTAGATCTCAAGCCCTTTAACATATCGGTAAAAGAAAGCAAGTGGATAATGAGAGAAATATGAAATAAGAATGATGATACTTCTCCCCCTAATTATTCTACAAACAACCTTAATTGAAGCAGATTTATAGGTTTTGGGCAATATTCCTCCACTAACTAATAACGGATCAAATTAACTCCCTAATTATACACTAGCTAGCTGAAATTATATAGTTGATGCTGATCTGATTGTACAAGTTAAATCAACTCGCAATGAAGCATTAACGAAAATGAGAAATGGTGGAGGAATAAAACGAAGAGTGACGTACCAAAGTTGAAAATCTTTACCCATTCAAATACTTTATTATTATTATTATTATCAAATTTTCAAATGATCACAAGAGTAAAGACCCATCACTCATTCTTTCTATTTTGAAATACTATTCTTTCAATTTAGAAGAATTATAGTATGCTGACCAATTCAAAAGTTCAAACCATTAATTGACTGACCTCCTATCTTTTACATTTACTTTCGTCTTTTTAATTGGGTGATTTGAAATCTAGTAGTCATTACTTTTTAAGTATTTTTTATTTAAAAATATATTAAAATAATATAGATGTATATATATTAAATTTATTTCTAATACTGGAATATTAAAATGATTTAAAAATATATAAAAAATAATTTAAAATTTTAAAAATATTATTGAACTGGTTAGTAAATCAAGACGTCAATATAATAATAAAAGGCAGACTGCGGTTGATGGTTGGTCAGTTATAGAAGAGCGATTGAGCGTGAAATAGAACTTTCCACCTACCGAACCTAATCTTATCCCCACATTTGAAGATTTGAGGTCTTTAGTGCAGACAACGGCCATGTGGGTTCTTGAGGTCCTCATGTTCCTCCTTTTTATCTCATTTGTTCGTTTACCATTCTCGTAGAAATTCTACCTGTGACCTATGACGATAGGCTCTAATTAAGTGGAAACAAACATTAATTAACAATTAAGTAGCGAGCGACCTGTCAACTATTCTCAAAACCTTGTTCTCGTAGATAGGTACATGCTTTTTTCTTTTTCTTTTTTCTTTTTTAATATAAAAGGGAAACATTTCGTGGTGGCCCATGTATTTGAGAAATCTTTCACATGTCCTTGTGATTCATACTATTATTAGTTTGTATGCCTACGGAACAATTCGGGGAATTAATGGGTCTTCTGAAGTTTTTTAATATTATTATTAAATTAAAATATATAGTTGTTTTGAAATTTTTTCATAAAGATAATCTTTTTATTAACATATCTCTTATTTATCTTAATTAGTCATCATAATGTTTTTAATTGAAATTATTATTTCTATTTAAGAAAATATATTTTATAATTGTTAAAGTAAGTTAACAAAAACAGTCAAAATTAATAATATCTTCATATTTTATGTAATTGAAAATTAAAAAAAAACCATAAATATAATAAAATTATGATGAGAATGATTCAATGTATATGTTGATTGTTTAATATTAGACGATAAAGTATATATTATTAGTCAATATTAACAAGTAGCAATTTATATGTCTTGATCACAAATTAAATACAATTAAAACAGGAGATTTAATCATAAAATACATTCAGAGTTATATCCATACATATTCTAATAGCGGATTGAAAATGCTTTTTTTTCCTTCATCAAACCCCTACAGAATCGTAGTATTTGAGTAGGGTTAGGGCTCCCGTGAACGTGAAGCTTGTTTAATCTGGGAACACTGCGTGTATACTCTGCAATGCAAGCGAATGTATGCATGCAGCTGGGACATACCTAGCTAGATCATGACAAGGTGCAATTTGTTTTGAGCATAGACCTTGAAGAAAGGGAAATTTTGTATTTTGTTCGTAGGATATAGGGTGTAGGCCATAGAGGCTTGTCCTTACATGAGGGATTGGTTTCCGTATCGACAGACACACATGCAAGAGATAAAAGCAGTGCATGTGACAGAAAAAAAAGTAACAAAAGAAAAGGTGACATAGCTCACATGAATTATCTGCGGGAGTCTGAATTGGCGTACGTAGTTGGGTAGCCTTTAATTATTCCTCTCGGAGTCCACATTCAAATACAAGCACATATGTTGATGGAAAAAAATATTATTAAAAAATTACAGTGATGTTTATCGATGAAAAATAAAATTTTGAATTCAAAATGTGATGTTTAAAAAAAATTACAACGCCATTAGAAAATATTAAATTTAAAATATGATATTTAAAAAAAAATTAAAATTTTATTTTTTACAATCCCAACCAATATTTTTTCTACAAACCATGTTACATGATTTCAGAGAAGCGCAAAAAAAATTAAAGAAATATTAAGAAGAAAAAAAGTTTTCCAGGCTAGGAAGACATAACCATGTGGATGGTTTCATACCTCTTCACGTCTCAGAAACTATATAAGATGCAACTTATATCTAGTATGTGATATCTAAGCATTTTGTACGGCAATCACAATTCAACGTGAAAAACTAGATTAATAAGATTTACAGTTTTATTACCATGCATATCACCAGATTTATTTTGTTTATTTTGCATACATAATTTATGATAGGATTATTTTTTATAAGAATATTTATATATTATCAGTTACTTATCGAGTAAAATAATTATATAAAAAAATACATCCACTTCGTTAGTTCTAATCAATATCTATTATGTTCGGGTCAAATTATCTTCCTTAATATCTAGTATTGGGATTTGAGTTTGCTTTTTTTTTTTTTCCAATTTCTTGAGTATCAAAACGTTGGAAAATCATTAAAAAAAAACCATTGTATTTTGATATGTTTTTCAACGAGAGCCCATTGTATTTTGACATTTTCTCAATTAGAAAAAACACATTAAAACGCACTATGTCAAAAAACAAAGCACTAATCACTACCAGAAAATTATAAAATAATAATAAAATTACTGACAGAATATCTATAATTGGTAATGTTCGATCCCAATAGCAAAAGAATATGTTTCGTATAATTACTAATTGAAGCGCATAGGATAAAAATAATTAAAAAATCAAAAGTATTATATCAATGATTCGATTAAAAAATTTATCGGTGATTTTTATATTGACGAAATATTTCATTGGTGTAAATACACCAAATACTATTTTGCTGAAGAAATTACAATATGAATTAAAAAAAAATAACCTTTTTGGGTCTAAATCTTTAATTTATTTGATAATATTTTATAGAATAGTTTTATGCTGCTTGCTAATACTAAAGAGTAACATCAAATATGAGTTACGCAATATACTAATAATATGTAATATAAAAGAGTTAAAAGTTTAAATCTCGAATTCATTATTTCTCAATTCATAGCTAATCTAAAGAAAATGTATTTGAGAAATTTTATGCTAACCTAAATAATAAAATATATATTTGAAAAAATTAATATCCAACTCAATTTAGTAAATCTATTGTAATTATATATTCTTGAAATTCTAAAATAAGGTTTAAAAAAAGATGCATATTCTCAGCTATTAAATTTTCTATTGAAATTTAGAAAGTTTGTCTGGGATCAGATCAAAGAAAGGCATCATTCTAATCTCATCCAAAAAAAACCCACTGCACAGCAATGTAAATATTGTTCATGTATATATATAAATATAATGTTGAATTTAAACTAATTAATTTAAAACTAATAAACAACAACAAAGAATCGATTGAAAGAAATGATTGCGTAATGTGTTCTTTCTCTTCATTTGTAAGATAATTTGAAAATATTAAAAAATAACACACGTCCAAAATAATAAGACTAAAAGTAAAAATAAAATAAAATGAATCAATCTCCAGTTTCCCCTCATTATTTTTAGGCATTTCAAGAAGGAAGGAAGCAACTCCTATATACGGAGAGTATGATTTTGTTGGGGCTGCCCTCATGCATGCGCCCCTGGAAGACAAACGGAGAGAAGACGAGAGGGTCAGCAAAGAAAGTGAAAGCCCAGTTTTCCATGTGACGAAAACCCCTCCCCCTCTCGGTAGTTATGGCAGTTAAGTGTGAACAAATTAATGGCATTATAAAACACAAGGGACCCTCACTCATCACTCCTCACCTATGTACTGTTTTGCTCATTCCCTTTTACATGGCACTCCACTGTACGAGCCCCAACAAAATCATCTCTTGTAGCCAAACACCATACAAGTTAAAGGGAAGATCGTTTATAATATTCCTGTCAATTGCCACAGCATAATTGTGTCGCTACAACAAATTTCAGTATCGGACAAGGATCCGAATCCCAAATTGACATTTGTATCTGCTTTGCTTCCAAGTTATCGATATAACAAGAACAGAAAAGAAAAGGGAACATCAATACCTATCTTCGAACTGGAAATAGACCCAAACTCACGTCTCTTCATGTAATTGGTCTTTAAGAGATATACTTAGGCCCCTCTTGTGGCAATATAGGACCACTGACCGTTCAATATAACTAGCACCCTTAATGGTTAAGGATTCTGATAACTCTCTGTACTTCATGGGACAACAATATCGATCATTCAGTCAATGTGTTGTTTTGCGGTCATTAATAATTAGTAAATATTTGTTTAGAGAACCCTAATGCAAGAAGTATTATCAGGCGGGGTCCTACACCAAATCCGATAACCCTATTATGAAATATATATTTAAGTTTTTACAAACGTTGAAAGACACTTCCAATCAACGCTCGACCTGGAGTCGGCAGTTAGGATTAGGTGTAAATTTTTTTGAAGAATTCTGTTCGTTGAGAGATAGAATATACATTAAATATTAATCCGCGGGGCAAAAACTTTTGCATAGATTCAAAGGGCTTTCACATGGATACAGAGAGCGCTGCAAGTGGAAGTATCTTATCCAGATACCGGGCCTTTCACTTTCTGATTGCTGAAAGGGACCCTTCCTCACCATTGAGGGCCGACATGGTTTGAACGGAGAGGAGCACATGCCTTCCTTATTTTTGAAGAATCTACAATCCTTCATGTAGAGAGAAAATATAAACGACAAAGACCAACAAGGATAATTTCCTCAAAAGGAAAAAGGATGGAAAGAGAATTCTGGGTATGTCCGCTGACATCAAGGTATGTGGTCACCTTCACGGGAAGGAATACTGTGGCGCAAATTATTTAGAACGTACAATGCAGAAATTTATGGTACACAATTTTTCAAGCTTTGATTTTCCTGTAACGGGCAAACGCAAATAGTTCGAAACACCAGGAGCTTTGTATTCTTGGTACTTGGGGCGATGTGAGGAGTCAAGATCTCGAGATACATTAATATTTTAAGGAAGCTGGGAAAGTTTAAAGATGCTTTGTGCGGTGGATAAGGCGATTCTCTAGGAGATCTTCATGTTCTAGAAAAACAAATCTAGTCATTGCACTTTACAAGTTAATTATCTCGCTAGACTTTTCAAGTTTCTTGATCAACTCTCATGTTAGTCCTTTTCCTTTTCCTTCTGCTTGATACCAATAAGGTGCAGAATTGTAGTCAAATTTGATTTTCAACCCAGAATCTGGCTCCCAGATATTTAAAAAGTCGTAATGACTTGGTCCACAAAGGTAAAAAACAGTGGGCATCTGGAAGTTCAGTTTTCTAACGTGGATCCTTGCGTTGAGTCCATATATTGGATATTCAACCATCTAGCCCAGACCGGCACCAAGTAGATGCATGCACAGCCCGAAAGTCAAAGCATGAAAAGAATAGACAACATGGAGGAGATTTTCCTCAGTTGCCCAAAATTATTTCAACTAGATATTTTTGCTCACGCTACGCCACGGGAGCAAAAAAAGAAAACTAAGGTGAAGTAATCGTTTTTAAAACAATTTAAAAAATTTAAGATTCGGATCATTCAGTTAATCGGTTTAAAAAAACTCAGTTGATTTATAAAAGTTAAAAAAAGATTGAGATCTCAATCATTGGATATTGACTACATATGATAAAACTAATAAGTAAAAAATAACTACAAACAAATTAAAAAAATAAGCGATTGTTAAAATTATAAAAAAAATATTAAAAAATTAAAAGAAAAGAACCCGTGTCAAATTAGATTAACCCACCAAATTCACAATCTAAAATATAATATCAGAACAACCTTCCATAAAAAAATGACTCAAAATTAATCAAATGTTGAAAAATCAAACTAAAAAAAATAATTAAGAAAAAAGGTTTAAGAAAATGATGAAGCTAACTTAAAATAATTTTCTAAAATTGTGACTTGAGTAATCAAAATAAGATTATCCTATAGAAGATAAATTAAAAAAATATATATAATAACACAAGAATCTCAATAAATTCAATGACGAATGATAAAATTAAAAAAAAATATATAAAAAAAATTATTGTAGAACCTGACTCAACCAAGCAGATTTACTCATGAATCTTGTAACTTGATGTCTAAGTTGAGTTGAGTCCAAAAAAAACAGGAAGAGAAATGACCTAACTTGACAGGATTTAAATCTTGGATTGATCAATGACATAAATATTTGAGGGAACACCAAGCCATAACTTGTTGATTTTTTTTTATCAAAATAATATTATTTTTATTTTTTAGTTAAATAAAAAATCAAGCAATTAGTTAGGAAAAAATCATATCAAAACTCATTAATTTTTTTTCCATTATTTTTTTATAAAAATAATATTATTTTTACTTCTTGCATAATAAAAAAATCTGATTGACCCCAACAATACTATGCAATAAAGTGTGAAAATACTATTTTAACCTTGAGTACTGTATAATATTATAATAATAATAGTAGCAGGCTTAAACATACCCTTATCATAGGACACGCAGAAATATCTGAGACTATTGTCCACCAAAGACTGAGGGAGCACTTACCACACCAAGGTCAACTCATCGCTTGATGGTATTGGTTCCTTCAGGGCTGGGTGGACTTGAGAAACAAGGCCTTCGAGTTTTTAGGGCATATAATCTTTCATCATTAAAGGCCCACGGGCTTAAGTAGCGGAATTGGAATTATTGTCGTCCTAGGAGTTAACACGGGCCGAGTTCAGCCTCCCTAAGACGTGTAGCTTTGTCTCCAATGCCACGGTCCAGTTTTAACAGTACTATTATACGAAACAGGATTTCTTTGAGGCAGATGTCCATGGTCAAGCACGCAGCCAGTATGATTCCATCACACCCTTATGGACACACAGCAGTATTATCTCATGTGGTAAAAATCCAAGTTATAGATACTACATATCATGCATCAAAATCAATAGAACATTTTTCAAAATCCCACTCAGAAAATATAAGAAAACAGGGATGCTATTAACAAACCTTACAAGAACATCCTATTGAATATTCATCAGCGTTGAATCATATTTTCTGTTCTCTTCTTGCTGTAAAGAAAGGAGTGTTCAGCGCAGCACAGTGATAAGCCAGATCATAGTCATTTTTCATAAATCCCCGCAATGCAATATAGAATGTCAACAGATCCCTATTTCTATCTTTGCTCTAGCTCACAAGCTAACCCCATATCCAGCAAAAATCAATGATAACAGCGCCAACCTTGATGTTTCCTACTAGAATGGAAGAAATGGGTGATTAAGCAGCAAGTGAAATTGATTTGGAAGCGTAGCATCCAGCACTTGTGACCAGAGGGTTCTTTTATATTTTCAGAGTATGCTCTCCATGGATTCTGATCAGCGAGTTTAGATGACCTGCACGCAACAGTACCACCAAGAAAAAGGCTATATTAGTTGGGTTTATCAATGTCGTTTACACTCCTATGAATATCTTATTTGTTTAAGGCCATGTTTTGTTTTTTTTCCTGAAAAGTGGTTTCCAGAAAATCACTTTCCAAACCTTCCTGTGTTTGTTTATCATTAAAAAAGTTGATCAACGGAAAATACTTTCCAGTCAAAAGAAAATTGACTTGGTTTCCAAGAAAGTATTTTCCTAGAAAATTTGGATGGAAAACACTTTCCGGAAGTCGTAAAAAATTTAGAAATATCATATTATTTACTGATTATATCAAATTTGATCCTTAAACTTTTGATTGCTATATATATTTTGTTTTGAATATTTATTTTTCAATTTCATCTTTTAAAGTTTAATTTTTATATTAACTTTGATCCTTATTTTTATAATTATTATTTGCTTTTCCCTTATCTTATCATTTTTTTATTGAAATTTTTTATCTATCAAATTTGATCCTTATTCTTTTGATTTTTATTTATTTTATTTGAAATAATTTATGAAATGTTAATTATTATTATTTTAATTTCTCTATCTTTTTTTTTAGATTTAATCTCTATTATTTTGATTATTATTTATTTTATTTGAGATAATTTATGAAATTATTATTTTTTTCAATTTCATTCTTATTCAATTTTTAAATTTGTAAGATTTGTTCCTCATTATTTTAATAAACTTGAGAAAAATAAAACATTAATAAGTTATTTTCCAGCTCATTTTCCATGACATAACCAAATACTGGAAAGTGTTTTCCAACTTATTTTTCATTACACTACTAAACATCAGAAAATAATTGACTTTTCCGGAATTTATTTTCTAAAAGAAAACTATTTTTTAACAAACAAACGAGGCCTAAGTTTACTGAAAACTAAAAGCTTACTCTTAACTGGCTAACCGCTATCACTTCAAAATAACTAAAACCTATTTACACATTTGCTCTGTCAATTTGGATAGCAGTCAGGCAATGGCCAAAATCAACCAGAGCCGAAGGTTGCTGTTTGGTCTGTTTCCCTTGTTTCTAGAGTAGACGGGAATAATTTTATACACGAAAACATTGATGTTTCAGCTGAAAGGAAAGTGTGCATTGAAAAGAACATCTAAACTATGAACTATGTTTATAACAAGAGTCTGTTACAACCTATATTTCTACAAAGCCAAACATTGCCCGAAGGGGGTAGCAGATATTCTCCATATATAGGATAACTCAAGCTTGTAACCTCCTAAACCTTGTAATGGCAGTTCAAAAATCATGAAGGCCAACAAATAATCAGAAGCAAAGCACAAGCATTCTTTGAAAATCAACATTAGTACTGCTTACCTGTTAATTACCAAAAATTGATGAAGAAGATCCTCATAAAGGATAGAGTGGAAATAAGAGTCCCTCCTAAAAGACAGGCTCGCATAACTTTTGCCCTTTTCCTTGGGCTCAATGATGTGAAGTGGCAGAGAGCTACCTCCAAAATTGATTCTCCATCCAAAAAGTATACCTACAATAATATGCTTTAATACTGAAAACTTTATGAGCACCAAGAAGTCTTTTCATCAGAATAGTCTCCAAATCCCACTTCCTAAAGATAATCATGATAACATCTCGCATACACAAGCACACAAAACCTATTAGAAGAAGCATTTTGTCAAGTAATTGCCTTCAGCAACAATGCGAATAATTGCATTTCAAAATTCCATCACTCTTCTCAACGCTCAAACTATAGGACACCACATGGTTTAGTACATGTAGCAGGTTCTTACTCTACATGGGAAGTTGAGGCATTGAGGTAGAGTTGAAGAATGAATTAGTGGGATGTGGGTCACTTGCAATGCATCCCACTGATACCTGCCCTCCTCCCACGCTTCTTCTAATTCATCCCCTTCTCTGTCCTTAGGTGTTACTTATGCAAAGCAGAACATCGCTTCTATATACATTGAGGATCAAAGACAAGTTGCAGTAGGTCCACAAACCTTTGATTTTATCCCTTACAAAAGCTTATGTAGTCACTTGTCAAATTGAAATTATTGGATAGCATAAAAGTTTCTTTTAGATAAAGTAACTCAGCTCTACAGACTTTAAGGTTGTGGATAGTTGGTATGTGAATCAAATGACCTCAAATTAACTTTACATACTTGTACATATGGATATCTTATTTATATTCACATGCATCAAGGCATAATGGGCCACCAAACCAACCCCCCTGGTACGCACGTAAGCTACTGAGCTTAAGCACTTGAAACAAAATTTAAAATGGCAAGAAATTACCGGCAAACTGTTGAGGAGGGCTAGGGTAAGAGAGACGTGGAATGTGTACATTAAGCTCTTTTCCAGAATGTTAGGAAGATGTGCGCTGAAAGAACATCCCCAACGAGGTTGATATGCTGTTAACCTAACTGAATGTGCCATCGAGATCAGATCACCAACAAAAACAAAAGTCCCACCACATTTATGCTCTGAAAAGTCTGAAGCTCCAGAAGCTGGAAATGAATTTCTTCCAAGATGCAGGCATTCTGGAGAGTAAGGGCTTGCAAAGGTGATCTCAACCCATATTGACCCTGGAAGTGGAACAGGGTTTAAGCAGTACTCCTCCTAAAGGCAATGCCAAAATGAACGCAGTTGCAGTTAAAATTAAACTACTACATCTTCTTTCAAACTAACATGATAAACAAAGGCAATGACATTGTGCAATTTCGTACCACACAGTGGCCATTAAGAAAATAAGTTAAACTGATAAGAAAATCCAGCTATAGATATTATGACATCAATGATTGACCTCAAAGGGTTTTGATTCAGGTAATGCTGGAAAATGTCTAATGTGTACCTGTGAACACAAGCAACTACTTCCTTTGGTTATCTCTGTAACCCAACCATCACCACATTTATTAAGCTTGACAACATCCTTAGCATTCAAGCAGTGCCTCCTCTGTCTTTGGCTTATACCGTCTTCAATATTGACATTATCTGATTTGCTTGAATTGAAGCATTGAACAGCTACAAATTCAGTAAGGTCATCAGGACAGGCAGATTGATTTTCTATGAAAAGCATCTCATTGCTTTCTTCTATCACAGAAGTAGGGACACAGTAACCCTTCATTTGATGAACTATCGCAAGACCTTCAAAACTTTTTGAAAGATTTGAACTTTGAAGTGTCCGTTCATCTATTAAAGCAGTGGTCTCCATCCATTCCTGATCATTATGGATGCGTTTTCCATCCAAAGATACAATTGCATCCCCAGGAGACAGATAGCCAGACAAAGGAGAGGTAGAAGGTACATCCAAAACCTATTCCAATTAATCAGTACATATGCTATAAGTGGGAAGGAAAATTGCGTGTGCATACACACCATCGTATATAATGTAAACCAGTAAAGATGTCTGTATCATACCATGGGGCTTTCACCATGTATGTAAAAGGGAGACAAGATCAAGGGCAGGAGGAATAACACCAGCGCACAAACTGCACAACACTACAGCGATTTTTAAGTTATGAAACCATGGTATGAAAAAAAAAATTAAATATGTGTCAAATAAAAAACAGTTGTTAAATTAAATAAAAAAAAGGTTATGAAATCTTGCTAAGCAATGTCTCGATGAACAATACTATACCCAGATAATTGCATATAAAAATAAATATGATAATCATAATACAAAGTAAGCATACCACAGCGTTATGCCAAACACCAGCACAGTACACACGAAGTGCAGTAAATGGTTGTAGCTCCTCAAGCAACTCATAATTCAAAGCAACCAGAGCACCAGGAAACAGAACTGCTAGGAAAATAGCAATGTACTCCGTCGGTATGCCCTCACTGCTTCCGGATGAAAAGGTGCCTACAGTACCAAGCATGAGAATCTAGCCTTCTGCATATTCAAATCTAAAATTTGAGATTCACAAATTTATCCACTTTCACTGTCCTTTATTAATCAGTCACGTATGCAAATAAATACAAGAAACATTTGGGTTCTGATTCCAAGACTAGATACTTGGCCGGTTCAAACATGTAGATATTATTTTTCTGCTTTATTTGCTAACTTTTGGTGGTTACAGAGGCTTCATTGGGATCTATTTTAACTTTCAATGAGAGTGTGAGACTGATTAGAGAACAATAAAACAGAGAAAAGTGACCTTGCAGCCGAGATGGAATGCCCGAACTCGTGGACTGATACAGAAATCAAAGTAGAAAGCAACAAATATCCAGCATCCGCAACAGATAATCTCGAACCATACATCTGCATTCAAGTAAAGTAGCTACGACTCTCAATATGTGTGTGTGTGTGTGTGAAACAAAAACCAGTTGCTACTAGCTAACCTGAGGAGAAAACCCAAATAATAAAGAACTCGAAAGATCGCTGCTTCCGTGGAACAGGTGCAAAATGTTTCCTAATTCCCGCACAAGAATCTGCCAATTCCCATCATCACAAAAAGAGAAGAAAAGAAAAGGGATGATCATGTTGCAGGTTAAGAGTGATTAAAGAATTGAGGATTATCGCGTTTAATAGTATAATACCAAAGTGACTCCAAGGAGTGCAGTTAGGCTAAAGCCGACGCCGATTGAAAACCAAATCTTTAACAACTTGGCTTGTTTCCGTCCAAAATGATAGAGAGGGGTATTTAAGGCAGAAATTTTGTAATCGCAGTAGCAGCAAGATACTGTGTTGGCTAAATTAGTACGAGATGGTCGTGTTGGTGTTCGTAAAGGAAGTAACGAAGTTTGTGCTTGTCCTCTCCCATGTCTTCTCCATCGCCTCTCATCCATTGGCGTTAGCTAACCGTTCCCTCGCCTCCTCGACACTGCTTCTGCCGATCAAGGAAACTTGAAATATTAGTGAGTTTTTTACTTTGAGCCCACATGTGTATGAAGCCCAAGTAGAAAATTAACATAAACCTAAAACCAGCGGAAAAAACAAAACACGGTAAAAATTCATTGCAGATTAAAATAGTAAAATTATTATTTTATATTTCTACAAAAACTAAACTGTTTATTAGAGATAATTAGATCATTTTACAAGATGCATTGATTATTTTAAAATTAATCGGTCATATTTTTTTATGTGTCAATTACTTAATTATTTTTAAAAGCAAAAAAATCTTTTACTTAGGTCTAAAAGCTTTTTTGATATTTTATTTTTCACATCACAGTAGATTGGTTTTGTTGTCCTTAAAATGAAAATTTCTTTACCTTGTTAGGGTTTTATTTGTATTTTTATTTTGTTTATGTTTTTTTTATTATCATGTGGTTTTAGAAACAATTTAATATTTTAATAAAAATAAAAAAAAATTATCCACATGTGTGTTGAATATGCTAGCGAGTAAGTTATTTTTTAGTATTTAAACGATGCTTAAAGCTACCTGTGACAACCAAAAACAACCCTTCTTTGGTGCTTTTCAATCCGTCACAAAGAGACCTATCTTTTTGCGCAGCGAGTATGGCATAATTTCCTCTGTTTTGGCATCAATTTGCCTTTTCTTTTTTTTTCTTTTCTTTTCTTTCTTATTTCTCTATCTTCCTTGATTTCTGCATTCAACCTTTCAAATTTGCACTGCAATCTTTGAATTTGTTTTTCTTTCAAATTTTATCCTTGTTTTTTCAACTGATATTTTTTCATTTGAGTTATTTTATAGAATTAAAAAAAAATTCATCCTTCTTTAATTTTTTTAATTTGTTAAATTTGATCTTATTCTTTTTATTACTATTTATTTTATTTAAGATTATTTTCAAAATTAATTTTTTTACGATTTCATCATCTTTCATTTTTGTTATGATTTCATCATCCCTCATTTTTTATTACTATTTTTTACTTTGGAAAGTTAACATTGAATTGAGTTTCTTAATTGAGTCTGAGTCAATGATTTAATGGGTTGTGAATTTGAAATATCAACCTAGTAGGAGATTCGCTCAAGTCCATTTTTTTTTCTTTTCTTAAATTCATTTTTTTTTCAATTTCATCTTTCAACATTTGATTTAATTAAAGAATGAGTTCCATTATTTTTTTAATTTGTTTTCTATAGAATCCACTAATTTTTAAAATGAACTGAGTTATATTGAATCTTTTTATTTGTCGATTTTTTGTTAAATTTATCTTTTTTATTTTTACAATAAAATTTAATTCAAAATATGATTAAATTTTTAATAAGGAAGGATGATGAAATCCAAAAGAAATCCAAAAAAAAAAGGCTAAGGGTGAATTATAAGGAATCCAAAAGATTAGGACTGACTAAGGGTTTCATTTGCAAAGTGAAAAAAGTTCAAGGACTAAATTGAGAAATATCATGATTTCATTATTAATTGTCTTCTTCAAGTAAAACAAAAGAAAAGTAAAACAAAAGAAAAAAGATGTTCAAGTCACCACTTTTCAGCCATGATCTCTCCCCCATCCATTCTTCATACCACACAAATTTTATTCCAAACTGTACTCTGATACTTGCACTTCATTTTCATTTTAAGCTAAAATTCTAGGTCTTATTGCATTAAAAAAAACCTGCATGTTCTCTTTCAAAAACACTAGCCAAAAACCAACTAAAAAACCGTCTTGAAGGAGGAGGAAGACGTGACATCTTGAGAGGGGAAGAGAATGCAAATTAATTAACTCTTCTAGCAAGCACAGTAGCAGAAGCCAACTTCTTTCTTCTCAGCCTTCATTCCACCGTACGTGAAACAAGCTACACTTCCAGCCACTGTAGTCAGCAGTAACCTCTTCCAGTTACATCCAGCTATTTCTCAATAGCGAAGTAGCGAACAGTAGCGCACAACACTTCCTCTCCTTTGCACCAGCGTTGTGGACGAGAGCTACACCAGCAAAAGTTTCAGCTAACCACAAGAGATCCACTCCAAGCCGAGAAGAGAAGCTTGGTTTGATCTCCAACACCAGCAGTTTGAAGAAGCAGCAGCGAAGAACCAGAAGCCACAACGAACTTACTCCTTTTGCAACAACTCAGTCCTCAATGCGAACAACAGCGGCGCCATCTTCTACACGGACAGCACAGCTCAGTCCAGCAACGAATACAACACCAGCCGATTGCTTCACCACAAGCCACACCAGTTTCAGTAAGATCTTCACCTTCTCAATCCAGTGGCAGCTGCAAGATATCTTTACCTTCTCAGTTCAGTAGCAGCTCCTAGCTAGGTTTTCAGCCTCCATTTAATGTGAGGTTTCTCCAGTCCAGCATGCACACCTCCAGCAGCAGATTTGCCAATCATGAGCAGTAGCTGTGGGTGGTCTTTTAGTTCAAACCGTGACCAGCAGCAAGAGGCCTAAGTTCCAGCATTCTTGATTTTCCATTTTTTTTTTTCCATTGATGCAGCGGCAGCAGGTGTTCCTCAGCCACATCTTTTCTCAACTGCAGTGGCAGAGCCATTAGAAGCCTTCCTTTCCTTCCAGCAACAGCATCCAACGTCCTATACCGAGAGAACAGTGAAGGATTTTGTTTTTCAATAGTAGCCATGGCAGTTAATCCTTCCAGCAGTTTGAGTTGAGCCTACAAGAAGCTTAAGACCATGTTTGGCTTTACAGAAATTTGTCAAAGAAAAAAGTCATTTTAGGGCCGCAAGGTTTGTTTGGCAAATATTTCCCAACAAAATTTTCAAGCCTTGTAATTCTGGTTTTTTTTATATAGTGTTTTCCATCATCTTTGTCTAATTTTAATAAATTTTCAAAATTTTAAAACATCTTTTGTAATTAATTTTAAGTTCTCTATCTTTTTTTTTTATCCTCTCATATTTAATATTTAATATTTAAAATTATAATCTCTACACGAGGTGTTTTATTATATTAAATTAATTAATTTTTTTATGTAAAAACAATAACATTTTCTAAAAATATGCATTTAAATATTTCTATTGTATACAAAAAAAAATATATAATAAAAATATAATATATATATATATAACATCTTTTAAAAATATCAAAATTTAAGAAAAATAGTTTTGTTGATATCTTTACATGCATTTTTGAATTTAATAACTAATTTATTAAAACCATGAGAACTTGATCTATATTTCAAAAACACTAAAAAAATTATTTTATTTGTCTCAATATCAAGAATTATATTATATATCAAAATTTTCACTCAATTGGACTGTCACATTTTAACACTTTTTTACAAAGTCATCATTGGTTTCATATTTTTTCGTGGTCCTCAATTAAATTTTATATTTCAAATTTATTTTAATTAAGTTCCTGAGTTCACCAATTTAGCCTTCCAAAGTCTCAATTGTGTCCCTAAGCTTCTAATCTTTGCAAATTGATTCAAATTAGGCTTTCACACTTGATTTTTATTTAATTGAGTTCTTGATTGAATCCACAAAACCCATTAGAAGTTTAATTAAGTTTTTGAATTTAATTAATTCATCCAATGTTTGCCTAATTAACTTTCAAACTTAATTTTTCTTCAATTAAATCCTTAAATAAATCAATTAAACATGTTAAAAACTTAATTAAGTCCTTGGATTTAATTAATTCTTTCAATTTTAGTCAACTTTAGATTTCAATCTCAATTTTCGTCCTTTCTTGTCTCATCGTGTCAAAACATTTTAATTTGGCTATTCTTCTGGTATTTTAGTTTTTTGCAACTCAAAGGCTTATCTCCTGATGTCCTGAAAATATTTTTGGATTTTATATTTTTTATTATTTTTAATAAAAAGAAAAATATATAATTTTAATAAAATAAATTTGGGGGGTACAAAATTGGATTACGACATAAATTAATTAAAAAATGTTATTGGGATATTATTTGATAGGGTATGATTCCATTCTAATATTTTTTTAATAAGATTACAACATATTAACAAGTGTTGTTTTTCCGTGTCCTTCTATGATATTTTTTTTCTTGACATTTAATGCAATTTCTTTCTTATGTGTATCTATTTTTATTATCATATAATTAGATTATAAAGTTGATTTAAAAAAAAACATTGTTAGACTAGTCGAGCCCTTGACCTATGTGCTAAGTTTCGCAGGTTAATATAGATTAAGAAAAAAATAATATCATTTTAAAAATTTATAGAAAAAAATAAAGCAACAACTTGAATTTCTTTTAGAAACATGTTTTGAAATGAACAACTAAATTATATTTAGACTTACTAGGTTGAACGCGTTATACCAAGCCAGCTTCAACATGAAATCCACATCATGCAAGAGACCATATCATTGGGCAAAGTCAAATCAATAAAAAAAAAAAAGTAAAGGAAGTGTTCTAGTAAGTTATTTTATTTTAATTTAATTTTTTTTATAAAAATATAATCACATAATTAAATAAAAATATTAAATAGTATAAAGCGGTGTAAAATCATAAAATTTTTTATCTGGGTCTATCACTTAATATCTTATTTCACTTTTTAGTTATGTTAATGTTTTAGCATCTATTAGCACCTATAGCAATTAATTAATTTTATTGAATGCAAAAAAATAAATTCAACGATGCATACAACACCAAAAACAACATAAAAAAGGAAATTCTCACTTAAATGAAAGTTGCCCTAAAAAAATCAAATCACCCTCTAATTACGTTTTGCATTTGTCGACCGCGTAAATGAAACTCATTTTAATTTAACATATCATCATAGAATAATTATTATGAATTTCATTAAATCTCACTTAAGTTCGATTATCATAAGGTTCGAATTATAGGTTAAATAAATTAACTCAAATTAATTGCAAGTTTGAGTTAATTTAATTTCAAACTGATTATTTTAACAGGTTTACTAATTTAATTTCAAATTGATTATTTTTTTGACACCTTACCTGAGTCAGAAGCCGAGTCATCCGGATCTCAAACCAACCTCCTAGCATTACCAACTATGCTTTTAGGGGTTCAAAAGAAGATAGGAGGCTTAAATTAAAACTATAGCCTATATTTGGGCCTGCTCAAAGTTGCGCCTAAAATTGGGGCTACTGTGATAATAGGAAAAACATTACAGACGGAAAATAAATAAAATAGAAGTGGGGTAGCTCTAACAGAAATAAGAGAAAAAGGAAGGATTCACTGGTGAAAGTGAAAGTGAAAGTGAAAGTCAGAGAGAAGAGAAGAGGAGAATCTCAATCACCTCTTTGAACACTGATAGACAGGACTCCTCTCTCACGTTAACTCTTGGTAAGAAAGGAAAGATCCCACAGCTCTCTCTATCATCATCATAATCACTTTCACTTGGAAAACAGAAAGTGAACATACACGGAGAGAGAGAGAGACAGAGACAGAGAGACAGAGATTTGAAACAACACAGAGCTAAAAGTAGAAATCAATGATTTTGTTGCAGTCCCATTCCAGATTTCTCCTTCAAACATTATTAAATCGTGTCCAAAAGTGAGTCTTTTTATCATTTCTCTCGCTTTGTACACATCCAAGAAATGATGTTTATTGCACCGCTGATTTTATTTTTTTTGACTGGGTTGATTTCAGTCTTGAAAAGGCAGTTGAATTGGATTACCACTGGGTGGAGTTTGATGATGTTCGTTACCATATTCTGGTGAATACCAAGATTCCCTTTTTTAGTTTCCTGTCCTGGGTTTTCCTTGTTTTCTTGGCTTATTTTAGATAATATCTTTGTTGGGTTCTCTTTCTTTCTTGTTTTAGGTGTCAATGAAGAATCCAAATGTCTTGCTGTTATCCGTTTCGTTACCAATCCCACCTCCAGAAGCTGTTTTCATTGGTGGACTTCCGTTTGGAGCCATAGAAGCTTTAAAGGCTGCTTATGGTGTGGTTGTGCAGATTCTTGATCCTCCCCGAGATGGCTTTAATCTCACTTTGAAACTCAATTTGGGGAAACTTCCACTTGATGAAGGTTCTACGAGTTCCTTTCCTAAGGTCATTATTTGCTTGTTATGATGTATATGTTATAGGACGCTAGCATGTTTTGTAGAATGTAGTGGATCATTTTGTTATGATCCTTGCTTAACAACAAGGATTTGAGAAGAAAGGAAAGTTTAGGGAAGAGGAAAGAAGAGAATTGAGAGAGAATTAGAAGAATAATAGGGAGAAAGGGTTCTGCAAAACTTTACAGAAATGTCAACTCATACCACTTGCCTCTAGAATTACACATTACAGTATTTATGCTATACATTCTAACTGACTATGCTAACTAACTTCCCATGCTTAACTAACTCTAACTGCCAGATACTTACAAACCACATGTGAATATTAACAATCACATGTTGAGTTATTCTTGCTATTGCCTCTGCTAACTGCCACTGGAGATACTGCTGCTAAGCTGTTACTGAAGCTATTTCTCATCATGGATATTGTAACACATTTCCATTCCATAGTACCATATCACATGACATTGCCTTACATTACATTTTAGCGAAAGATGACACCAAGAGTTACTTGATAAGCATCCTCCACTTCATTGGTTTGCTTTCTTTTTTTTCCTCAAAAGTTCATCCATTGCAGGATTATGCTTTGCTTATATATTCTTCTTTTTCGTCCTTTGTTAGATTGTCATCTAGTTCAAGTTTGGTTTAAAAAATTTCTGACCATATTACCATTAAATACTAGGGAAAGTTCCATTGACTACTTGCTGAAATAGCTTAGTGAATTGGTAGGAGTGCAGTTACATTTGGAATTGACCCAGCATCCTGTTCAAAAGGATGGATATCCCTTTAATTATTACAAAAAAGGATGTTCAGTCCAGGGAATTACCTCATGAATCCAAGAAATTAGTTTACTCGTGCATGTTGCTTGGAAGCTGAAACTTTTCTTAATCTGAATATAGCACCGCGAGCTCCAGGCTGTCGAATAAGAGAAATATATAATTAAACATGTTCTCTAAGGTTTGCTTTATGTCATTTCTTTCTAGAGTGGATTTGAAATATAAAAGGTTTTTCTTTTCATTTGTTAGGAGCATTCTGCTATTCCACCCCTGAAATCTGTATACTCCCTTTGTGAAGTTTTAGCAGCCTCTAAGTGAGAGATAGATCTTATACATTTATTACCTGGACCAAATGTGTTGCTAATGGAGGACAGGGGTGTTGTCCTGGGACATTTGCGACATTCACTTGGAAGGGCTAATTCATTATTTTATCAATTCCTTAGAAAGACTATGTTGTAGCCTAAGCAGCCGTCCTTAGAGGCTTTGGCATATTTATCATAGTAGAATTCTTCCTTTTTCTTCTTCTCTTACACACTCCCGTTCCTCTGCTTATGTCTGATGTTTGATTGCTTTCTCTATCCTTTATTCCTTCTACTGGCCTTTTTATTCCCATGCTACACTGAGAAAAATTAGTGTGAGCAGCATTGGGTCTTGCAAGAAAGGTTTAATAGGATTATGATCATGTCAATATATTGTGGAGAATTGAGTGGCTGCTGCAAATGCAATTACAAAGCCCTTTTCATCACTTGGATGGTGGGGCAATTTCGTACTGCTGTTTTCTTTTTCACCTTGAATATTGGTTCTCTTTGCAATTGTAGGGGGCTCTACATACCAACCATACAATTAAAGTTGCAAGCCAACTGCTCGCAGAATTTGAATGTTCCATTTTGCTCATGAATGCATTGATTTCTCTCTTTACTTTACAGGATTAGTTCTGCTACTTTAGTTGATTCTTGTGTGGATTAGGTTGTGATTAAGTTTCAGGTTTTTGTTCATTTTAATGGCTGTTATTAATGTTGTTCTTAGAAAGTGTACTGTTGATATTGTGCAGAGTACAGGTATGCTCTCTTGGTAAAGATTGCATCTGTTAGGGAAGTGGTGCTAGGTGCTCCATTAAGAGTAGTTTTAAAACATCTTTCATCAAGGACTGTTATTCCTGGTATTGATGGGCTTCTGGCCCTCGTGCATCGGTCCAAAGAGTCTTTCTTCCTTGTTCCTCAGGTATGATCATAAGTTGGAAGGGAATAAAATATGTCACTTGAACTTCTTCATTTACCTGCATGCAATTACCTTTATACCTATAGAAAGGAGAATATTTTAGCTAGCATTTTGTGGTGCAAAGAGGGGATTCTTTCTCCCTCTTATTCAGTGTTCCTTAATTTATGCATATTTTTTATGTTGCAAATGCAGTAGGGATGGTTATGGTTTTTTTTTTTTTTTCCACATCTTTTGAAACAGCTGGCAATCTCTGTGTGCCTTAATTAATACATGCATGTACACCTTATCAAAAGAATTACTTGCATTGTACAGTGGTTACCTTCTAGAAATGTCATTTTTGGAAACTGCCCTACTCCTTTGTGTCTTCTTCCTCTCTCTTCCTATTCCATTTTTTTATCTAGCTTGCCTTGGCTTTTAGTTTATTTTGAAAGATTAATTTCTGGGTTACTTCATATTGTTTGTTTGTCATATGACCCATATCTAGTAACATGAGAACAATTGTGGATTGAAATTTAACTGAGTGAGAAACTTTAATTGTTTAATGCAGCCAGACAAGGTTACTGTGGTATTTCCCATGAGATTCAAGGACTCCATAGATATTGCTTTTGCTACTTCCTTCCTTCAGGTACTCCACATGTAGTTATGTTTTAATGATCTATGTTGCTTCTCAGAAATTGTATATATGTGGGCAACAGACGATACTGTCACTTACATACTTTATTTAGATACTAATATTACAATTATTTATAATTCTGTTGCCTAGGCTGCTTACCGCAAAATTCTTGTGTAACTATTCTTGGTTAACATTTTTCTTTTAACATTATAAAGTTCTGATTTACATTCAGGAATTTGTCGAAGCCAGGCATACAGCTGGACTTAATAATGCTCCTCCTTGCTTGTGGTCTCCTAACCCACCTCTTGAATTGAAGGAAGCCCCTGCTGAAGCATTGTCTGCAAATGCAGGATTTGTTTCTTTTGGTAATGTCACAGGAATAGCTACAATTAGTTCCCTCCTTTTTTATTGCAGCATAACAAATTGTGCCATACATGAAACAATGCAGTCATTTTTCCTCGTCATGTGGAAGGCAAAAAGTTGGACCGGACAGTGTGGAATTTATCAACATTTCATGCATATGTTAGTTATCATGTTAAGGTGAGGTTTCTGCAGATTGCTCCCACCTTTTTATTTTGTTACCTGTAGCTCTTTCACATATTTTGGAATGTCGAATAACAAACACAGACACACACTGACAGAAAAGATCACTTATTTCAGCTTTATGCATAACACACAAAGTCCTTGTTGCAATATGCATGAACAAGGAAAGTTTTTTTGGCCTCTTCTACCCAAAATGTACAAAATAAGGGTTTTGGTTTGATAAAAAAAAAATTCAAAAGTTTTTATTGGCTTGCTACATCAGGACTTCAACATGCAACACTGCCCTCTTATTGTAATTTTGTTTCTCTAATTTCTGTCATACTATGTGGGGGTGCAATAATTATTTTTCAAAATGGTTTTGGAATTTGGACCTAGTAGTTAACCAGAGTTTGCATGATAAAAAAATATGATTCTGTGATGATCAGTTAGATGGTTTACTCTGTTAATCAGGAAATCAAAATAGTATTATAGATTGTACCCGGCAAGATCTTTTGTGTTCTTTGCACCGAAACTTGACTCTTTGTTCGAACTTGTTTTCATTTTTCATTTTGCTAATGTGCACTTCAAAGTAATTAGATACATAAATTCATCATTCGAGCCAATCTAATTTTAGTTTCTATTGTTGTTTTATAAGAACCTTTGATATAAATAATAGTGTATGGATCTATGGTTGTGCTCCTGCTTCCTTTAATCTGCCCCACCTAAACACATAATTATTCGATGCACTTTCCTCAACAGTGCTCGGAGGGTTTTATGCATACTCGCATGCGAAGACGTGTAGAATCTATGATTCAGGTAAAATCTTCATCTTTCGCAGTTGACTTTGCTTGCTCAGTTTTCTCCTTGGTGGAAAATAATTTTTTTAAAGCATGAAGAAATTTAGGTCTGACAGGAAAGACGGTTCTTTCACAACCAAATAAATTTAGTGCGGGTTCATAGTTTTGCTGTGCATTTGGTCTTAAGCTACCATGTTGCTACTTGCTAGCAGGCTGTGCAGCATCAGCACTCCATGTTAAGTTTAGGTTTATTCAAACCTAGAAGGGTGTGGAGTTTAGGGATAGTGGATAGCTGCTCCATAGGGCCTCCAGATGAACCCAAGAAAGAAGGAAAGAAAGAAATTGGGTATGTTAAGCTGCACAAAACCATCAAGCTAGAAGAGGTCTACGGTTGATATTGGGAAAAGGCGGGAAAAGGAGTCGTTGCATTGTTGCTGTTGTTTTTCCCAAGGGAAGCCAAGCAACTCACTGACATAGGTCCTGGACCTTGCAGGGCTGTACTGCTGTACTTGATCTTAAACTCATAAAATCCATTATTGACGCCCGCAGTTGGAATGGCTGTTTGGTTGGTGACAGTGACAGGAATATATTGCCATTACAGGCAACTCACAGTGACGGGAATATATTGCCATTACAGGCAACTCAAGGTAAAGCCACAGCAATGGTGTCAGTAAAGTGGAAGGCTAGAACTTACAATTTCCTAGGAAATTCCTGAAACTGCTGCCTGAATGACCACAGAAGCGCGGTGCTGAGCTTTGCTTTACAGACGAGTCTTTGCTTAAATTTCTCTTTCAGCCATTCTCATTTTGGTATCCAAGGATTATGGGGACATGTTCAGATAGTTATCCAAAAGAAGCGCGTTTCTCTGTCCTTTCTGGACTTTGATTTATCAGGGCCCTCAAATTTCCTTGCATGGTTTTTGGCTAGTCAATGATTCAAAGAAAAGAAGAGGGTTTTTTTTTTTCATTTATTATAGTTAAGGGCTCAGATAGAGTAACACACGTTGTATCACAGGCCTTGGATCGTGCAAAACCAGGTGTAGAGGAGAAAAAGAAATCACCAAATAGCAGATCTTTTAAACGTCTGGTATGTTATTATACTCACCTTTCTTGATACTTTGAAGAACTTAAAGTTAAATCATTTTGACATATTCTTTCTAATATCTATACGGAATTGTAGAGCCTCAAGGAAGCTCGTGCTAATTCAATTTCCTAGATGTGGAATTCTTGAGGCTCCTATCGAACATATGAAGATGCTTGTTAAAGAACTTGCCGGAATCAATTCAAGGGAGGCTTGTGACGACTGCTCGCATCCTTCTCTAGAAGGGGAAAGAAGTAGAAGGAAAATGAAGGGAGAAAAGCACACCATGTTTAGGTGCCAATGTGTACACTTTTGATATTTGTTGGCTCCCTCGGAACCAGAAGATTCTATGATTTAAATATCAATATTTTTTCGATCTATTTAAGGAATTTTATTTTTCTCTGAAAATGTGATTTTGTTTAAGCCTTTTGTAGCTTTGCTTCAGTATATCCTCGAACCTGATGATGGAATTTTTAGGCGGGTATTAAATTTTTTTTTTAAAAAAAATCTAGGTGTAGCAATTACGTATAATCTAAATGATGAGGTGTTTTTGCTGTGTAATGTGGATGAATTGAATAAAGTTTTATATTTTTTATATTTTGATTTTTAAATTTTTATTAGTTCTAATTAAAAAACAATTAATTTTAAATTTTTATGAAATAATAGGATTGGAAGAGAAAGGTATCAAAATGAAAAGTAGAAAACATGAGTGGTGTATTATAAATTTTAAAAAAGATGCATTTAAATTTTTCAATTTAAACAATTATGTGAATTATACAATTATGATCTTTTAATATATTTTTAATTTTATTTTGATATAAAAATTTATTTTTATTATTTTTTTATCCCTGTTTGAAAGAGAAGAGAAAAATCATTGAATTTTGATAATAAAAAAATAAATATGTTATTAACATTAATTTAAACTATCAAATTAACACTAATTTAAACTATTAAAATATAATATTTATATCAAATTATTTCATTTAACGAGAGGATTGTCTGCTGCAATAAACTATGTTCCACCTATCTTTATTTATTTATGAAAAAAAAAAGTGAAAACAGGTTGTCGCCTTTTTCCCAATCAAAAGCAAAACAAGGCCAGTTGTGTATACCGGCACGTGCAGGCCCCGCGAGAGGGTTTTTTTTGTTTTTTTTTGGATCAAGTGCTCTAAGCCACTATTTATTTAACCCATTGCGATTTTTTCCCACCTTTTTAATTAAATTTCATTGAAATAAACATTCTAATAAGACAATTGCCAAGAAAAAATCACATTAATATGACACAAAGGTTTTAAGATAAAAAAAATATTTTTTATCTTAAGAATATATTGGATGTTTATTTTAATCGTCTTTTGTTTTTATTAAGTGAAGTTCTATATTTTCTGGTCGAGAAAAATATATTAATGAGAAAAAAAAGGGTAATATTAGAATTTTTTTTATTTTAATTGAATTTAAATTTTTTTATATATATAAAAAGATTATTAACATATAATGTAAAAAACCAATTGAATGGCTCCTAAGATTAGTTATTTTAATTTATATTTATCTCTTAATCTTTTAATTTAATTTTTAATTCGGGTCAACATTTTATTTTAATATTTATTTTTGTATATAATTCTTTATATATTTAACTAGATACAGGTGTTAACTTTTTTTGTTGCTCTTGTTCTTTTCATTAAAAACTAACTTTTGATCCAAGCGGGATATAGCTGGGACAAAGTTGACTAGTTAAATAGCTAAAAAAGTTAGTATTTAAGGGTGAATTATACTATACTTTAAAAGGCATGGGAAAAATACTGTGCATTTACTGTGAACATAGACTTCTTGCACCGTGGACCACACTATACATATAGAGTGTTTGCACTGTATACAACACTGTAACATCAGGGGACGTTGTCTTTTTTGTTTTTAGTCAAAAAATATTGTTGGATCTGGCTTCGCAACCATACCTAAGAAAAAACATTGTGCAAGTACTGTATACATAGAGTGTTTGTACTATGGACCACACTGTAGACATACAGTGTTTGCATTGTAAAAGACACTGTAGCATCAGGAGGCGTTGTCTTTACTATTTTTAGTAAAAAAATATTTGGCTTAGCCGTCATACGCAATGCTATTGGGTTTGACATTCCTGCCAGGTTCAAGGATATTGAATGTAGCTCCGCATTCAGACCCAAAGATATTGAGTCTGTCTGGGCAGCCCTACTCAAGGATATTGAGTGTAGCTTTGCAATCAGATCCAAGGATATTGGGTCTGGTTGGGTCACCAGACCCAAGGATATTAGATCTGACTCAGGCTCCGCAACTACACCTAATAGCATTTGTCGAGCTAGACCCAATGCTTTTAGGTCTGGTTGCCGAGCCGGACCCAATGCTTTTGGGTCTGATATTCCTGTCAGACCCGAGGCTCCTTCGATCTAGCTCAAGAGCCAGACCCAATGTTATTGGGTCTGGCATTCCCGCCACACATAAGGCTCCTTGGATCTAGCTTCGCAGCCAAACCCAAGGATATTAGGTTTGACTGTGGGGCAAGACCCAATACTATTGGATCCAGCTAAGCTGCCAAACCCAAAAGCATTTGGGTTTGACTAGGCAACCCTATCCTATGATAGTGCGTTTGACATTCCTCCCAGATCCAAGGCTATTGGATCTCGCTGAGTCGCAAAAACGTAATTGTCTTGCCCTCCAAACCCAAGAATATTAGGTCTGGCTCCGTAGTCAGATCCAACAGCATTTGGATCTGGCTGATTGGTTCTGGCACTTTTTATTATTCATATTTGTTTTATATTTGAAAAAAAATTGTTATTGACCCGTTACGGAACACGGGCCAATATACTAATATGTTACTAATTATTGTATTATATCACAATAATATTTTAAAAATAAATAAATATTAGTCTTTTTAAAGAAGTCAGAAATGATATATGTGATTTTATAAAATGTGTTACTTTCAGAATTAAATTTTGACTGCTGTTTTTTTTTACATTTTACTCCTACCGTGCTATCTTGAAAAGAAAAGAAAAGAAAAAACTCCATTTCCTTCCCTTTCTCTTGTTGCTTCACTGGCAAGCAGGATTCAAGGAGATAAGAGGAATCTTCCTAGCCGTCCTTGGTGTAAGAAACGTCTCCACACTTTGCAAGAAGTTATTTTAAAATTTTAAAATATATGAATATTATCTTTATCACAATTAATATTTATTTATTTAAAATATAATAATTAATAAATAAATAAATATTAGTTTCAATTTCATAAAGATAACGTTTATTTAAATTTAAAAGTTATTGTTCCAATTCACGACAAAGGTTTACAGTTTTTAAAGTTTCTTCTGGCAAGTCACCCTCTTAATTAATGGTTTTGCATGTTGTATATTAATTTCAGCAATAATATTCTCAATTATCATAAAAGCAAATGGAGTCTAGTTGCCTAGTTGAGGGCAATTCTCCTGTTGAATAGAAAGAAAAAGAAAAAGAAAAGGTAAATTTTATTAATTAATATTCAACATTATTAAATATTTGTCAATATTAAAAATGTATTTTACATAATTAAAAAAAGTCATCAAATCTAACTAATATTAAATAAAAAACATATTTAAAAAACAGACTCTGTAATAACAAATAATCCACTAACAAGAACAGCTTAATAATAATAATAATAAATAATATATATTTTAATTTAAACAAGGATTTACAAATATGGCCATTACATGAACAAACATAAAAAAGAAGAAAAAAAAAGTTGGACTTCGTAACCAGGACATAATGACCGGTTCAAATTTAAAGAAAAAAAAAAAAAACTTTGAAATCATAACTTTGACCTAACTCCTGACAGATTAGTAATGGTAGGTTCCGTTCGGGTAACAGGTAAACGAGGATGCCATGTGTTCTTATATTTTATTTAGATTAATCACGAGTGTTTTTATCTCCTTTCTTCTTCCTTCTCCTTCCCTTTTACTTCGAGCAAAGAAAATAAACGCGACCATCCATTTAGCTGCTGGAGGGATTCAATGAAAAGAAAGACTTCATTCGTGGTCAGGTTAAAAAAGAAGAGGGGGAGAAAAGAAAACCAAAAACAGAAGGAGAAAAGCTGCTCTGAGATTTGGCGCTGGGAAAAACGCAGGAGCAATTCTTTACAGAGTATAAACCAAAGAATTGAACACAAAAATTTGACCGCAAAAGAAACGCAAAAAGATCCTCCTGTCTTCCACAAACTGGTTTCTGTCAGCATGCGAGTGGCTCGGTGGTTGAACTGGCCCGACCCATCTTGTGAAACCACCCAGCTCACTGGCTTGCCTCTATCCATCTGTTGTTGCTGGACGCATGGCATTTGACCCACCAGAATAAATCCCCATGGTTATCCACTCTTCTAGCAATATCATCAACAGTAGGGCAGGTAAATTTCAAAATACAGTGGATGGCCCTACCCACTACGCATCAATAGTAATAACCACAGGCCGCCGCAGCAGCATTGAGAGACCGATGAGGGCTTCTTTTCTCCGTCTCTCTCATAATTAGAATAGCATTTACTGCCCGCCATCTACTCGGAATCACTGTCCATGCTCTCCATCCCCTTTAGCCCTCTTCGTTTTTGCTGCATGTGAAATTTTACATCCCATGAATAACTCAAACCAAGGAGTTTTAAGGCTTGATGCTTGGATAACTGATGCTACAAACAAGCATGGACAGTAAAACATTTTTCTTTTTCCCCCCGTGCATTCAATTTCATGCCCATAAATGTACTAGCCTCCACCACCGTCCATATTAATAAAAGAAAATATGTCATGTCTCAAAACGACAGAGGCCGTGTACCATCATCCATCCCAATGACTTGATTTATTTATTATTTTGGTTTGAAAAAGAATTCACCCTCATTATGCTAGAAGATAAATCCAACGACCCTTTCATGGACGAGTTTATTAGGGAAAGAGAAGAAACCCTTGGGTTAATGGGAGGCATGCGGTGGTCTTACACGTGTTCATAGAGTTGGGATTCGTGTCTAACATGCCGAACACAAATAAGTGACAGACCAATGCTTAATGACAACAGCGTCATATGTGCCAGTGATTGCAATATGCAAGGGATGGAGACATGGGAGCAAGTAAGCAAACAGAACAAAAAAATAAATAAAAATACACAAACACAAGTTGAAGTTGAATGGCATGATCTGTTTCAGTTCACAGGATGTTAGAAGCAGAAAGACCATTACCTTCTTCACACATTTCTTCTCTCTAACCTCGTACCTGCTCTTTGTTAAGTCAGATAGCCACATCCCTGGAAAACAATACTGCCCAAATACACATATATAAAAGAAACCCATCAAAATCCTTTATCATTGTTGCAAGTAATATCAAAAATATTAAAAGATGGCAAGTTTGTGATTACCTGAAGTGCTTTATCAATGTTCTTAGCCCTTTTCTTGGGTCGTTGTGGTAGTTTTGTGCCCTTCATTGCAAAGAAATCATCTTCTTTTTCCTTCCTTGACAAAGCAATATAAATCCTTGGCCACCCGATGACTCCATTGTTATTCGCCTTTTCTCCTCCACTAGATACCACTGGAACTGAGACAGTATTGCTAGTTGTAACCCCAGCTTCCTTCTCTGATTTAGCCCGCGTGGAATCAACTTGATTCATTTGATGATCAGCTTGTACTAATGATCCATTTGGTTTCTCATCCTTTGCCGCTGACCTAGAGCTAGGCATCTTTCTATCAATATTTTCTGGTGTTGGAGGAGATCTCTTTCCTGCAGTAGATCTAGAAACAACCCTGCTACTGCCACCACTATTTCTTGACGGGGACCCATTTCCAGCACCGGATCGCTTTTCTAAATTCCTGGTCATGGCCACACAAAAAAAAGAGATGCAAACTTTGCTGATGAGAAATGCTTTGGTTTGGTTCTGAGAAACAGGCAAACAAAAGTGGGTTTTCTTAGACTTTGAAGTGAATATGGATCAAGGGCAGAAAAAGGGACAAAGGGGAATTTAATACCCACCTAAAACAAGAAAAAGAAAGCATATAACCTTATCAGATAGCATATGATAGCTGTAAATACACAATCAGTACATAACTGTGTTTAAGAATTGAAAAAAACAAAAAGATAGACAAACACATTTCACAAAATTCACCAATACCAATAAAGAGCAGAAAAACTAAATAAGGTCCTATAGCCTTTTTCTTTGAAAGAAGTTTCAATGAGATGGGAAAGTCTCAAGATGAGGACAGAATGGTCATGACATGAGCAGGGGACATAAAAAAAAAAGGGGGGGGCACAAAGTGGGTGGGTGATGCCATAACCCCATCAAACTAACAAGCGAAAATGAGAAGCGAAGTAAATCAAGAACAAAGCGAACACAGATCAGGGGAGAGGTGACTGCGAATGGGAATGGACTTCTTGGATATCCATCAAACCACTAGGTGAAGAAAGATGAGAGATTGATATATATTCACATTCTTCTCCCGTTTTTTCAAGGGGTAGAAAGGTAAATCACCTCAAAAAGAAGTTGCTCTTCAACAACTCTATGAACAGAGAAGTTAACAATATCATATGTTTAGATCCCAAAACTTCCTCAACCTCAACCTCAAAATAAGAAATCAAGACGAGATCCCACCAAATTATATCATCCAAATAAATTTCAAGGAATATATACCAAAAACTCATCAAGTGTTGTAGGCTATCAAACATCAAACAACATCTAGAACATAATCTTAAGAAATAAATTCATAACCTGACAAATATCCAAAAAACATATATTTCATAAAATTACAAAAAAAAAAATGAGTACCTGTGCGAAAGAAACCCAGAATTTTGTTTCTTCAAGTTTCCACCTCTGATGCTAGTACTAATGGACTGTTTGGGTGGTGGTGGTGGTGGTGGAGGCGGTGGTGGCATGGTGGGTGGAGAGAACTTGTTATCAACTCTCCTAGGAACCCTGTTGATGGGTTGTCTAGCTTGACCAGAAGATGACGATTCATCAGCCAAAGCCCTGATCTCTGACCTTGACACTCTAGCTCTCTTCTTTTGTCCCCATTGCAACAACACATCACCGTTGCCACCTCGGCTCGGGCTAGGACCTGGACTAGAGTCATGTCTTTGTGTCTGATTGTGGTCGTTCTCTGAATGTGGAGAACTGGTTGTACTGTTATTGTGGTGGTCTTGGTTTCTCGATGGAGATCTAAATCTGAGACCTTTAGTATCAAAATTAGTACTTGTGGAATTGAAACCATTGGGGATTGACCTTCCGTTCTCGGCTCCATTAGGTTTTTTGCCATTGCTCAAAGGAACACAATCTGGGCTTACTCTCTGATACCTGTACACAATAGAAAAGTCATTCGTTATCAGTAGATAACAAAGAGATGATCCGCAAGGCAATGCATAAGGATTCAGAGAAAGACATCAGAAACATATAGAGAACTGTGTAGTCCAAAGATCATATCATTAAAAAGAGAAAATTGTAATCCTTTCACTGGATCCGGCGCATAAACCAAGATTAACACATACCATTTTCCTAGGTGAACCTCTAGCTACCACATCATACAATCCGTGCATTCATTCATTCTCAACATAAAACCCAGATTAATCAGTCCTATAGATCAGTGAAAGAAAATTAATGGACATAGAAATTGAAGTGATCAAAACACCTCATTTAACTCGAGCAATATTAGGAGTGCAATCACAAAGGAAAAACTAGAGAAACAAAGAAGTAGTGGAGCATTGAAGTTGATGATAAATGAGGATTCCTTTGCAGACTGTGGAAAAGAGGAGGTTGAGATTGAAACGGGTCTTTGACTCCAGCCTGGGAAGAAATGAACATTGCAATATGACATTTGAGACTAATAGATAAGGCCTAGCCAATCCAAGCAGCAGCAGCAGCAGCAGCAGACTTTTGAGACTAAAAGTGTCGTCTTTGCTTTTAAAAACAGAGATTTTGGATCTTTGTATTGTCGACAACAGCAATTGACATTAGACAATGGTGGCTGCTCGAAACACACAAATTGATGAATACCAGAACCCAAATAATATCTGGATCTTATTGATCATCCAATTCATTGAAGAGCGTGTTTAATCTCACTCTCGAGAGACAATTGATTATTCATCGTATCATATTATATTTGTTTGTTGAGGAACTTGTCTTTGAAACACTGGAGCATTGTTGTTGATTGTCACAAAGAAATCTGCGAACGGAATATCATCTTCAAAACACACAAATAAAAAACAAGCAAAACCCAAGTTCATGCCTCCTCCTCCTCATCATCATGACCACCATCACCAACAAACAACAACAAGAACAATTGAATCCGGATCCAACAACCAGTCCATCTATTCAAAGTTGATAAAATAAAACCAAAAGAAAGCAGAAAGATCAACACTCTAAGCCAAATTTAGATTTGAAAAGCATCCGGATGATGAAAAAGAAGAAGAAGATGGATGGGTTACCAAGATGGAGGAGGGAAAAAAAAACAAAGAATACTTGTAGAGATAACAAAGAAGGGCACAGACCTCATCATTGTAACCAAGCAAAAACACTTGTTGATGAAACTTAGATATTGATACGACTGTGTAGACGTTAAAAGTGGGATTCTTGGTTTTTCTTCTAAAGAGATATATTATATATTTTCATTCAACGGTTTCATCAACAATGGCTTTCTCATAATCCCATCAAGCAAGACATGTGAACTCAAAGAGACACCGAGAGAAAGATAGAGAGGAGGCGGATACAAGAAAGAAAAGAGCAGTGGGAGAGAGAAGAGGAAGAAGAAGCCGAGGAAGGCAAGGCAGGGAAACAAATACTTTTAGTTGAGTTTACATGAGAGAGAAGAGGCGGATAAATGCGGTTGCTACTCCTATACTCTACCACAGTAGTGTAAGGAAAGGGTAGGGGTATTTTCCATTTTGTATTTTTCATTTGGGTTTTGTCTATTATGCCCTTCGCATTCTATTTTGCATCGCAACAAGAACTGTTCCAGCGGGTCAACCAACCAATCCGTGGACTTTGTACGTAGCTCAGCTCGAGTAATAATATTGTTTCGGGCTTTTTTTCATTTTCATTGTTAAAAAGAAGCATAAAACTTTAATTTGATTCCCCGATTTTATTTTATTTTTGCATGTTTAGTCTTTTATTTTTATAATATTTTTTTAAATTTTATTTTTATCACGTTTTAGTTTTTAAAAATTGAGAAGAAAAAAAAATTGTTAGAAAAAGTAAAAGAGAGAGAAAATATTCAACCAATTATATTTTAGCTACAAAAAAAAAATAATCTTTATGGTTATTGACTTGTTTTAAAGAGGATAATTCAATGAGATATCTTACAGATCAAAACCTTTAAAGGTCAAAAACACTATAACTGCATGGAGCACCTAAAATATTTAATTGTTATCCATAACTTGCCAGCAGGAAATTACAATAATTTCTATATAAAAAAATTAAAAACCTTATTAAAATCAAATTGAAAAATAAAAATAAAAAAACCATTAT
>Ga0325410_1000553_pt1 | contig 39462 bp, 20 predicted proteins | sample PopdelMetagenome_16_FD_206182 | JGI IMG/M metagenome (GOLD analysis project Ga0325410, IMG submission 206182) | Populus deltoides microbial communities from Bellville, Georgia, United States - Xylem-PdIQD-R3 | ecosystem: Host-associated > Plants > Phyllosphere > Stem > Wood/Secondary xylem...
GAAACGCAAGAATAGAGAAAGAAACTGGGAGAGGAAGGAAAAACTGAGGAAGGAAAAGCTGGGGAGTGAACCGGCAAAGGAGGAGGCCAGGACAAAGACGAAGACAGGGATTTTTGGGACCGAAAACCAGAGGAGAGAACTGGAGCAGAACCCATAGAAAAACCCAAACAGGGGAACAACAGAGCATCATACGCAGAGAAAAAGAAGAACCCAAAGACAGTGGAGCCACACCGGGAAATAAAAGAAAACAGACACTGCGTCATCGTCTTCGTCGCTGTCCTCCACTGCACAGGTAAGTTTCCATTCTTTGCATTCAATAAAACTTTCAAATGCAGTGTGAAGGTAATTTAATTACCTTCACACTATTCATGCACGCGTGAATTTACTTCACGCGTGCTTCTTTTTTTTTTTGCCCAGCCGAGTTGGCTGGGCTATGTGGGCTGAGCTGGGCCCAGCCCAAAAAAATAAAAAATAATAAAAATAAAAGAAAAATAAAAAAAATAAAAAATGTGTATGCATAAATAAAAATAATGTAAATTTGGAATTTAGAATAAGGCTTACACAACCTGTCTTTTTTGTCCTCATGTTTCTCACGGATGAAATGTTTCAAATATGTTATAAATTTTCAGTATATTCTTCCATTAATCAAGTATAGAATTCTTTATGGTGATGGATGGTCGATTTAAGAGCTACCAGTGCTGATATTATTTCTGTTTTTCATAGTTTAACTTGGATTTGTTTTAAAGATTAGCAATGATTATAACTGGATGGGTTTAACATATTGTTTATGTTTTTTATTTTTCCAGCACTATGAATGACTTATTGGATCACAATATAAACCATAGAGTTGGCTAAGTCTGATTGGGTTGCATGAAGAAAACCTCCACCTAGGGCCATTGATTCTTGGGGCTTAGGTAAGTTTATTTTGCTCCATTTTTAGATGGTTGCTTAATTATATCATGCTTAATTTATCTGTTGGGCATGCCTATCCTAATCTTTTCAATTAATTGGAACTCTGCCTTTCATTGAGACAAGTTAATGCATATTTAAATTTATTTTCTTTGTAGATCCTAGTTTTGGAGGTTCATGTGAACATGATGCTGGTTATATTCAATTAAATTTTCTGGGCATAGGACTGCCTTTTTTCTTTCCTTATTCAATGACAGTTTGTATAAAAAAATTAATTGAATGATTTTCTTTCATTAAATCTGATATTGAGTTTATTTTTGGATGGAAGTTATGAGACCAAAATGAAACCTGGAGGTGACTGAATAATATATAAATTAACTACAAATTTCTTCTGATTGTTGCTGGGAAGTCAGTAGTTCCTTGCTGTGAATTCTTGGTCCTGTACTGCCCTTCTATTGATCTGACTTTTGGTTAGCTAGGTTTATTTATAGCTAAGTTATTTCTGTTATGTTTTTTGTACCTTGTTGTTTTGCTCTTTGAACTAAAAGCATCTCATTGGAATTTCCTTTTATGCAAAGGCTCAATTTTGTAGAAAAATAATGTCCTAACCATACAGATTCCTATTAAGTTATAGGTTTTAAGAAATAATAATTACAGTAAATCATAATTTATTCTTTGCATTTTTTATGATTTTATAAGTTAGTCATTATATTTTTAAAAATCATGAGTTAGTTCCTTGTTATAAATTAAATGTTAGTTATTTTAAAATTTCAAAATGCATTTGTAATCTTGTTCAAGATTGAAATTTTTCAGGTTAGATCTTAGAAGAAAAAAAATTGTTATGAGAAGACAAGTGCCAAAAAAATATTAAAAATCTATAGTTTAACTTGGATATGCTTTCTGTTTTTCATAGTTTAACTTGGATTTGTTTTAAAGATTAGTAATGGTTATATAAATTGAATGGATTTAACATACTGTTTATGTTTTTAATTTTTCCAGCAATATGAATGGCTTATTGGATCACAATATAATCCAATAGAGTTGGCTAAGTCTGATAGGGTTGCAATAAGAAAACCTCCGCCTTAGGCCATTGATTCTTGGGTCTTATGTAATTATATTTTGCTCCATTTTTAGATGGTTGCTAATTTATATCATACTTAATTTGTCTGTTTATCATGCTTATCCTAATCTTTTCAATTAATTGAAACTCTGCCTTTCATTGGGACAAGATAATGCATATTTAAATTTATTTTCCTTGTAGATCCTAGTTTTGGAGGTTCATGTGAACATGATGCTGGTTATAGGACTGTTTTTTTCTTTCCTTATTCAATGACAGTTTGTATAAAAAAATTAATTAAATGATTTTCTTTCATTGCAATCCCTTATCTTTGAATTCTAACATTCCTTAATAAATGTATTTTAAGTGACTATTAATTTGGGCCTACAAGGTTGCAATAAAAAAAAAAGAGACAAAAAAATCATGGTAATCTATAGTAATTTGTTTCCTGCTAAACTACTACGATCATTTATGATGTCCTAAAAGTCATTGGAGAAAACTTTGAATGCTTTAAAAAGCAATATCAAGCAATGTGGCATAGGGTGGTAGATATTACTAGGACCTAGTTTTGCATTCTATTTATTCACAACATAGGTTTATTATCAAAGATGGTCTCAACCAAGATCTTTTTTTTTTATCATTACAATTTGATCAAAGTGTACGTTTAGCTCTAAGTTTAGAAAAACCATTTTTTTTACTGTTTTTTTCATCACAATCCCCTATTTTTTAATCATTTCATTCCTTAATAAATATGTTTTAAATGACTATTAATTTAGGTCTACAAGGTTGCAATAAAAAAAAACAAAAAAAAAGATAAATCATTATGGCAATCTATAGTGGTTTGTTTCCTAGTGAATTGTAGTGTAGATAACAATATTTTCTCCACACCTTTTAAACTAGTTTTTATTTTTTTTAATTCAATAAGTTTTTTTTTATTTAATAACATATGCGTATAAAGCTAAATTTACCTAGCAAAAATATTCCATTTTGATCAATAAAAATATATTTAATAAAAAAAATTAAAAGATTCTATAATAAATGGTTAAGTGATGTAGAAGGTGGTAGAAATCAAATTAATCGTTCAAACTTTCTTTATTTTTATGAGGGCAATGATGAAAATTTTAAATGTTAAGTTTCATTATATTTGAAATTTAATAATAAACTCCTGTACGTAAATAATTTCAGACAATAAATTATTTACTGTGCTTATTTTGATACAAAAGAAAAGGAAATCAAACTCTTAAAACATGTCAAGTAATTTGGTCAACTCCAAAAATAAAGATATAAGCATTTCAAAATTAACATAAGAAAACTAATTAATAATTAAATCTTTATTGTTAGTTTTTTCTAGCTTCTAAATGACAATTCATTTGCACCAGTAAACTTCTTGATGCTATATTCATTTTCCTGATGTTTATTATTAAAAATATTTCATTTTATCTATAATTTTCTTATTTTTTGAATTTTATAATTTTCAATAATATATAAAGTTGAACCAGCGACCAAAATAACTGCATCTCGACATGCAAGCCCATCATGCTACTTGGCCAGGCAAACCTGGGTCTAAAACGTATGTGCAAAAAAAAAACTTCTATATGCAAAGTTGAACTATAGGGAGGATGAAATATCTAAAACTCCGTTTACCTTGAATTTTATGTATATAAAAATGTCTGATAATTTGAAATCCGTGGATTGAAAAGTTATGCATGTGGGAAGATTCTGACACAAATTATTAAGGTAGGGATGAAACTAAAAAAAGTCCTCAAGAGGCATAACGTAATGGCAAAGGATTTGAGATCTGCACAGCAGGTCTCGAGTTCGAGTCAGGACGTGCACCTCTTGTAAGAGCCTGGGACAGCCAAAGAAAAAGAAAATGAAACTAAAAGGAGGATAACATTTTTGCCCACAACACTTGATATCAAGGTGGAAAAGAAAAGTTGATTTAAAATTTAATTAAACAAATTTCAGTATGCTATATTTCAAAAGCTCTGTATGTTAACCTAGAAGAACATGAAAAGTTGCCCACTAAATTATGAGTAATTACTCTTTACTTCTTTTAGCATTTTTTTTCTTTATTATAATTAACAAGAAGAACAATCCTGTGTGACACAAAGAGAAGAGGATATATATATATATTCTATCACCAAATTTAACGCATAAGGACCATAACTACATGTAAAAGCACAAGCTCCATAAAAAAAAAAAAAAAAAAACAAGGGCGTTGTTCATAATTAAATCATAACATTAATTAAGAACGGCGTCGCCCTAATTAACTTTAAAGGTAACCTCACTTACAAGTCTGTAATAATTAATGCTGAAAACTTCATGAGAGTACCATCACGTAGCTAGCAATATTTCAAAGAGCTTTCCACTAGAGAAGAACTGTTTTTTATTTGACTAGAGGGCTGCCATTAATGTATCTTAAGACTTTCTTCTCAAGAATTTAAATCCAATATATATATATATATATATATATATATATATATATATATATATATATATATATAATTGAATGGGTGGCCGGCAGATCTAGATTAGAGTACTTCACTGCTTCCTCCTTTCCATCTACTGTTAATTTCAAACCCTTATCCCATGAATGTGCTCATCGAGACAGCCAACAGGTGATCTGTCCACCTCCACCTCCAACTAATCTTCCATTTGTGCCAGTAATCCAAGATTAAAAAAAAAAAAAAACATTTTCGGGATGTAAACAGGGCAACAGTACTGATGCTTCAATGATTTCATGTTTGATGGTTTGAGAATATTTAGTAGATAAAAATCTATAAATACTAATTATAATTAGTTTTAATGATACATGCTCACCAGCTGTCTCTCACCCTTACAATTAGCGTTTCAACGGACTTCCGACAAGATGATAATATTAATGGTTAATTTTTTTTCCTTTTTTTCTTTTCTTATGTCAATTAAAAGAAGGAATCATAAAACATTGGGACCGAACTCTGTGTATTTAAGCCATTTTGGCCACACGCCTCAAAATGTGTCATAAAAATTTAAAATTATTTTTTATATTTAAAATTATTTTGATGTATTGATATTAAAAATAAAAAATTATTTTAATATATTTATGAGAAAAAAATACTTTAAAAAATAATATAGATCATAGTTATATTCAATAAAGTTTCAACAATTACAGTAATGAACTGACTTACATATTATACCAAAAAAAAAAGTGATTATATAATAATAATAATACTTAGATAGAAACGAGAAAATTATATTAGACCTATCACATATATAAACTTTAATTTTAACCCAACTTTGTAGTTTAAAACTTTTTAATGTTGTCCTTCTAATTTTCTGAAAGTTCCAATATTACTCATAATTATTTCAAAATTCATTTGTAATCTTGTTCAGGATTGAAATTTTTCAGGTTAGATATTAGAATAAAAAAAATTGTTATGAGAAGACAAGTGCTAAAAAAATATTAAAAATTAATAGTTCAACTTGAAATTGAGTTTTTTTCAAATCTAATAGACCCATCATTATTTCTCTAAGAACATAAGGATAAAATAATAATTTACTCTAATAATTAAAAAGAAAATGGATAAATAACAATATTGTTTAAATTTGGATTTAATTAATAACCTATTAAAATTCTTATATTTCAAATAAATTATTAAATAATGTAATTGAATTCAATTTTAATGCTTAATATATATGTGAAAATAAATTCAATTAGAAAGCTTTACAAGATTTATGTGCTGAAGCTCGTTAATTAGTATCACCTTATTTTTGAACTCATTTAATCCTTGTCTAGAACTTCTTGTCTATATATATGTGTGAGCTGGACAAATAATTAAAGTTTGTTTATGCAGTACATATTTTATTTTAAATGATTGTTTAAGTACTCGTAGTTAAAGAAGTATGCTTATTTTCAAAAATGCTTATTGGTGTTATCATGTTAATTAGATTAACATGGATGATCGATCGTGGATGTACAAAGAAAAACAATTAATAAAATTAAACTTAATTTTCAATCAAATACAATATTAATTGATAAAATTAGGGAGGGAGTCAATTAAAAAAGAAAAATAATTGAGTCAATTGAATTAACCCCCAAACCCGAGACCTGAGCCATGAGACAAGAAAATCAAATTCAATGTTGAAAAATTTATGACTCGGGTTATGAGATTAAAATAATATTTTAGAAAGAAAATTGAAAACACAATCAAATTTAACCGGGTTTAAAATGCCAAAAATCGAGTACCCGATCATGAGACCAAGATATACCTATATAAAAAATTCAAAATATATTATGAAGCTCAAATTTCAACTGAACTAACGTTAAATGATGAAAATAAAAAAAATCAATTAGAAAAAAAACAAAAAAAAAACCCGAGTAAACTCGGATTAATCCGCTAAGCACTATTATCATGTCATGAGGCTAGAATAACCTAATAGAAAGTAAATAAACAAATTATGAAGCTTAATTTCTAATCAACTCAATATTAAAGAATGAAATTAAAAAACATTTAATTAAAAAAATCTTAAGTCAACCGTGTTAACTTGCTAAACTCGAGATCTATATTATGAGAGTGAGATAATCTAATAAAAATAAATAAATCTAATATTAAATGATTCAATTTTCTTTTAAAAAAAACATTGTAAGTAGTGATTTGTAAGTAGAGGTATAGTAAAAACTCTTTTTTTTTTAGTTTTTTTATTGGTTAATTACATGAAACAAAACTGATATTGTTTTTGGTTATATTATTTTAGCTTATCTTACTATCAATGTAAAAAGCATTATTCTTCCTCCGCAGTGCAAATTTTATTGTTCTTAAGGCATGGTAAAGTAAACTTTGGTCTATATACTTTTTTATTTTTACCTTGTGATCCCTATAGTTTTTTGTGTTGACATTTAAGTCTTAAGACTTTGGGAGAGAAAGTTAAAAAGAAAAAAGAAAAAAGAAAAAAAGGGAGAGAAAGCAACTTAAAAGAAAGACAATAGAGACAGGTTTTGATGGATCATATTCTGACTATAAAAGAAGTTGATCTTGTTGTTAATGAGTTCATTTTAAAAAAAAAGTTTGATGGAGGTTATATAAACCTTTAATTATACCAGAAAAAGTATATCAAAATCTTTAAAGTTTGTTTTGATTCAATATTAATTTTTAATTTTTGAATTGATTGAAGGATGATTTTAAGGTTGAAAACATAGTTATTAAGGTTTATATAATGTGTTTTTTGGGTGTGTTTAGCTCAAAATACTCAAACCTTTATTCTCTAAAAAATGTGTTATAGTGCATGACATATTGTCTATTAATAAGACGACGTGTCATCCATTCATTGAAAAAAAAATAAAGTAGATAATATGTTATCCATGTAAGTTTTGTTTTCTTTAAAAAAAAAACACATGCATACTTGGGTTTTTTCTGATAGGTCAGACATGTTTGGGCTTTTCTTCTGTATCCAAGAGTGCTTAAGTTTTATTTTAAAAGGCTAGGCACGCCAAATTGCCTTATTCTTTCGGCCATTTACCCTTTATTTATTTTATAATTTATAATGAAATTCTCTCTCAATAAAATTATTAAAATGATATTTTAAAAATATCAGGTCATAATATTCAAATAAGATTGGATGCTTTTTATGATAATATTAATAATTATTTAAAAAATAATTATATAAGAACTTTATATGCATAATGTTTATTTAAACAATTACTCATGAATAATCAATAAACACAAAAATAAAGTATCTATTTTGTTATTTTCTATTATAAATTTTTTAATATAGTTTTCTCATATTAGTTATTCTTTTATTTTTTTCATATATTCACGTTAAAATTGTAAAAGCATGTTTTTTTTATTGAGATTTTTTTTAGTTCATGATTTTCTTTTTATTTTAAAAAATCATGCTTCTGATAAAAAAAAATACATGTTTTTGGCACAAAAAAAAATACATGAATAAGGATTGACATTTTGATTAAATGAATACTATTTTCTCCTTAATTTAAATCATTTAAATTCTTTAAAATATTTATTTTAATCACCTTAAGTTTTTATTAAAAAAAACCTAAGTTGCGAGTAAAAGAATTACATATTTTTTCAAATGAAATGCATGAATAAGAAATAAAATTTTTTTTTTTATGATAGGAATATATTTTTTCTCCAAACTTTAAATATTTTTCTTTCCAATGAATATTTATTTTAATTAAAAAAATCCCCACAATAGCACACGGGTAAGATGACTAGGTAACCCTCACATGACATTGATCACCCCAACAATGCTGTTTTTTTTTTTTCTAGTCACCAAAATATTTTTTTAATTTTATCCTTTTTTATAATGTGTTATTTTATATTCAAGCTTAAGAAGTTATTTTGGCTAGCTTGCTACGAGGATATGAAGGTGTTAAGAAATTTTCTAACATTTAATTAATGTTCAATTTTACAAAATAAAAATTGATTTTATTGCTTAAAAACATTGGAAATGTAGAGACTCAATTTAACATTATGTCTAAAACCAAGGGTTATTTTCCAGCATTGTTGGGATCACATTTTAAAAACAAAACAAAATTTCCTATAGAATTGTTTCATTATATTTCCCATTTGGGTCACTAAAGTTTCTATTTTGTTATTTTTTATTATAAATTTTTATAAAGTATCTATTTTATTGATCTTATTCTTTTTAATTATTCTTTTTTTTCTTATATTCACGTTAAAATTGTAAAAGCATAATTTTTTTATTGAAATTTTCTTTTTATTTCATGATATTTTTATTTAAAAAACCATGCGTATGATCAAACAAAATACATGCTTTTGGCAAAACAAAAAAGAAATACATGAATAAGGATTGATGTTTTGATTAAATGAATACTTTTTTCTCCTTAATTTAAATAATATAAATTATTTCAAATATTGATTTTTATTGCATTAAGTTTTTATTCAAAAAAACTAAGTTGCTGGTAAAACAAATTTTTTGTCAAAAGAAAACAAAATATGCATGAATAAGAAATAAAAAAAAAATTATGATAGGAAAATATTTTTTCTCTAAAATTTATATTTTTTTCTTTCCTATTAATATTTATTTTAATTATAAAAAATAAATCCCCATAGCAGCGCATGGGTAAGCTGGCTAGTTACAAAAAACAAATAGCCCTAGGAAAATTACTCTGGACTCCCTCGTAGTGCATTGTTCACCCCAACAATGATGTATTTTTCTGGTCCTTCTAGCATTTTTTTTATTTCTGTTAATATGATGTTTTTTTAATTTTATCCTCTCACAATATGTTATTTCAAATTTAGTCTTGAGAAGTTATTTTGATTAGCTTGTTATAAGGTGCTCAAGGTGTTAAAAGTTTCCTGACATTTGATTAATGCTCCATTTTGCAAAATAAAATTTGATTTTATTATTTAAAAACATTGAGAATATAGGGACTCAATTTGACATTATATCTAAAACCATGGGGTTTTTTTCAAGCATTGTTAAGATATCTTTTTTATTTTTTCCTTCAAAATTGTTTCATTTCCCATTTTGGTCACTTTAATTTTTAAAATTTTTATTTTAGCCCCAAACTTCTTTTTTTTAGTCCATGGTTTGAAAGAGAAGAGAAAGTGTTACTAAAAAACAATGAAAAAGAAAAAAAGATGATGATTGCTAAATTCCATTGATTAAATAAGTCATTCTTCATGTTAATGGGGGATGGGTATTTCTAGATCCAAAGAGGGTTTGAAGCAAGATTTCATCCTTTTAAGATTTATTAACAATGGAGAAGACATTTTTACATTAAAAATAAAGGATCCCCCCCCTCCCGGTATGGAAATAAAATGTCAAATATTACTTTTACATAAATATCTATTGATTTCAAAACAACTATAAGACATAAAAAGATATATGCTTCATTAAAATATATGATGTTGTCCCAAAACATATGAAATATATATATATATATATATATAAGAAATATAAGGTTCTGATATTTTTCAATGAAAATATAAAATGACTTTATTTACGAAGTTTAAACTAACAAGAGTTGACAATGCAACATTAATTCTTTTTTCATGTTAGCTCCCCCTCAATAATATTTATGGTTTGAGAACATTCATCAGGTGCTTATTCCATCTTTTTTGCCAATAAGTTGCTATGCTAATAACAGGTTAGTACTAATGATATGGTATACATCATTATTATTCACAAATGCAACATCACCTTGGCTTACCAAATTCTTGTAGTCTTTAATGGAATGAACCATCATCTCATTAAGATACTCACACTTGATATTTGGATTATATCATCTTGAGTATGGTGGTTGTATGCGATTTGGTAAGGTAAGAGTATTGTGTCTGAAACTCATGAGGTGTTGGTAAACAATGTTGAGCGATAAAGATATGTCAATCTTGGATAATGACACTTGAAAAACTAGAGATTCCCTGAAACCTGTCAATACTTAAAATGAATGAATATGATATTAAGTGGACAAATTAGAGTGATGATGATCAAGATTCCTAGTTTATTAGCCATCTTTTGGTATGTCATTTAGCATGATGCCAAACTTTATTGTTGAATTTCTGATCTTTCCTGATTTTAGGCTTTGTTCAATCCTTTTTGTTATAGTCACCACATTCATAAAATAGTTTGAAGAATTACCAATTAAGTATTCAATATAGATAAGCTTTTTGTCCAAAAAAATGAGGGTGCATTTATGTCATCATTCCATGCCACATCTAGGCATATTACTTGATTAACTCATTGCTTCTTTTCTCTGTACTTTGAAAGTTAGTCATACTGAGAGACATTTTCATGTTGAACTTATATAACGCATGAATGCTTTATCCAAATCTCTCTCATCCAAGCTTATATATTAGGTCAAGGCAAAACCATTTATGCTTTCATAAAAGAAATGAATGAGATTTGATTGCTTTTGTCATTTTGTTTCAATAAATTTTTTTTTTCACGAGTCTTGCTTAGGTTGAAGACCATAGGAGTGCCACTATTTCCCTACTTAGACTAAAGCAAATGTGCGTGCTTATAGATAATGTTGTGTTATGTGAGAGCATACATTCATATTCAATAAAAAATGCGAAATCAAATATGAATAATATGTTGAACATAAAATAAACATGAAAATCAAAGTAAGATATAAATTAACAAATAGGCATAAAAATATAGATTAGTAATAAAAGACAAATAAGAAAAGCCTAGCCCTAACAACTAGTTGTTATTCTATCACACCTGATATCGCAGCAATGATCTTTTTTTTCCAAGTGTTTATTGAGAGAGAAAAAGGCCTGAGACATTTGTGAGATATAAATGAGTCATCATCTAATATTATGATAATTAACTAGTCTTTCAAAGTTCTAGGTATGAGATTAGTTATGCTAAATAAAAAATATTATCACCTAAAAACATTTTACTTGAGGTAAACTACATTTCTACTTATCTTTTATTCCTAATATGCTTAAGCACTTATATGATAAAGGTTTATCCAAACTAATGTACAAATATCTATGGTTAAAAATGATTATAATGTATGGGATTAGACCTAAAGGGCTAAAAGTGTCTGGTTGGGTTAAAGTCTATCCTTTTTAAGGTTAAGGTTATTCTTGATTGTTACTTTAATAACGACCCATGACGATTTATTTATAGTAGAAACAATCAGCGAATTAATGTGACCACTATGCTATCAACAAAGAGATCATTTATTCTTGATTGAGGCTTATGATAAGTGATGATCTTTCAAGTAACGTTAACGAATAACAAGAGAATCCTATATAGGGTCAAGTTGTCATAGCCCTAAACTTAAAAGGGATGATGTTAAACACTTGTTTATATAACTAAGGATTTTAAAATAATATTTTGCTAAATGATTTTATGTACCTTAGTCCTAATTGTCCAAATAATGACCACTAACAATTTGTCTACTTAGCGGTATGGTCCCTAAAAAGAATGTCACTTATTTAACCAAATTGCCTACACTTTTAAAAAAACAACCTATAAAGTTTCATATATCCTAAAACATATTGTTTTATTGATAATAACATTTATTGCTTCATGTTCATAGAATAGTTTACTCCAATAAATCCTTACACATAATGACCTATGAAGATTCATTTATGCACATACATTGTTGGTGGACAATCTTTTAGGACTGAAATATTTGTTATTATAGTTATAATTATTTGAAAGAAAGGAAACTTTCATCACATATGAATAGACAACCTTATTACCCCTAATTAATACTTATAAGCAACGACCTATGATGATTCATTTACTTTTAGGCGATATATCTAACCAAAAAATTATGCATTTCATTTTCTAAAGACTTAGAATATTTGCCTTTTCCAAGTAATGTATTTTATTCTAGGCCAAACCTCACTTATGGTGTACCCTATAACCGAAGTTGCAATATACACCATAGGATGCACATGCATGCATTGCAACAAGTCTCTTTTTTATTTTGTTTTGAGAAATAGAGAAAAGCAAACCTTAAATGATTATACATATAAATATATTATAATGACAAAGATAACTAATAGAACTTAAAAAGATATATAAACACTAATGAGATGAAAAACTATTTGAAGTGTAAGAGGCTCGACTAAAATGTTTGGAGGTTAAAACATTTTTTAAAAATATATTCATGATGCATATGTAAAAACACATCAAGCATGAAAATTAAACACATATAGAACACATCTCACGTGAAAATCCACCATTCGCACGCAAATCCTTTTTTTTTTTTATGTGTGTGCAAATTATATATATTGGTATTTGGGTTTGAAATGGATCTTCGAGAGTCATCAGGATCTCACGAAAGGATAAAGATAATATTTATTTATTTTTAAAAGAAAATATTTTAAAAATAAATAAATATTACTCACAATCTTAAGTTGCTATAAAGATAATATTTATTTAAATTTAAAAAATATATTAATCTAAGATTCATTGCATGGTTATGATTTGTCCACTTTGAGAACTAATGGGCATTAATCTCTTTTTCTCTGTTTTTTTGTTTTTTGGAGTAAACATAGATTTGGATAAGAAGATTTTTAAATATTAGTCCCAATTTTAATTTGTGATAAAAATAATATTTATTTACATTAAAAGATACTTTTAATTTAAGATTCAATAAATAAATAAATATAATTAAATTTAATTTATTTGTTTTAGCTCAATCCCACAGTAAATGGAGTAATTTTTTATGCTTGGAAAGTAACTAATTAAATCTTATTAGTTACTTCCTGAGTTCACTTTAAGGAAATAGAAAGATATAACTAAAAAAAATAAATTATAGATAAAGATATTCTTATCACTTTTTTATAGGGCATGAATTTTATATTATTATTTTTTTGTGTTTGTCTTTTTCTTTAATAGGTTGTTTGGAACCAATTATCTACTGTAGTTATAGTGTTTGGTTTGAATTCAATAGATAAATAAGTTGAATTCACATGTTTGGAATGAATAAAATTCAATTTATTTTATTTTCTATATTACCCTCGTTACCTTCATTTTATTTCTTCAAAAATCTTTACAAAAAAGTTAGTTTTAATATTAAATTTTTTCTTTTTAAAATTGTAAATGAGAGGGGTTGACCTTTTATTTATTTTTGTAGCATTTTTAGAGATTGAATTCCATTTAGAATTCAATTCTTAACACTTAAAAACGGTCTTAAACATGAAATTTCATAAAAACCTCTTAATTGAATTCAATTCAAAGGGTTCTAAATATGATGTAAAGTAAATTCTATTGAATAACTAATAGAATGTTACTAGTTACTTCCTAAACACTATAAAATTTTCTCACTAAATAAAAACTAATAAATGCTCTAGATAATGTCAACTAGTATTCTAAAAATAGTAGACAACGTTTTGTCATAATTTTGTTCAATCCTTAATAAACAAGTAAAATTCCATAAAGCAAATATACTGTCAATTAGGTAATATTAATATTCAAGTCACCATTATCTAGTAAAATGCATAATTATAAAAACTTGATTTAGGACAAGAATCAGGTCATGGATTGAAAGAGTCAACCTAGATTAACCTAATGAAAAAAAAAAAACATCAAAGCCTATAATTTTCTAAGTCTTTCTCAAACAAACTAAAACCCCTCCTCTTTTAAAGCCTGTAATTTCCTAGGCCCATAATTTTCTATATAAAAAAAAAAACAAAGAAAAAACCCTAGACAAACTAAAATTCCTAGCCACCACTTTCTTTTCTACGATCATCACTCCTAAACTAAACACCGCAAACCTTCACCAAAGAAGAAGCAATTTCATAGTCATAATTTATTATTATGCTGAAAAGCTTTCCTTTCTTGTTAGTATTCCAATCTCTCATCATCATCATCTTTTTCTTTGTTTTAATCTTTCATCTTTCTTTTTTTTTTTTGCTCTGTCAACCATACACTAGAGAGATAGATAATATAAAAATGTATGAAGAAGGTGGTTAAAGAGAAAGGAAATTATGGATTGACGAGGAATGAAGGAAAGATAACAAGGTGATTGAATGGAATTGGATTGGTTTGCAATGATGGGTTTTGACCGGGTTAACTGCTTGACTCATTTTTCCTTTAACTCGGACCAACCAAGTCTCGGGTCAATTGAGTCCTGGTCATTTCTCTAGGTCAGTTCAGGTATAATCTATAGTAAAATAACAAATATTTAAGTTTGTTATCCAATTAAGAGCCCATTTGATATTGTGATAATTATTGATTTTTAAAGTGTTTTTCGATTGGAAATACAGTGAAATAATTTTTTTTATTTTTTTAAAATTTATTTTAATATTAACATATCAAAACGATCTGAAAAAAAAATTAAATTGAAAAAAAGTTTTAATTTTTTTTAAAAAAATTTTTAAAATACAAAAATAAATATACTGTAACTTTTTAAAATGTACTATTTTTTCAAATAATTTTTATGCACCCTATTTCTTAAAAAAAATAAATTATTTTCCTACTTTTAAAAAACAAAAAACAACCTCGAAAGACGAGGTATTTATGAGGACTCGTTTTATCTATAGTACTTTCAAAAACCGAAACGCTATGTTTCTGTTCCTGTCCTTTCTTCTCCTTCTAAAAAATCCATCTCTTGCTCAAAGTTTAAATGATGATGGACAAGATGTTAAAAGATCTCATTTCCCGGATGGGTTCTTCTTCGGAACAAGCACTTCTTCATATCAGGTAAGCGTTCACTGATCTTTCTCTGCAAAATCACCTTAAAAGCTTCAACTTTCAAATTCATTTTATGTTACAGGTTGAAGGAGCTTATATTGATGATGGTAAGGGTCTCAACAACTGGGATGTTTTTAGTCATATCCCAGGTAATCAAATATTAAAACTTTAATTCAACATATGCCAGTTTGTATATAAGGACACAAATTGGGTTGTTAACTATGTCAATTTGATTATCAAAAATTTGCAGGAAACATAAAGAACAATGACAATGGAGATATAGCAGACAACCATTATTATCGTTTCTTGGTATTAGTTTGACTTTCGTTTGCCTCGCCTGTTTTTCAAATCAAACATCTTGAATCTCAAAGTGGATACTTTCTTTTTTTCTTTCTAATTTTGTGGACAGGAAGATATTGAGTTAATGTGTTCTCTTGGAACTAATGCATATAGGTTCTCTATATCATGGACTAGAATTCTGCCAAGTATGTGTATCTGCAATCATATTTCAATGAATTCGAGTATGATTTGATTTTAATTTGGAAATATATGATGATTAGTGATGTTTATGGGGCTGTAATAGGAGGAAAGTTCGGTCAAGTTAATCCAAGAGGAATCATGTTCTATAACAAACTTATAGACAATCTATTGGACAGGGGTAATTTTGTTCTTTTATTGTTTAGATTTTTGGATATTTAAAGAAAATTGATACTAAGTCATTGCAATTTTTTATAATAAAATGCAGGAATGGAACCATTTGTGACGATACACCATCACGACATCCCACAAGAGCTCGTGGATAGATACGGAGGATGGCTCAGTCCTCTAATGCAGTAATTAATGCTCACATTGTGAAAAATTCTGAGCTTTAGCTAGTGGTTCTGTTAATTTTGTTGTTGTATTCTTTTGCTTCTTTTTGCTGGGTTTCCTCATTTTTTGCCATTATTATCCAAATTCTGATTTGGTACTTGAAATTCTTACTTTCCTTTATTTTTTTATTTTTATTTTTTTTCATTTTGAGGACTGTTTTTTGAATACATGCATTTTGGATACTTAGGATGAGACAGTTCTTGTGTTATACATATGCTATATCAAGTTCACTTGGACATTAAGCAATTAAGTTATTGTAATACCTAAATCTGGATATTCTTGTAGGGAAGACTTTGTATATTTTGCCGAAATTTGTTTCAAGAGCTTTGGGGATAGAATAAAAAATTGGATAACCATGAATGAGCCAAACCTACTCGTGGACATGTCTTATATAAGGGGATGGTACCCTCCAGCTCACTGTTCACCCCCTTTCGGCAACTGTTCTGCTGGAAATTCTGATATAGAGCCTCCCATTGCTATGCATAACATGATATTGGGACATGCCAAGGCAGTAAAGCTATACCGTGAACATTTTCAGGTGATAGAATGACTGTTGTAGGATAATATGCACTGCTGCATTGCTTTGATTTTTTTAGTAAAATTATTTCTCTTGTTGCAGCTGAAACAAGGTGGTTCTATAGGGATTGTTGGATCTACAGAATATTTTGAACCGTTAAGAGACAATGAATTAGATCGGCAAGCTGTGAGTAGGGCCCTGGCCTTCACTAATGCCTGGTAAATGTTCTTGATTATTAATGAAGTGAGAAGTAGATGCAGAAAAGTATTAAATTCTATGACATGTTCAGATAACGTTGGTGGGTGTCAAACTTTATGTTCTGTCCTTCTTCCTATTCTAACTGGTAGCAAGGTTTAAGACGTGGCCTATGCTTTGTCACTACATCATATGTGATCAAATGTCTTCAAACCACCCAACTGACAATCATAATGGGAAACGATATAGACAAGCACATGCGTGGTGGTCCAAAACCATCTTTTATCTATGATATATGATAAAACACTGATATATATACGTATGGTGTGTATTTGATTATTATAACTCTGAAACTACAAAAGAATACACCATTGACAGCACAGTGATCATTTCTTTTATCCATCAACCTAGATATTTTAGGGATTTCTGTGAACAACACCTTATTTTTAGCACGCGATCCCTAAATAATTTCCATCCAGTGTAATGTGCACAAGATTGCTGTCTTTTATTTTGCATGATGATTTTAGTGTTATTAAACCTGAATCTCCGCTAAAAAAATTGGGTACAAGTGGTCAAATTAAGTGACTCGGTTAACAACTTTGTTTGAATTTATTTTTTAAAAAAAAAAACTTGAAACGCATCATTTTAAATTAACCCGGGTTTACTCGGATACTTGAGTTAATTTATCCAACCTATGTGATCCGGGTCATGAGCTAAACTGGGTTTAATAACTTGCTTTGAAATTTAATATTCACAATGATACTTTTGTATCTTCGATGGTTTCTCCTTTTTCTTGTTTTTTGTATCAAGTTTGTCGTTTGAGTTACGAATTGATCCATAATAGTTTGTAGAGAATTTTTATATCGTTTTGATTTAGAAAGTTCTGAAATCAATCCAATTAGTCAGATTAGCGGACTTCAGATTGATCCCCGCAAGGGACCTCTGCGGGTCCCATTGGTTTGACTAATGGTGATCGTTCCGGAACCTAAACCAACTGTATAGCATTCCTCTAATTAAGATGGATCGTAAGAAGCTGATTTTTTCTTGCTTATGCAGGCTGTTCGACGCTGTAGTATTTGGGGATTACCCTGCTGAAATGCGCCTTTATCTTGGAAGTGCACTGCCAACATTCTCACCAGAAGAAACTAGCTACGTAAAAGGAAGCTTAGATTTCATTGGTATGAACTTTTACACATCATTATATGCCAAAGATTGCATCCATTCTGCTTGCATCTCAGGCGGGGATCGCCCTATTCGAGGATTTGTTTACACAACTGGAGAACGGGATGGGGAGCCGATCGGAGGACGAGTATGATAGTATTACTCATAACATTTATCTTCCTAGCAGTCCCATTCCGCTTCTATTTTAATTTTTGTGATCATTGCAGTGTGGGAATCCAAGGTTTTTTGTGGTCCCAGAGGGAATGGAGAAGATTGTCAACTACATTAAAGAGAGATACAATAACATGCCTATGTTTGTGACTGAAAATGGTGAAATATCACAGTTCTAGATTTTTCTTTGTACAAAAACACTCTGTTCTGTTAGTGAAATGCTTTAAATCTTGCTCCTGCATGTTTTTTTTTTTTTCGTTCTCTAGTATTAAATTTGAAACTCAATATAGTCCTAGCCAGGCCCTTTCATATATAGGTTTTATTATGTGAATGAAAATATAACTCAAAATATATTTTGGCATTACAGGGTTTTCTTCCCCGCAACAAAATGATCAAGTTCAGGCGTTATTGCAGGACACCGACAGAGTCAACTTCCATAAATCCTATCTTGCTGCTTTGGCTAGAGCAATAAGGTGAAAGGGTCACTTTTTTTTTTCTTTTTTCAGGCAGTTTTCTTTCTTGTCTTGAGCATCTTGATTACATGTATAAATTGAATGAAAAGTTGTGTGAAGTAAAATAGTTTTCCTGACACATTGACACAGGAATGGAGCAGATGTTCGAGGATATTTCGTGTGGAGCTTGGTAGATAACTTCGAGTGGATAGATGGCTACTCCCAGCGATATGGACTCTACTATGTTGATCGCCAAACACTTGAACGAGTGCCAAAGCTTTCGGCAAAGTGGTATAAAAATTTCCTTGCAAATGGCTCTTCTAATCACAACAATGAAGAAGATTTGACCATAAGATCATTCAGAAATACAAATGCCATAATATGAGGACCAGAAGCTTCAAAAGCAGCAGTACAATGGCATGGAATGGGGTGAAGAGGCCAAGAAAAAAGCCTAAAAATGTATTATTATATTTGTCTACGAGTGTCTACCAGAAGAAATGTTGTTGATATTTGTAAGTTTGTTGATGATTATGCCAATAGTTGACATCGTTCAAAAAAGTCAACTATTTATATTTATTGAAAATGAGATTGCTGAAAATTTTGAGATTGATTTCATAATTCAACGGAGGAATAATTAATAGAAAAAATTAGCAAGGATATCGTACCATTTTTATTTTTTATTATTATATTATATTAAAAAACATGGGGAGGAAACATTTATATGAAAAATGAATCTTTTTTTTTTTGCATTTTTTTATTGGATCCGTCAAACTATTTTTACACCTTTAATTTTTTTTTTCATAAGAATTTTTTATTAAATTATTTTGCTTCTTATTTAATAATTATAGTTTGGTTTTATAAAATTAACTCTTAATAAATCATGAAAGAATGTTTGAGATCATTAAAATCAGTCAATATAAGATGAAAAAAATATTAAAAAAAACAATGAAAATACAACATAGAATAAAGACAATCTATTATGGGTTGTTAAAATGAAACATAGTGTATATTTGAAAAAATAAAATTTTATTCTATTTATTAAAACCAATTAAAAAATTTAGAATCCAATTTCAAACTGAAACAACTATTCATCCTATTTTTTTATATATAAAAAATAACATTTATATATTAGCTTTCTAGTTCAATTTTTGGTTGGAATCAATAAACTTATTATCATTTATTAGCATATATAATTTTTGATTTATTTTATTAAATACATGTATAAACCTTTTATTTTATAGTTTACCAAAAAATTTAATGATAGAAAAATGTTAACAATGCCCGTAAATGTTTTGATTTAATGAAAAAAAAATACTTCATTCCACAACATAACTTTACTCCATTTTCTTATCAATTGTTTTTATTATGAAAACATATTGTTTTTTAATCAAGATAATTAAAATAAAGGAGAAATTTTTATTTCTAGTTAAAAAAACTCTTTTTCTTATTAATTTTTTTTTATGAAAATTAACATATTGTTTTTAACAGTAGCATTTTTTTTAAGCAAAAACTTATGATAATGTAAAAAGCAAGTTTCAAACAAAAAAATAAATAATGTCTTCATTATTTTTATATGAAAAAAAAAAAAACCAATTCATGAAAACCATATAAAAATTTACTATTAAAAGACTATTTAATTCTTATTGAATATTAGTATGAATTTTTTTATAATTTATAACATACTATGCTCCTATAAAATTGTAAAGAAAGTGATTGCAAACCTAAACAAAGGTCTAATCCCATAAGCTAGCCTCAAAAGAGGAAAGGGCAAGCAAGTGTACGCCATGGGCCCGAAGAAAGTGGGCCTGGATTAGGCCTGCTTTCCTGAGCCATACTGATTTGGGAGCATAAACCGAGTCAATTTTAAAGCTGAATCTTGCAGCAAATAGTGTCCAACTTTACATAATGCTTAGGCCTATGGACCAGCATAAATCGGTAGAGGCTTCTGGCCGCTTCTAGCAGTTGGGCTGGATTTACTTAAAGCCAGTTATTTAGGCCTTTTATCTATTCTCTGGTCTAGGTCTTTGTATTTTTATTGTTTTTTCGGTGTAAAAGGAAATTACTGGTAAGAAGATGCCCCAAGTGTCTCATATGCCGATTGGCCTAATCTGGTAGATCCAGTTCTCTTCGCAGCTCTTTACTCCATTCAAATTCAATAACTACAACTAGAATTAAACTAAAAATCCCAATCAAGTATAAATACATACACACATTAACAAATAAAAATTCAAAAAAAAGAAATAGAAGAGAAGAGAATTTTACTATACCTCTCGCCACAAAATATTATTTATTAAAAATAAATTTCAATTTCATCATTTAATACTATATATATTGATGATTAAGTTGTTTAATTTAATTTTTATTGGGTTATCTGAGTCCCAAAACCTAAGTCATGAGTTTGACAAGTTAACTTGATTGTTTTTTTCCCTTTTTCTAATTGATTTTTTTTTTAATTTCATCATTTAATATTAAATTTATCGCATGTGTACGGCGTCACAGCGAATATTTCATTCTCATATAAGTTTCTGAAAATCGAGACATATGGGCTGACAAGGATTCCTTGTCTTTTATTAGTGGAAAGCGGGAAAGGGAGTCGCCACCAAATATTTTGGTCACCAGAAACCCTAACTGGTCTCAAAGATCGGGTACGAGAACTGATTGCGTAAAGGAAAGGTATTATCACCTCAAATACGTCCTACCTAAGGTAAGCTACATTGTTCAATTATTTGATAAAAAAACTAAGATCTTGTCGTGTTTTCTAATTATTGGTCCGTCTATGGTTTAAGAAAAAGTCTTCATCAGTAAGGATGTCCTTGTCTTATCGGGTAAAAAACCTAACCATTCTAACATCAAGAAAAAGGAGCTTCCTTTTTAATATCAAGAATATATTTTACATAAAAAATTTATAATCTAGATACTAAAAGAAAAAAACAAAATATTTTTATGGGTATTTTTTGAAATATTGGCCTAGTTCTCATGACTTTAATAAACTGGTTAATAAATCCAAAATGCATGCTAAAACATATATTTTTATTTTTTTTTGTTGTATGAAAATACAATATGATGATTTTTCTTATCTTTGAGAGACTTGGTCGTATGTATGAAAACAAATTTTTTTTTTGTTTTGTTTTAGAATTTTTTTTGCGATGTTTTGACGAAAACTGGGTATTTTAATACCGAATTTGTATCTTTACGATATAAAAATACAAATCAATATTACGCAAAATAGATAAAAAAAACATACACGAGAAAATCACAAAATTTTAGAAAGATTTTTGAAAATTTTTGGGTTGTTTTTTTTCTTTATATATATACAGTGTATAATATATAATATTGATATAATATTATTGTATTTATTGTGTGTTTGGGTTGGCCCAAGATATATGGGCTAGGTCTTAGCCCAACAAGATATAGGCTACGACTAGCCAAAAGGAAAGAAAAGGCACCGGGCCACAGCAAGCCCATTGGAAAAACTAGGACGAGATCGGCCAAAAAAAACTTATTTCTATAAGGCCAGACTCAGCCCAGGCGCGTGGATTGGGCTGATTGTCCAACCCGGAATAACTATGAAGTGGTTACTGTGTATGAGCACAGTAACCAGTTAATTAAAATTAGCCAGTTATTGTGCTCATGCACATTAACTGGCTAATTATATTTCTTGTTGTAAAAACATGAACAGTGCACGTTTCTGCATGCAAATAAACAACAAGAAATCAACAAAGAGAAGAAGAGTGTTACCTGGAACAAAGGGGCTCTAGTAGCGAAATTGGCGGTGGGTTGTAGTGGCGGTCGGGAAGAATATGGGCGGCGGTGTCGTGGCTCACAAACAGAAGCTCCAAGCAGCGGCGAGACGCAACCGTCCACTCCCCTTTTTCCAGTGTTTTCTCTTCTTTCATTGTCAATCGGCTTCCCCCTTTTGTACTCCCTGTTCTGCCCTGTTTCTTTCTCTCTTTTTCTCTTTTTTTTCTGTCTTTTTTTATTTCTTTCTACCCTGGTTCTCTCTGTTTAACTCTCATTACTCCCCCAGTTTTCTTTCTCCCATCGTTCCCTGTTTCTTTTCCTCTCAAATCCCCCCATGTTTCAAACTTCCCCGTCTTCTTTCCTTGCTCTCTATCTTTCATCTCTTTTCTTCTTTTTTTAACATGAAACGGTGTTTTTTTTGGACAAAACATGTCGTTTCATTTAAATAAAAATGGCACCAAAACACGTCAACTTTCAAATTAGTCCTCAATTCATCCTTTGTTCATTTGAGTCCTCAAAATGCAATTTTGATTTTAACAATCAATTCAATTGCATCCATGCCAACTTCAATCGTCAGCCCTTGGTTTTGAATTTGTGCATTTTGACCCTCAATTGATCAATAAACTTTAATTTTTTTCAATTTGGTCCCTGATTCGGTCAATTTCAATCCCTCTATTTACACGTGTTTTCTAGTTTGGTCCTTGATTTTGGGTTTATTTAATGAAGTCCTCAATTGGCTATTAAACTTCAATATTCATGCATTTAAGCTCCTAATTTGACAAAAGCAACTCTTAAAAATTTAATTTGACCCCTGAACTTTAATTCCTTCCAATTAAAGTCTAAATTGACTTAAAAATCAATTTCATTTGCAATCAAACCTTCTATAAATTCAATTAACCCTTCGATAAAATCCAATTAAGTCTATCAATATCTGATTTTGGACTTTTCTCCTCAAAATTGAATTTTCTTTTTCTACAAAACTCTCATCAGTCAAGTATATACTGTTAAATTTTAATCTTTATATTTTTTTAACCTCCTCAATCAATTTCTAATCATTTTCCGGGGGCTCCGGCATCCTATTCTCACTGCTATTATTATTATTATTATTATTATTTTGAATTTCTTCTTACTATATATATATATATATATATATATATATATATATATATATTTTCTTCTTCTTCTTCTTCTTTTGTGCGGAGACCCAAAAATGAATTATAACAAAGTTGAATATGAATTAAGCTTCATGACTAGTTTTGATTTTTTTTCTATGAGTTTATCCCTGTCTCATGACTCGGATAATAAGTTTGGCAGGTTAACTCTAATTGACTCGAGTTGTTTTTTATGTCTTCTTTTTAATTTATTTTTTTTTCAATCTTATCTTTCAACATTGTATTGATTGAGAATTTAACTTCATAATTTATTTTAATTTGCTTTCTATTAGGTCATTTCGGTCTCATGACTCGAATTGTGAGTTTAGCGGGTTAATCTAAGTTGACTGGAGTTATTTTTTTGCTCTTTTTTCAATTCTATCTTTTAATATTGAGTTTATTAAAAATTAAACTTTATAATTTGTATTGATTTGCTTTATGTGGGATTATCATGGACTTCTTCAGGAAAAAAAAAAAAAGAAGAAAAAGAAGAAGAAGATCCTTGCATATTCATATGATTTGAGAGTACTTGTGTGGTCTCGCTAGTTTACAAGAGTAAATGAATAAATGAAGAGAGCCACAAAAAGATAAAAGGAAAAAAAGGTTGCATTTGTAATTCCAGCTGAAGACCATGAGACCATCAGTTGAGAATGGTGGTTTGGTAGGTGAAAGTTGCGCACACGTTTGAATGGTCACGTAATCGACCAGTAAACTTCATAGAATAACATGATCTTCCTCGTAAGTTTATAAGCACCTAGCTGATGATGAAAAGATAATCCAAGAAGATAAAAGAGTGCTAGCTAGGAAGAGATCAGAGAGGGAAAGAACAAGAGACCAAGTCACCATAAAGGAAATGCAAGAAGAAGGAACATGAGCTTAGGAGTTGAAATTGCAGTGGCAGTGGTGGGTCTATGGGCTGTGTTTTTGCGGCCATTGATAATAAGGTACGCAGGAGAGATGATGGAAGTGATGGGTTATGCGTTGCACGGGATACTCAGAGGAAGGCCTTCTTATAGTCTCTCTACTTATCTTCCTTATTCAGATTCTTTTCTTCACTGATGGTGGATCACCAAATCCAAAGAAGTCGAAGAAAGAAGCTGTCGAGCTGAAATTCAGAGCACAAATAAGCAGTTTTGCAAGATTTTCTTGTTAGGTAGCATGGTTTTCAGGGCAGAGATATTCTATAGATTAGTCTCTGCTTGCTGTTTTATTCCTTGTTTTTGCAATTTGTAGCTGAATCTGACATTAATGAAGTGAAATAAATTTGGTAAGATTAAGCATTGATTTCTTGAATGGACAAGAGGAAAAAAAGAATGAGCATTAATTACTGATATCGATGAATTTTACTTGTTCACGGAATGATGAACACTCCACGTGTTTTTCTTTGGTTCCAACAGGCGGCTATTGGCTTATTTCATGGCTGGTTGATAGAGAAACTTCGTTGATCTATCTAGGAAAGGTAGGTGTCTATTTCTTTCCTGAGTAATTTATATATATAAAAAATTTCTTCTATTTATTAGACGAATTAAATAATCTTTATAGCTTTAACGATTAACTAATTAATTTTAAATTACACTGATTGAAACTTTTTCTTAATTTATTACTATGCTCTAATCTTTAAAAAAATAATAAAAAAAATTGTTCCCGTTTACCATGATCACGTCTGAATCTGTGACCTCCACTCATGATTACTCAATATCACAATAGAAAAGGCCATTAAAAACTTTAGGCTTTGATGCTGACTGACAAGGAATCAAAGGAAAATAAGAAGATGAAATTTACAAAAAGGGCTTAAAGAACCCTAAACGTACTATTTATTCTTAATAAAAATATTTTAGGCATCTCTATTCTAGAAAAAAAAAAAAAAGCTTAAAATAGTTTAAAGAGGACCCTCATTCACCTAATCCAAAAAAGAAAAAGAAAACTCTATTTAGATAGAAAAAATAAAGGCAAAGATCTAAAATTAATTAAAAAAAATTAAAATTCAGAAACATCTTTTCTAATTTGAGGTCTTTTCTAATTTTAGATGAATATATCAAGTTAACCCATTACAAAACAAGGCTAGTAAAACTCCCTAAAATTTTTTGAGAATTTTCTAATAATCAAATTAAAAGTTATATTTGTTTTTGTTAGAAAAATTGATTTGCAACGTTCCAACCTCGTTTTAGACTTGAATTTGTCTATATAGTCTATAAATATATTTATTAAACATTCTATATGGTCAAATTATAATAAATTCTTATTTGATTGTTCATATCCTTCAAAACTTCCTATATTATTAGGTTGATTGGTAATGTAATATTTTAAGATAACTTGTTGGAATTTTGAGAATATAGTTGTATATATAGAAATCATTTGCATCAAGTGATGAGTGATTTAGCTTTAAGAACAAATTATATAATTCTTCACAACAATGGTTTTTACTTTCTTTTATTCATTCAAAAATCATTTACAATATTTCCACAAATAATTGTATGCAATTATTATTTTATGCTTATGATAATTTTGCAGCTTTATTATTCTGCTCGTTAATTATTTAATTTATTTTTATATAAAATACCTTGATTATATAGAATTAAACTAAACTACTACATTAATTTTTACCAACATCACTATCTTCGAAACCTGTCCTACCATTAGTGTAGGTTTTGCCTTCAACGTTTAATTTAGTTCCAACAATTCAGTGATGATGCCAGTGGAATGCTTGCAAAAGGAAGAGTAAGGGGCAGCAGTCAGATTCCTCGTTGACGAGTAAATCAGTATGACAAGGAATCCTATTCTTTCCTTGATTTAGAGATGATTTGTTATTAGATAAATATTTGTTATGTATATTTGTTTTTTATTATATAAGATCTTCCTACCATATATACATTATTATATATAATGAGAATCAATAACCTCAATATTATTGAGGATTTCAGCCACACTTTACACAGGTTTTTAAACCTTGTTATGATATCATAGTATATTTAGGTTTTTTCTCTTTTTACCAAATTCCTTTCATGACTGTATCGTCTTCATCACCTTCACTTCCGCTGAACACGATATTGTATATGCTCACAATCAAACTGACCTCCTCAAATTATTTGTTATGAAGAAATCAATTTATCTTGTTGTTTACAAGCCATGATCTTCTTAGATTTCTGGATGGTAGTGTCTCAGTCCCTTCTCCTCAGATTATTGGTTCTGACCACCACCTAAGTGAATCCAACCTCTATTTCTTGGCTGAATACAGATTAGACTCTCTTAAGTCTCCTCTATTCTTCTTTTACGGAGGAGTCTATGAGTGAGGTATTTGGTCTGAAACATACACACGAGGTATAGACTACTCTTGAAGCCTTTTTCTCTCATAGATCTAAGACTCAAAAACTTCAACTTAAGGACGAGCTTCATCTGATGCAGCGAGGCTCCAAATCTATGGCTGAATTTTCTCGACTCTTCAAAGGCCTCTGTGATCAGCAACAATTGGTCATGCTGGTTCTTAAGAGCCTTAGGTCCCGATTATAAGATCTTCTCAATTACCATGCTTTCCCAGTTTTCGTTACATTCTTTTACAGATATCATACCGAAAGCTTTGAGCCATGAGATTTTTGAAAGATCGGTGTATCAACAATCTACCAACTCGGCGATCTATGCTCAGCGACATTCTTCCACTAGACCGAAAAGCACTATCAAAGGAAAGTCAAAACCTTCCTCTGCCTCAAAATTGTCCAATTTTTCTCTAGTTTATTGTCAACTCTACGACAATGAGGGACACTTAGCTAAACGTTGTTAGACATTTCTTAATCTCAAGAAAACGCAGTCTGCCAACCTTGCTGAGGCTTTCACTACTTGTTCAACCCCTGACTCCAACGACTCTCCCTGGTATCCGGACTATGGTGCCACCTCTCACATGACAAATGATCCCGAGGGTGTAGATGTTCCTGTTGTCTACTCTGGTAATGAAAGGGTGATGAATGGTAATGGTCAGTATCTTTCTATTTCTCACTTTAGCTCTGTTTCCACTCTTGTTCCCAACAGCTCACTACTTTTATCTAATGTTTTAGTTGTTCCTGGTATTACAAAAAAAACTTATTTCCATCAGTCAACTTATAAAGGATAATAATTGTTGTGTCATGTTTTTTTATTATGGTTTTACCATACAGAACTGAGTCATAAGAGTAGTGTTGGGGGTCGACAGATGTGAGAATGGCCTATATGTGCTTGAGCAACATCATCATGCCCTTGTTTCCATAGTTTCTTCCAATAAACCACATGCCTCTGCTTATTTGTGGCATGCTCGCCTAGGTCATCCTAGTTTTTTGTACTGTTGACTCTCTCTCCAAGTCAGGTTTTATTTCCTGTAGTGATAAATTAATGGGTTTGGATTATGGTTTATGTGTTGGATGTAACTTTGTAAAAAGCCATCATTTACCCTTTTCACTTAATAATACTCATTGTGATTTGCCTTTTGATCGCTTACATTGTGATGTATGGGGTCCTTCACCTATCTGTTCCACTGGTTTTCAATATTATGCAGTGTTAATTGATGATTGTATCAGATTCAATTGGTTTTTTTCCATTAAAACACAAATCTGATTTTTTTTAATACCTTTATCAACTTTCAACATTATATTAAGACTCAATTTTCTTCCAAAATTAAGTCCTTCCAATATGATGGTGGAACTGAACTTACAAATAATAAATTTCGCTCTCATCTCACATCTTGTAGTATTGTGTAGCGCATTGCTTACACTTATACACCGAGTCAAAATAGGATTGTTGAACATAAACGCCGACATGTCATTGAAATAGGACTCGCTATTATATTTCATGCATGTGTTCTATTGCCTCTTTAGGTTGAGGCCTTCTCAACAGCTGTTTATCTCATCAACCGGTTCCCCTCACATACTCTTGATGGCAAAACTCCTTACAAGCTCCTGTTTGGTAAATACCCCAATTACACTATGCTTTTCATTTTTTGATGTTTATGCTTTCCTTATTTACGAGATTATGCTCCTAACAAATTATCTCTCAAATCCTCTTTTTGTGTCTTTTAGATTATACCTCATTCACAAGGGTTTTCGTTGTTTTGATCGCAAGACACAACGTCTTTATATTCTCAACATGTCTAATTTTATGAAACTATATTTCCTTATATGAGTGATGATATCCAACAACTTCATAGTTCAACACCTTATATTACTTTTTCTGATTTCTTGGAATCTAATAATAATATATCCAGCCTCTACGAATTCGTTGACATCTTATCCTATTTTGAATCCTATTTGTTTGCCATGTAGTGATGATCTTAGTGATTCCTTTCCCCGGACATCTCCTGCTGTGTCTACCGTCCTGTCTCTTAGTCCGCCCTCCTTATATGTTCCTCTACTAACGACTTCTACCAACCTTCACCCAATGGTTACTAGAAGAAAAGCTTGTATATTTAAACCTAAGGCCTATTATGCATTAACAATTTCACCATCTTCTCAGTTTTTTCAGGTCTTTCTTGCTCTACAAGAGCTTTGGGGTTCAAGTATGTTGCCAAACACCCTAAATGGCTCTTGACTATGGATGATGAAATACAAGCTTTGAAGAAGAATGATACTTGGGATCTTGTACCACGTCTTGTAAATCATAATACGGTTGGTTGTTGTTAGATCTTTAACCAAACTCTATGTTGATGGATCCATAGAGCATCATAAGGCTCATCTAATGGCCAAGGGCTTCTCTCAGATTCATGGCCTTGATTTTGAAGACACGTTCAGTCCTGTGGTGCGTCCTGCTACTGTTTGGATTATCATATCTATTGTAGTCACTTCTGGATGGCTCTTACATCAATTAAATGTTAAGAATGTCTTTCTTCATGGTCATATTTCTGAAGAAGTATTATATGGATCAACCACCTAGCTACACTGATCCGCAATTTCCTTACCGTGTATATTGATTGAAGCGTGCTCTTTATGGACTCAAACAAGCCCCTCGTGCTTGGTTCCAACGTTTTAGTTCGTTTTAATGAACCTTGGTTTTCTTCTCAGTCAGGCTAATTCCTTTCTATTTATCCATCATACCATGGCAGACACAATTTATCTCTTATAGTATGTAGATGATATAGTGCTACTAGAAACAATCCCAATTTGATCAAGACTCTTATTACACGGCTGCCTAAAAAATTTGCTATGAAAGATTTGGGTTATCTACACTGTTTTCTTGGTGTTAAAGTCTAACATGACTCTCACAGCTTATTTCTTAGCCAAACCAAGTATAGTTTTGATCTCCTACAACATGCTGATATGGTTAAGGCCAAACCCATTGCCACTCTTTTTATAGTTGGTGAATTTCTCTCCACTGAAAAGAAGCTATTTTCGGATCCCACCCTATTTCAGTCTCTTGCCGGAGCCCTACAATATTTAACCATTAGTCGACCTAATCTCTTGTTTAGTATCAATTCCATTTGCCAATATATGCATGCTCCGACTGAAGATCATTTTCAAACACTCAAACATATATTGTGTTATGTTAAAGACACTGTCCATCATGGCCTTCAACTCCACCACACCTCTTCTCGTGAGTTACTTGCTTATTCTAATGCTGATTAGGTTGGCTATCTTGATACACGTCGGTCTACCACCGGCTATCTTATATTCTTGGGCCCCAATCTTGTCTCTTGGTGCTTCAAAAGACAATCCATTATTTCTCGCTCTAGTGTCAAAGCTGAGTATCGATCCTTAGCCGTTACTACTGTTGAAGTTGCTTGGATTGTTCAGCTATTTCGTGATTTACGTCTACAATTACCTTCCCCTTCGAAGATACTATGCAACAACAAAAGTGCTATATTTATGGCAGCCAATCCTATCACTCAGCCTCGATCTAAGCATATTGCAATTGACTATCATTTTGTTCATGACCTCATTGCCAATGGTTCCTTAAAAGTCGCATTTGTTCCCTCACATTTCCAACTTGCTGATTCTTTTACCAAGGGAGTCACCAAGCCTCAATTCATACGTTTCCATAACAAGCTTCACGTGGTTCCTTCTGTCATGATCAGCTTGAAGGGGGTGATAAGGAATCCAATTCTTTCCTTGATCCTAGATGATTTGTTATTATCTTTCCTAATTTATAGGATAAATATTTGTTACTTCCGTTTGTTTCCTATTATATAGAATCTTCCAATTGTATATACATTATATATAATGAGAATCAATAACCTCAATATTATTGAGGATTTCAGCCACACTTTATATAGGTTTTTAAACCTTGTTACAGTACCACCACTAATTTTGTCTTATACATGTTACCAATTTTTGCTTCATTTTATGGTTGCCACAATGTAATTTATTTCTACAAAAAGTAATTAGATGTTCTTAATAACAAGTCAAATTGTTAATTTAATTAATTTAGTAAGGAAAATCTGAGAAAGATAATTTAATTGAATGGGTTCCATGGAAACATTATGTGCTCTTGGAATCGTTCTTCACTATCTCAATCAGATAGGGTCAGTTTTGATGAACAAGGGATATAGTAGTATTTTTTTTTGTTTAAGGGATTTTGTCTGCTTGTGAACGTTTTTGCTTGGAAGAAATTATACTTACAACATCTATAAGGCAATGAGTTTCTCTATCAGTGTTCATGTTTCTTGGAATGCTTGGCAAACCAGTATGGCCAATTCTTTAGGGAGTGTCTGGTTGGTGGTTTTTTATGGTCTTTAAGGAGCATTAACCTATTTGCTTCAGAACTCTAATTTCTACAGAGTTTCTATTGAATTGATTGAATTAATTTTGAATTCAAAGTGTTTTTTAGTTTTTTTAGGTGTATGTATAAATGTTAGAGAATATTAATCATTTTAAGTCTCTTGATTTATCCCCTACACTAGTATAAATATAAATGTTCAAGTATTGTATTCAAGTCTAAGTCCTTAGAGACTTCTCATTTCTACTTTCTCCCCTACTTATTTAGGATTTAAGGGGGCTTTTGAGAAATTAAAGCATGTGTGTATATGAAAGATAGAAATCTGAAGAGAGAGTTTATGGACAAGTGACATCCAAGAAAAAAAAATAGAGGTGCAAGATGATAGAGCTCAACAAAAAAATTAAGGCTTTGCATCAAGAGAGAGGGAAAAATCCAATGAAGGCTTACTGCAATCTAGCAACTCATTGCACAAAAGAAGGTGTGGTACAAAGAAGATCATATAAGAAAAGAGAAAAGAGAGATGAACCTAAAGAAAAGGTGGACAATAACCAAAGAACTATAATGAAGAATGTGGCAGCCGCCACTCGACAAGAAAAAAGGCTTCGATGAGCCATGTTTAAGTAAATAAAATTACTAAAGAAAGGAAGATTGAAGAGATGGCATTGAGATGCCATTAACAAGTTATCGTACCTTTCGCAAGAGCGCAACATCATGACGATCCTTTTCAGGCGGGTTGAGAGGTATTTGGTTAGATAAGGAGTCACCACCTAGTATTATGGTTACTAAGAATCCAAACTAGTCTTTAAAAATTCTAGGTAAGGGATTAGTTACGTAAAATAAATGTATTAGCACCCCTGAGGTAAACTCGTTTCTAAGTTATATCAGTCTATTATGGGGGATTTATTACAATGAAGAAATTCTAGTTTTTTAGTTTGTCTAAAAGATCCCGACTTAAAAAGACATTAGAAGGAAGCAAACTCATTCACAACTTATATGTCATGAAAGAGCTAAAGTTAGAAATCCAAAGATATTTTATAATTATTGAAATTTTATTTTTCCCTTTGGTATTTCAAACATCCATAAGTCTTGTACCATGAGACATAGATTGAAATATCCCTAATTATCATTGAATCTTATTTCAAACAAACTTTAATTTTAGGTACTTTTACGTCATCTTTAATAACATTTCAGATAAATAAAAAAAAGCCACTTGCAGGTGTTTTATCTTTATATCAAAAATGAATGAGTCATATTACTCCTAATAATATATTAGATATTAACCTTATACAGGTTTTAATCCTTATATTAAAAGTGAGTACTAGATTTTACCAAAAATCAATTTTTTTATATTTTCTGAATCATAGACCAAAATTCTTTGGAATTTTGCAAATTTATTGTAAAATTTATTTGTTATTTAAAAAAACTTTTTTATATTTTATATTTTATATTTTATATTTTTAATTATTAATATTTCTTTAAGGCTTTATTTGGCCCAAAAAAAAACCATTTTCTTTTGGATAAAACAACTAAAATAGGTCTAAGAGCATGTTTGTCAAACAAATCCTTAAGTCAAAAATTCTTTTATCAAAAAGATTGAGAGCCAAACAAGGCCTTACTCATCTAACCCAAATTGGATATAATCGGGTTGACTCGAAATCTTTGGTTTCACTATAAACCAAAACAAAACCCACTAATTTGACCCAAAAAACAAATCAAAACTTAAAATGAATCAAGCTTGCCAAAAACACAAAAATCCAAAAAAAAATTATCAAAACAAATCAAAATCAAGAAAAAAATAAGAACACAAAGAACAAATGAAGAACATCAAGAACATGCTAGCAACATGAATCAAAATCCAAACCAATTACTAACAATCCAACAACATAGACATGTTGGAAATCAATCATTAACCAATAATTCAGCTTCATTCATATTGATTATCCATGAATCAACAAATTAATCAAAATGAGTTCAGTTTGAAAACAAATACCCTAGAATTAAATCCTCGATTATTAATTAATCATCTCATATCGAGATGTTAATGCAAAAATTAAAATCAAAATTGGTCTGAAAGATGTATTTAAGGCAATGTTCTTGCGAAGAACATTTCCCAGAAATTTTCCAAAAAACCCATTTACTAACCATACCTAGAAAAGACATTTCAAGCCCTAAAATCATGCTTTCTTGGTTCACACACATCACACTACCATAGTTACACATACTCAAATCAAAACAGGTAAAAAAAAACACCACATTCTAAAAATCTTGCATGGAGTTTTAATCTCAAAAACTGACAAACTAAAATAGCAAACAAACTCGAGAATTTAGAGCTCAAAACTGATATATTTTAACATCCAATAGGCCTCAACCAAAACCAGAAGCAAGAACATGTATTTAAGGCAATGTTAATGCGAAGAACATTTCCCAGAAATTTTCCAAAAAACCCATTTACTAACCATACCTAGAAAAGACATTTCAAGCCCTAAAATCATGCTTTCTTGGTTCACACACATCACACTACCATAGTTACACATACTCAAATCAAAACAGGTAAAAAAAAACACCACATTCTAAAAATCTTGCATGGAGTTTTAATCTCAAAAACTGACAAACTAAAATAGCAAACAAACTCGAGAATTTAGAGCTCAAAACTGATATATTTTAACATCCAATAGGCCTCAACCAAAACCAGAAGCAAGAACATGTATTAGCCAACACATAAAAGCATTACAAATCTTACTTTCATATTTGGCAGATTTCAAAACCATTTTATTTCTTCAAAATCAATCTAACAAACATCATCTGAGTATTCAGAAACATTAACAACTAACTCAAAGCAAGATTTAAACAATAAAACAACATTTTTACATGTTAATTAAAACCAAAACTGTAACAGCCCGGCCCAACATGTTGTATATTGTCCGCTTTGGGCCTGACCGCTCTCACGGTTTTGTTCCTGGTGACGCAAGTCCACTTCTGAGCCTGACACCCCAAAACACGTACAACATGTTAGCAACCAACACTACTAATAAGGCCAGCTACCAAACCCTCATCCATCGATGTGATATATTATAATTCTCCCCCTTAAGGAGCCTAACAACCCCGTCGACACAACCGGACAGCCAGTGAGGTCGGCTCTAATACCAAATGTAACAGCTCGGCCCAACATGCTATATATTGTCCGCTTTGGGCCTTACTGCCCTCACGATTTTGTTCCTAGTGACGCGAGCCCACTTCTGAGTCTGACGCCCCAAAACGTGTACAACATGTTAGCAACTAGCACTACTAATAAGGTCAGCTACCAAACCCTCACCCGCCAATGTGAGATATTACAAAAACCAAAATCAATACAACATAAAAAATGCTTAGAAACATCATCAAACATACATGAACAAGCTAGAAATGTGACTCGTGGACATCATCTACAAGACTAAATAAAGGTTTTATACCTTACAAGCTCAAATGATGGTTGTTGCCTTTATGTTCTTTATTTTCCAAGCTTGCTACTTTCTCTTGAAGTTGAAGAAATTCTTATGTTAGGCTTTTGAACCTTCACACTTAGGGTTTTTTTTTTTCAAGGTTTTCATCCCTTTTTTCCTTCTTTTTATTTTTTCTTTCTGGATTTTCAGTAGGCATTTATAATCTTTTGCTAGGATTCTTTGATTGATTTGCTCAATGATTGATCATGATTTATCAATACTTGACCCTCTAATCAAAATGAAAGAGTTTTGGGAAGGGATTAATAGCTGAAAGCTTTGTACTTTGTTGGTTTTACAATGGTGGTTTTGCAACAAACTTGATTTTGAAGTTTTTGGTGGTTTCGCTAACTTGGAAGCCAATGAGTTGTTTTTGGCCCTTTGATCTTATGGAAGTCAATGTTATGGATTTATTGTTATGGGTAATTAGTTATTTTGTTGATTATGAAAGGTTGTAGGTAAAGATGATGATTTTGAGTTATGATTTTGATTGAATGGTGAATTTGTGTTAGAAATTAGGAGACAACAATAGGTAATCTGTGTAAATTCTAGGTTTGAGGTTGAAGATGATAAAAATTCAGTTTGGTTCCTTAATTTATGAAAATTACAGTTTAGTCCCCAAACTTTGGAAAAATTACAGATTGGTCCCTGGAGCATATTCTGAGATTCTGGATTGAATAAGAGATGAATTATGGGCAGAATTCCAGTATAGTTATGCAATTTTAACACTTTCAATTTGGTCTTCCCATTTGATAAAAAATACAATTTGACCCTAAAATTTGGTCCCTAGATCATAATTAGAGATTCTGAACAGAAATGAGGATGAATTATGGACATAATTCCACTATAGTCATGAATTTATGATATTTTTAGTTTGGTCCTCTAATTTGACAAAGTTACAATTTGACCCTTAAAAAAATATGATAAATTCCAGATTGGTCTCTAGCTGTAATATTAGCTTTTGTAGATTGGTTTGATGAATAAATGACGGTTATTTAGTGAATTATTATCAATTTTATTATTTTTTTATTATGGATTAGATTTCGCGAAAACTGTTTAATTTTGGGTTTTTGAAAAAAATGACTAGTTGGTTCAAAAACATATAGGATTATGGAATAGACCTTAGTTAAGTGTATTAAATAGGTTGTACGTTCTTTTCAAGTTGTTTTTTAATATATCTCCTTTGAATTCAGATAACTTGATATTCTACCATCGGGACATCAGTAGGATTTCCTTTGGTATCTGCTTTCGAGTTTTGTTTGCTTTCGAGTCAAGTAAGTGGATAATTTTCCATATGCATGATAAATATTATAAATATTTAATTTTTTAATATGAATTGGATTATTCTTCTTGATAATATATATGTTTATTATTATCCTTGTTACGATAAAGTATGATCAATTGTTGAATCTGAATTCTTGATATGAACCAGTATATATTTTGAATTGACTTCTGAATTGATAGCTCCTCATTTGATTGATGTCATGAGTTGAGCTTTGAGATATGAATATGTTTGTTTGATTATGATTATGAACCTATGGTATGCCAGTCAGAATACCCATGTTAACAAGGTAGTGTTAGTCTTTATGCACATCGTATCTGAACCCTAGTTGGTCGGCGGAGTCACTAACCTGTGTGGACTGATCATCCCACAGTACAGAGCCTCATGCTTATTGCATTTTGATTTTCTGACGAGTTTTACCTTATGATATTCTTGTTATGGCCTATTTGAGAAACCTTCCTATAAGAACCTAGAGCCATAATTGTGTATATATTCATCATTGTTATATTACCTTGTGTGTGTGTATTGAACGTTATCTACTCATTGAGTTGTTGAACTCACCCTCTCATTATTTATCATTTTCAGGCTTATAGCTTGATAGCAGGTCATTTTTGTTGGACCTTGATCAGAACCTGCTTTTTTTGTTGTAATTTGTACATTTTTCTTTATGTCTAGATAGTGCCCCACAACTATGAATTTGTATTAACTCTTATATTAAGACAATTAAATTATTATGAAGTTAGTTTTGTTGTTACTATTGCGTTGAACTCTGATTGACTTATTTGAAGGATAAGTTTGTATGTAAGTTTAGGTTTGTATAGGTATGGAACCTTAGAAGGGAACCTTACTTATATGCCGGTCATGGATCTGGAAATCGGGTCGTGAAAAAAAAAGTGGATTTCGCACAAGTGATATCATAGTCAAGACTGACTGAGCAATTCCAATGCAAACATCTTCGAAGACCACCTGAAATTGATAAAGGGGGTGCACAAATTTTGTTTACCAACGAGTGTGCTGACAAAAAATGATCAATGCCTATTTTAATCATCGATGACAATAATCTATCGATGTATCTGTTGGTATAAAAATAACTAATGGAATAACCAGATATGACATCATAACAAGACACTTGCCAACAATATTTTTTTATTAGTAAAGTTATAAGTGATTTTTTATAGTGATAGAAATATAGCATTTTTCCCTAGCCTGCCGTGAAAGTTAGAGCTTATATTAAATTATCAATCATAAAATGTAAAGTCATCTACGATTGACAAATACTACAAATATACAATATGGCTGATAATACAATATGGAACAACGGATTGCACTCCTTCAATTAGTGTTAACATAATATACATCATATTAGTTAAATTTTAACCCTTTAAATTAAATGAAAGACCAAGCTTTTATTAGATGATTTTTTTTACTTAAACAAATCTATTTTTGATAAAATTTAGAGAATATTATTGTGAATTAATTATATGTTGTTAATTTTGTCTCTATTAATCAAATATAAACACTAATTGCTTGACGCATATTTGAACTAAGTTTTTTTTTTTTCAAGTTTATGTTTTTATTTAATGGATCCTGATTCGTATGAAAAACAAAAAAAGATTCTCTCATTCATAGAAAATAAGTTAAAAGAATAGGTCTAGTTTTGTTTTAAAAAAATATAGTTTTTGTGAGAAATTAGATAGATTTGGGATTTTTTTTAACAACCATTAATTAATTTTTTATTTAAAGGGAAATTTTTTATTTGCTCTAAATATTATGTGATCAAATTAGATAATTTATTTATTTTTATGATCCTCACTGTCAATTAAAATCTAATGGCTATAATTTAACTATCATGATATATCATGTTAGCAATAAATTGAGAGAAGTCCAATCCAGAATAGTGCTATATAAGTAATAAAATTTCGATGAACAAAGATAAGAGTTAAACCTTTTGTTATATATATTTGATCAATACATCATACAATATTAAGTGCTACAATTATTTTTTGAGCTTGCAACATTGAGCCATGCTCTTAATCAAGTGAGTACAATTGACTAAAAAAATAAAGAAATTTGTTTTAACATTTATTTTTTATAAATGAAAAAATTGATTTTACAATTTATTAACACAAATTGAATGATAAATAGGCAGGGAAAATTTGATGAAGGACGATCTCTTGGTGGCATTGAAACTTTATTCTTCAACGAATGAGACATGTACTAGGAACGCAATATTGGAGTGCTTTTATGGCGCTGCATTTGCTTCTCACTCTCGAGCTCAACCAAGGTTTCAATGACAATATCCGACGCACTTGTTACAACCTCCGACCAGTTCCTGGAAAACACAGGGAAGAATGTGAAAAGAAAGACAAGATAATTTTAATTTCTGAAATCGAAATCCAAAACACAGAAACTAAGAAAGTTATGGTGCTCCTTACCCTTTCAAGGAGTCGAACGTGAGCCCTACAGTATACTTAGCCTCTTCAAGTGCCCAGCGAAACCTCCGGATATCCTCCACGGGACATTTTCCATCGTTCACAACTCGAAGTTGTGAGGGCTTGATGTCACAAAAGATAGGAATAACCTTCTTCTTTGACTCCATAATAAGAGCTAGTTCATGAAGGCAAAAATATGACTCGCAATACCGAGGAGAAAACACAGTCACCCCAACCTTACATTTCCTTATTGCACTGTTGATATTATCGAACAACTTGTCTCCTGGCTTCATATTCTTGTTGTCCAGGAAGGGGTGTAGGTTTAACCGGAAAAGGTGATCATAAAGCAAAGTAACAACCGTGCGCTTTGTGTCGATCCCTCGATGGTTAATGAACACATCACAAGGTTTGGCAATACGACTGGTAACCGCCGGCTGTATTGAGGGGTATTGACGGAGAAATTGGCGTGGGAAGTTTACAATTGAAGAGCGATGCATGATTACTGCAACGAAAAAAATAGTTGGAGAGTATCCCTTCTGTGATGAGATGATAATGTTTCTTAATTTTGCTTTGTTTCTCGTCGTAGTTTGAATCGTGGTTGTTGGAGGGTGGGTATGATCTCCCTTATATAGAGAAGTATATAACAATTTGTGGGACCTTATAATTCATAGGGTTTTCTTTTTAAAATAATATAAAAAAAACTCCCATGGTGGTTCAATAGGACCTTATAATTCTTGGTTGACTGTTTTACTTCTTCCGATGAATTTGAAAAGTTTGAACATCAGCAAATAACCGTGTGTTCGATTTGACAGATTATGAAAGCATACAAAAACCCTTGACCATCTATGAGCTTTCAATCGGGAATTCTGTTGAACCCTTCAAATAAGTTATCATCTTAATATTTAAAATTTTTTAAGGCATATGGACGACAACTTATTCAATTATCAGCCCTATTGTCGGCTTGACAAGTACAAGGGAATATTTTGAGGAAGAAAGTACTGCAAGAAATAACATTGATTAAGACTCTCGAGGGTGTTAATTTATTTCCTTTGATTTCAAAGTTAATGCCACTATTTGTGTGCTATTTCCTTTTATACTGTTTTCTCTAATATTATAATTAGGGACACGTTGTTCTCTTTACCTGAATATCCATCTACACAGTACATACATTTCATGCACGTTTTTACCTCTTTCAAGGATTTCTTTGACTACCGGAAAATTCCTTAATTAATCTCGACAAGTATTAAGTATT
>Ga0325410_1000557_pt1 | contig 39357 bp, 28 predicted proteins | sample PopdelMetagenome_16_FD_206182 | JGI IMG/M metagenome (GOLD analysis project Ga0325410, IMG submission 206182) | Populus deltoides microbial communities from Bellville, Georgia, United States - Xylem-PdIQD-R3 | ecosystem: Host-associated > Plants > Phyllosphere > Stem > Wood/Secondary xylem...
TCACCAAACCAGGCGACTGTATCTTTGGTAAGAATTTCTGTTGGATCTTTCTTTCATTCTTCGCATTTGTCATCGAAACCCCATCAATTTCAATCCTAACAAGAACTTCAATGCACTAACTTCTGAACTTTGATTAAATTTCCCCATGAAGAAAATTATCCATTTTTTTATGCAGCCCTGGCACGTCGGCATCTGCGGGAATTGATTTCTGTGGAAAGGAAACAGTCTAAGTACTCCTAGCTATAAACATAAACGTACAGAAGAAGACCTTGGTATATCAAATAATCAAACTGAACGCCACTGTTGCAGGGAATATCTCCACCAGTTAAACGGTGGAAATATAGAAAAAAAATTATTTTATGATAATTAAATCCTAACTAGTTTTTCAGAAATTTATTGCTATTTATTTTGGGACCCTAAATAAATATACAAGATACAAAATAAATAAATAAATAAACTAGAAAAATAAAAAAATATACATCAATAGGAAAAATAAGAAAAATATCCAGAAAATTTTCAAAGAGTGGTTGAGGAGGACCAAAGTACGAAGAGTTGAAAAATTAAAAGTTCAATTTTAACTGATGAAAGCCCTATTAACAAGAAAAATTCAATTTAAAAATAAAAAAATCAAAATTAAATATTTAATAACTCAATTCGGATTTTTTTGATTTTAATTGAATTTATTGAAGGAAGGCTTAATTGTAAGGAAATTTGGTTTTTAGATTCAATTCGGGCATTAATTGAAAATAATTGAAGTTTGGGGTTTGAATTGCAATGTTGAAAAGCTAATTTGGTCAAATCAGAGATTTAATTAATAAATATTGAAGTTTGATAGGCAATTAGAGACTTGATTGAAAAAATTCAAAACCAATGACCAAACTGTAAAAGACGCGAGACTTCAAGGACTTAAATTGGCAAAATCAAGGGCCAAATTGAAGATAGTTAAAAGTTTGATGGTTAATTGATGGTCATTTTGCATAAATTAAGAACCAATGACCTAATTGAAAAAGGTGATGAACTTTGAGGCTGGCAATTGAGTTTGATAGGGGTGGAATTGCATGAGATTAAAAGTTGGGAGGCAATCACATGTGTAACTAAAAAAAATTAGAAGAATAAAGACTTAAGTGAAAATTGTCACAACCTAAATTAAGAAACCCTATTTTTAGAGTTTAACCTAGATAACGCGTCACTCATATTTAATGAAGGGATCGTAAGATATGTCGTTCAACCATTATTTATCTTTTTTTTTTATATAGTTTTGTCTAATCGAGTTGACATATTCAAACGAATGAATGTGAAGCTACAAACATCCAAATCGAGCAAGATTTGATCCAAAAGAAAGGTGTTCTCTCTATCAATTTTAGGTGATAGTCAACGATGATGATATCAGAGTTACAGTGACGAGGCTTTAAAATTAGTCAACTTAGTCAGTTGTGATTGTGATAGCCATTATACAAAAACCACCATTTTTTTATGTGTTCACACTTGAAAGCATCTCAAAGGGTTCTTATTAAGGGCTTGAAACCTTCTTCTTAAGATCAAAAGGCTAAAAAACCTCACTTTGACCTCCAAGTTTTGTAAAAACCATCTTTGAGTTTATTGCAAAACCACTATTGCAAAACTAGCCAAGGATAGAACTTGCAGCTATTGAAATTTGTTCAAAACCCTCTCATTTTGATCAAAGAGCCAAACATTGATCAATCATTGATTGAATCCATTAAAAAAACTAGCAAAACCCTATAAATACCTTGGAAAATAAGAACCAAAAGAGGGGGGAACGAATAAAAAATAAAGGATGGACGAAAAATCTTGATAAAAAACCTAAGTGTAAAGGTTGATGAGACAAACACAAAGGTTTCTTAAGTTTTGAAAGGGTAGTAAGTTGTTAGAGGCAAAAACTTTCTAAAGAAAAGTAAAAACAAAGTAAATGTTCTAAGTATATTTTTTAATCTAAAAATAGAGTCCACATGGCCTGTTTAGAGTGTTTATTTATTTATTTTTCATTCATATTTATGTTCACAAACATGGAAATGAGGTTTAGAACGCACTGCTTGCCTCTTTTGTTACTGTAATAGTTTATTATGTTTTCTAAATCTTTTTTTTTAATGTTTTAGAAGTAATAAACGTCTTCTATTTAAGTTGTTTTTTTTCGATAAAATAGTGTTGTTTTAGTTTTTATTTAACTTAAGCAATACATGTTGAAGCAAGGATGTTTATCATGGGTTCGCAAGGTTGTTTATGACCAAAATGGGTTTAGAAAACCAATTTTGAATCCAAATTCTATGAACACTACCAGAAATTCAACGAATACAAACAGAATTGCCGATGGTATCTTTTCGGTGATATTTACCAACTGAATTAATTCCCTAGCTAAAACCATTGGTATATACCAACAAAAAAATTTTGTCGGTATATACCGACGAAAACACATACGGAATATAAAGAATTTTAAAAAACAAAGCAGTGCGATGATGTGAAAGATTTTATGGATGATTTTACCGATGAAATTACAGTAGGATTCAAACTAGGATGTTCGTACAGTGATGTGTCTACTTCACTGACAGAATGGCCTACGGATTTACAAACAAAAATATTTCATCGGTAATTCCATCGATAATAGTTAATATATGACCTGGCCATCGACCCTCCACTCTATTTTTTCTTCTTCTTCCCCCTGCATCTAAACAACCCCCCCACTGCAAACAACCACCTCCCTTAAAAAACCCCCCTCATCTCAACATAACTCATTCATCTTTAACTTTTATAGCCACAACATCCGTGTTCTGATTTATTGCAGATTTTTTATTTTTAGTAATTAAATCTATATTTTTTTAATTTTAACACAATTTTAAAATGTCAATTTTATTATTGATTTTTTTTTCAATATACGTATTTTATTTGGGTGTTGTTTTATTGTTTTTTTCTCAAACAAACTTGTAGTATGGATTTATGATTTTGTACGTGTTATGGATTGTTTTAGATTTTATAAAATTGTATTTATTTTTAAATTATTGAAACTTATGTCAAATTACCAACTTAGGTATGTTGAGATGAAATGAATAATGACTTGTTTAATGGGTCCGTTTTAATTTTAGTGTATAAATTTGTATGTATGTAGATAATTAATAATGAATATTTAAGAGAAGTTTGAAAGTAAGTTGGATATTCTTGAGCTAAACCAATATTTTTGCAAATTTATTTACTTAATGTAGTTAATTAATACATGTTGTCATCATTATTTTATAGAGGTTCAATAGAAGTCTTGGATGATCATTCATGGATGTATCGAGATTCACCTAAAGAATTATGGATAATAAATTATTGTTGTCGCACGTCACCCGCGCGACATCGGCTGGCGATTTTTCGTTTGTCGATCGCTTGATTGGTTCGTTGGGAGTCACCACTTAGTATTTAATTAAGGCTTACTAGGGAACCCGAGTATACTGGTCTTGTCAGAGATTCACGGGTAAGGGACTGGTTGTGGTTAGGGAAGGTATTAGCACTCCTAACGTACCCTACCTGAGGTAAGCTGCTTCGTGGCTTTGAAGTGATAAAGAAGTTTTGAAAATTTTGTTCTTTCATCAGATATTAGAAATACGAATTACGTATAAGTTCATAATTCTTAACAGTGAGAAAATCAAAATATAAAATTCTTCTGTATTTTTGCAATTTTATCATAAAAAAACATTCATAAACAAAATACTAACCATACATTCACTTTCACTATACTTTTTTTTCTTTTCTTTTCTTTTCTTTTTTGTTACATCCACAATACAAATTATAAAAAAATCAAAACTAAACAAAAAAATATATTAAACAATTTTAAAATTACAAAAATTAGCCCCAAAACAATCTGAAATTACAGGGATGGCCTTCTGCAAGCCGGAACAGTGCCGCCGCGTCTACTCCACGCACCGCTGCGAGGAAGAAACTGGAAACAACGGGATCTGACTCAGCATCTTCTCCTCTTCCATTCCCTGCCGGCGGTGAAAACCACCGTCACCTGCAAAAGAAAAAAAAATGCAAGCAAAGTTTCGGTTCTTCCTCCCTTTTTTAAATCTGCTCTCTTCTGGTTTCTCTCTTTCTCTTGGTTCGTTGATTTTTCTTCTATAGGTAACAAATCCGCGGTGGCGGTCTTCTACGGCCGCTACTGGGTTGTTGTTAACGGGCGGATTTGCAGTGCAGAGGGCGCCGGTGAACCTGTGGACGGCGCTGCTGTGGTTGACGGTATGGACACATTGCTGTGTTGCGGGTTTGTTTCAGTAGAGGCTGATCTGCGGGGAGATGAAGGGGAGTTGCAGCAAGGAAGGGGAAAAGGGTAAGCCGGCTGAGAGGGAAAGTCTGTTGGCTGAGGGGAGAAGGAGAGTTGGGTGAGGGGGAGCTGCTGGCTGGCTTCTGTTTTTCTCTTTTGCAAAGGTGGGGGGCGGACAGTTTTGGCTCTTTTGCCAGGGGAAGGGAGTAGGTCTGGTTTGTGTTTGGCAAAGAGTGGAGGGCTGGCCGAGAGAGGGAGGTTCTGATGAGGGAAAGAGATGGCCAGTTCTGTGGGGGATGGAGAGGCTGGTGCTGAGAAGGGTTCAGGGAGTCAAGCTCTTCTGGCGAGAAGAAGGGAAAAATTTCCTGAAGGGGGGGCCGCCGCTTCTTTTTCGGGTGAGGGTAAAGAAAGAGTTAAGTTTTTTAGGGTTTTCCTTTTTGTGTTGCCTCCCTTTTAATTGCAAAATCCCCCCCCCCCATTTTGGTGTGTGTTGAAGACAACTATTTATAGGCAAAATGTTGCTTGGACCTCAAAATTGGTCCCTCAACTTTCTTTCTTTTTTTTTTGTAAATTTTGATTTTTCTTAATTTTTTTGTATTTTTTTGAAAACGAGCAATATCAACGTCGACTTAATGAGAAAAATCAATTATTTTAAAAATGACACGTGAAAAGTCAAATGCATTCTAAAAACCTTTGAAAATTTAAATTCTTTTTTAGACGACGGTTGAAAATGCTAAAAACGATGCAAATATATTAAAAATATATTTTTTTGGATTTTCGTTGTTTTTCGCTATTTTTGGATTTTTCAAAAATTTTATCGAAAAGAAGGGTCAAAAATTAGGTAACAACAGATGCCCCCTCTTTACAATGCTTACGAAGCAAAACTCCTCAATGTTTTTGTATAGTAAGCTTTGTAAAGAAAAGAAAAGGAAAATGATCTCATTATCTTGGGCAACCTACCCCTTTTGAAGAAAAGTGGTCTATTTTCAGGGGCGACCAGTCCACACACTCACACTGGTCTATTTTCACGGGCGACCTGCCCACACACACACTTACAGTAGTCTATTTTCAGGGGTGACCACCCACACACACTGAAAGTGGTCTATTTTCAGAGGCAACCAGCTCACACACTCATGCTTATCCTAGTCTATTTTCATGGGCGACCTACCCAAGTAGAAAAAGGAAGAATGGTCTCATTGTAATAGGTAACCTACCCAGGCGGAAGAATGGCCTTATTGTAATGGGTGACCTACCCGGAAAAAAGTTGGTCTCATTGTAATGGGTGACCTACCCAAGGAAAAAAGGAAAGGGTGATCTCATTGTAATGGGTGACCTACCCAAGTGGAAGAATGACCTCATTATAATGGGTGACCTACCCAAATAAAAAGACATGAAGAAGTGGTCAAATTGTCATGGGTGACCTACCTAGAAAAAAGTTGGTCTTATTATAATGGGTGACCTACCCAAGTGGAAAAAATATGAAGTGTGGTCTCATTGTAATGGGTGACCTACCTAAGTGGAAGAATGGCCTCATTGTAATGGGTGACGCATCCAGATAAAAAAACATGAAGAATGGTCGAATTGTAATGGGTGACCTATCAAAAAATAGAAAAAAGGAAAAGTGGTCGTGTTGTAAAGGATGACCTACCAAAAATAGAAAAAAGGAAAAGTGGTCGTGTTGTAATGGGTGACCTACCCATGTGGAGGAATAGTTGCATTGTAATGGGTGACCTACCCGAAAATGGAAAAAGGAAGAGTGGTCGTGCTGTAATGGATGACCTACCCAAGTGAAGGAATGGTCTCATTGTAATGAATGACCTACCCAAGTGGAGGAATGGTCTCATTGTAATGAGTGACCTACCCAGATAAAAAAGATGGAGAACGGTTGAGTTGTAATGGGTGACCTACCCAAAAATGGAAAAAAGGAAGAGTGGTCATGTTGTAATGGGTGACCTACCCAGATAAAAAAAAGATGGAGAACGGTCGAGTTGTAATGAGTGACCTATCCAAAAAATATTGGTCTCATTGTAATGGGTGACCTACCCAAGTGGAAGAATGGCCTCATTGTAATGGGTGACCTACCCAAATAAAAAGACATGAAGAAGTGGTTGAATTGTCATGGGTGACCTACCTAGAAAAAAGTTGGTCTTATTATAATGGGTGACCTACCCAAGTGGAAAAAATATGAAGTGTGGTCTCATTGTAATGGGTGACCTACCTAAGTGGAAGAATGGCCTTATTGTAATGGGTGACGCATCCAGATAAAAAAACATGAAGAATGGTCGAATTGTAATGGGTGACCTATCAAAAAATAGAAAAAAGAAAAAGTGGTCGTGTTGTAATGGATGACCTACCAAAAAATAGAAAAAAGGAAAAGTGGTCGTGTTGTAATGGGTGACCTACCCATGTGGAGGAATAGTTGCATTGTAATGGGTGACCTACCCGAAAATGAAAAAAGGAAGAGTGGTCGTGCTGTAATGGATGACCTACCCAAGTGAAGGAATGGTCTCATTGTAATGAGTGACCTACCCAAGTGGAGGAATGGTCTCATTGTAATGAGTGACCTACCCAGATAAAAAAGATGGAGAATGGTTGAGTTGTAATGGGTGACCTACCCAAAAATGGAAAAAAGGAAGAGTGGTCATGTTGTAATGGGTGACCTACCCAGATAAAAAAAAGATGGAGAACGGTCGAGTTGTAATGAGTGACCTATCCAAAAAATATTGGTCTCATTGTAATGGGTGACCTACCCAAGTGGAAGAATTACCTCATTGTAATGGGTGACCTACCCAAATAAAAAAACATGGAGAATTGGTCACGTTGTAATGGGTGACCTACCTAGAAAAAAGATGGCGAGAGCTCAAAGGCGCACTCGAAAGGAGGCAGGGTTAGAAAATGCACTACCAAAGAGATGGTGGCTCAAAAGCACACTAGAAAGGAGGCAGGGTTAGAAAATACACCACCTGAGAAAGTGAGGGCTCAAAAGCACACTCAGAAAAAGAAAGTGTGAGGGCTTAAAAGCGCACTCAAAAAAAGAAAGAGGTAGGGTTAGAAAACGCACTACCTAAGAAGCGAGGGCTCAAAGACGCACTTGAAATGTGGTGTAACACCAATTTGTTAATGATGAAAGCAATGCATTATGATTGATATGCATGTATACTTACCTGAGAAATATAGGTCCCTATTTCTTCATGGTGTCTTTCCTTTCTCAAAAGTTGGAGTGTTGATAGTAAACTTCAATGGCTTCTTTACTCTTGCTTACTTGACTCATATCTTGTGATCTTGACCTCTGGGAAGGGCTTGATATCATCATACTTCTTTGTCCTCCACCCTTTATCTCAAGGGTTGCCAATTTTGCTAGGCATTTTTCTTAGAAAGGGAATCATGAAGCCAGCCCTACCAGGAGTTTTTGATTGCCCCCCAGCTCGATCATGCCCCTAAGTATTCAATTCGGGTTTGGGGATGAGGTTATGTGAAGGAAGGTTTGACAAGGAGTTGTTTTCATGCAGAAATTGTGGAATTTCAAAGCTATTCCAGATATAAAAATCATTTTGACATCGATTCAAACCAAACTTATTCTGAAGAAATTCAAGTGATTCCTATGGAGAGATTTTTAAAGGTGATGAAAAATTTTTGTTTTGATTTTGGTGAAAAATATGAAGTGAAATTTGGTTGGTCAAAAAGGTTTCAGATTTAATTTAAGGGTTTCAAAGAACCAGTGTTCAAAGCATTCATTTTCTTTGCATGAATAATGATTTGGTTCGCATGAGAAAGCACTGCCTACCATCCAGATTGCTTGCCTTTGATCATAAAGGGCTTGATTAGGCACGTAATGTAGGCTTGGGTTGTTGGTTATGAAGAAGAAGGATATTTACAAGCTCAGAAGGTGTTTTAAGGGATTTCAAGACTAAGGATCACTTGTGCTTGTTTCTTGACCTTTTTTTCATTTGAATTGTCTTTCCAAAAGGGTCTATCGTGTCCCCTAGTGTTGGGCTTGGGCTCTTTCTCTTTGTTTTTGTTTTCTTTATTTGATTTTGAGCATCATTGTATTGGGTTTTTTACTCAAAATTTTTGGATCCTTTGGATTTTCTTTATCATGCCCCAACTTTGCATGGGCAGTTTTGATGATTGAGAATTTTCTTTTATGTCCCTAGTGTTGTTTGGGGCACTTTCAATCATTGAGGTTTTTTTTCTATGTCTCTTACACTTGCTCCCAGTATGGGGTGTGATCCTAGACAAGGTTATTTATCTTAAAAAAGCATTAGGCTCAAAAGGGGATTGCAAATGATATATTTTAGCCTCGTGAACGGATTATTAAAAAAAAATGGCTTTCCTCATCTCAAACACATGCATTTTGGATCGGTAAGCCTTACTTTCATGCGAGTATGCAACGTGATTTCTTATTATTCATTCAAATAAAACTCAAATTTAGAGTCACCTCATGGTTTTTTTTTCAAGTTTTCTAGGTGTATTGTTATCTTTCTAAAGAATCACTTGAATTTCCAGAACTTGTTTGTTTGGACAAACACCAATATGATTTCTGTCTCATACCAAAAACTTTGAATTCCTAAAAAATCTTTGTGAACATGTGTGATCATGCATAGTTTTGAAAGAAAAGAGAAACACGCCACAAAGATTCTTGGCGCAATGGTTTCATGCTTAAAGGTTATGCTCGATATGTTATTTGCATGAAACAACAACAAAAAATGAAGTCATGTCATGAATACAGGAAAAATACATGATCTTATTAACAAGAAAGACTCATTTGATATAGGAAGTCTTGTGGCATTATGAGCTTACCAACAAGACTGAAACAGGTTGAAACAAAAAATCAAGAAGTTTTGCAAGCATGATCGAACAGAGGTAGTTATGTTTTGGTAGAACAAGAACATGCTCCATTCTACAATGGTGCTGCAATTCCATTTCGATCGGCCTTCCCACAAAAGCTTTTATAGAAATGCTTGGTTGTGTTAAGGCTCTTGACCATGTTTGCCCCCAATTTCTTCGGGCTGAGTTGTTGCTGGGGTTTGAACAAAGATGATAGGTCGGTTGGAAGGAACTTCCCCAGAGATATTTCTATGTATTTGCTCGAGTAAGCTAGAGGTGAGTCAAGCTTTTCTTCAGAGACTCCAACTTTTCTTGAAAATGGATGTTACGACAAGCACAATCTTCATTTTCTATGTTTTTCGCTCAAGGTTGGGTGTTGTAAACTCATAGGGGATCCATTTTTCATCCTGACGCATGCATGACAATGTATGAACATGTAATCTATATGATGAACTCACCCTTCGAAGGGTGACATATGATCCTAACTCTTGCATGATGAAGCAAGAATCTTGATTCTTGCCACAAACTCTACAATGAAAATTTTTTGAGTGACGGTCATTGTGTCACCCACAAGTCTTGAGTTCAAAATGCTTCAAGAAGGGTTTACCATGATGCAAATAAAAATAGCTCATACAACCTAAAGTTAGGTTCTATTCATTATGTGAACATGGGTAGGTTTTCTACCTAGTCTCAAAAGGGTCTCATATTTGCCCAATGACGATCTTTGTAAAGACAGTATAGGGGTGTTGCAAGAAATGGTTAAGGCACGTATATCCATCATTACCAAGAAGGCACTCAGATATGAGTTCTGAACCTTGACTAATAGTCATAGGGCAGATTACTAATTCACCACCTAACTTAGAAGCTTGTGTGTGCTTTCAAAAATAAATACAAGTGATGCATGAAACAATTCTAAAAATGCATGGACAAAACAAAAATAAAACAAGAAAAAAATGCAAAAACTTAAAACACATCAAATTCACAAAGCTTAGTCCAATATTGTCAAAAATAGTACCTTTCCCAGCGGAGTCGCCATTCTGTCGCACGTCACCCGCGCGACATCGGCTGGCAATTTTTCGTTTGTCAATCGCTTGATTGGTTCATTGGAAGTTGCCACTTAGTATTTAATTGAGGGCTACTAGGGAACCCGAGTGTACTGGTCTTGTCAAAGATTCACGGGTAAGGGACTGGTTGTGGTTAGGGAAGGTATTAGCACCCCTAACGCACCCTACCTGAGGTAAGCTGCTTCGTGGCTTTGATGTGATAAAGAAGTTTTAAAAATTATGTTCTTTCATCGGATATTAGAAATACGACTTACATATAAGTTCATAATTTTTAACCGTGAGCAAATCAAAATATTAAATTCTTCTTTATTTTTGCAATTTTATCATAAAAAAAATTCATAAACAAAATACTAACCATACATTCACTTTCACTATACTTTTTTTTCTTTTCTTTTCTTTTCTTTTTTGTTACATCCACAATACAAATTATAAAAAAATCAAAACTAAACAAAAAAAATACTTTAAACAATTTTAAAATTACAAAAATTAGCCCCAAAACAGTCTGAAATTACAGGGATGGCCTTCTGCAAGCCGGAACAGTGCCGGCGTGTCTACTCCACGCGTCGCCACGAGGAAGAAACTGGAAACAGCGGGATCTGGCTCAGCATCTTCTCCTCTTCCATTCCCTGCCGGCGGTGAAAACCACCGTCACCTGCAAAAGAAAAAAAACGCAAGTAAAGTTTCGGTTCTTCCTCCCTCTTTTAGATCTGCTCTCTTTTAGTTTCTCTCTTTCTCTTGGTTCTTTGATTTTTCTTCTGCAAGTAACAAATCCACGGTGGCGGTCTTCTACGGCCGCTGCTGGGTTGTTGTTGACGGGCGGATCTGCGGTGCCGAGAGCACCGGTGAACCTGTGGACGGCGCTGTTGTGGTTGACAGTATGGACAGCACTGGTGGCTCTGTGGGTGTGCTGCTGGATGGTCTTCAACTCCGGTTGGTGGCAGCAGTGGTTGGCCTTGTTGCGGGTTTGTTTCGGTGGAGGCTGGTCTGCGGGGAGATGAAGGGGAGTTGCAGCAAGGAAGGGGAAAAGGGTGAGCCAGCTGAGAGGGAAAGTCTGTTGGCTGAGGGGAGAAGGAGAGCTGGGTGAGGGGGAGCTGCTGACTGGCTTCTATTTTTTTCTTTTACAAAGGTGAGGGCGGACAGTTTTGGCTCTTTTGCCAGGGGAAGGGAGTAGGTCTGGTTTGTGTTTGGCAAAGAGATGAGGGAAGGGGATGGCCGGTTCTGTGGGGGATGGAGAGGCTGGTGCTGAGAAGGGTTCAGGGAGCCAAGCTCTTCTGGCGAGAAGAAGGGAAAAATCTCCTGAAAGGGGGGGCCGCCGCTTCTTTTTTGGGTGAGGGTGAAGAAAGAGTTAAGTTTTTTAGGGTTTTCCTTTTTTGTGTTGCCTCCCTCTTAATTGCAAAATCCCCCCTATTTTGGTGTGTGTTAAAGGCAACTATTTATAGGCAAAATGTTGCTTGGACCTCAAAATTAGTCCATCAACTTTCTTTGTTTTTTTTGTAAATTTTGATTTTTCTTAATTTTTTTGTATTTTTTTGAAAACGAGCAATATCAACGTCAATTTAATGAGAAAAATCAATTATTTTAAAAATGATGCGTGAAAAGTCGAACGCGTTCCAAAAACCTTTGAAAATTTAAATTCTTTTTTAGACGACGTTGAAAATGCTAAAAACGATGCAAATATATTAAATATATATTTTTTTGGATTTTCATTGTTTTTCGCTATTTTTGGATTTTTCAAAAATTTTATCGAAAAGGAGGGTCAAAAATTAGGTAACAACAATTGTAATGGGGTTCAGAATTTTATTAATTTCATTACATCTATTTCGAGAAATATTAGTGGAGGTGGTATTAGGTGTCCATACAGGAGGTGTAAAAATAAAATGTCTCTCCATCCAGATGATGTAACGATACATCTTCTACATAAAGGGTTTATGGAGGAGTACTTGTGTTAGTATGCACACGAAGAACTATTTATTCGTAACGAGAGCATGATAGAAAGGATTGTTCAGTCAACTTTTAGTGCTAGCAACGTACATGGAGTTGTAAATAACAGCAGTAATCCTTACAGGAATATGGTTGTGGATGCAATGAGAATGAATCATGGTAATGTCAGTCAATGTCCAATCATAGAAGAAGAATCTAATTCAGACGCAATCATTTTTTTTTTCTTTTAAAAGATTCTAATGAACCATTATGGGATGGCTGCACAAATCACAATAAATTATCGGTCGTTGCATAGGTGTTCACCATCAAGTCAGATTATAGATTGAGTAAAGCCGATTATTGACACGATCAAAGAGTTAATGTCTTATCCCAAGTGTAAGAATGTCGAAGTAATAAATAACCCGGCAAGACTAAGGTCGAACCACATGGAGGTGAACTATATAGAATTATAAATAAAAGAAAAGATTTGAAGAGAGCTTTGAGATGTGATAATGATGTAAGGATTTAAATAAAGATAAAACAATTCTCAAGGTTAAAGGATTCACTAATGATATTTCAAATAAGTATAGTATAAACTCTTTTTATTACTTGACTGGAAACCACACACAAAGAGGGTCCACTTGGATTATAAATTGTTAACATGATTACATTAATTATCTTATTCGAGTAATGCCAATACTTGTAAATATTATCAAGTATTCATGGTGATAACTTATGTTAATAACAAATCAAGTTCCTTTCATAGCACAGGTGTCGGTTATACCATACAGTTGGGTTATGAAAATGCCAAGTATTTGTTGTACTAAGGGTTGTTGAACACAAATCTAGATTAACCATTTAATAAGCAAGGTATTAACAGTGAGTAAGATAATAAATATAAAACATGTTAGTATCAAACATTAAAGTCCATGTTGAGTTTATACTATACTTATTCTTACACCATTAGTGTAACCTTTTCACCTTGACATAATAAACTTAGCTAAACATTATAAATAAGAGAAACCTATATAAACAAGAGGAGAACATGATTATATAAGTATAATAAAGGAAATGAAAGGCATAAACAAGATATTAATGAAAGCTAAACTTAAGCATTACAAAAATATAAAGAGAGAGAGAGAGCAAGAACATGATCTTGATATAAAAACCAAGATGCCTAAATGCATGGCAAATGCCTCCTTTTATAGGCCAAAATTCAAAACTATTGATTTGATGACTAATTGTTGAGTGGGTGGCCACCTCTTGACTTGGTAATCATCCTTATCTTCTTGTCTACAGAAAACGTCATTGCTAACATCAGAATTTAAACAGATAGTCTTCATGCAAGTTCTGGGGATTGTCTCAGCGTTCCAACAAAACAAGAATGAGGTCATTTGGACTTCTAGAACTCGAGATATGGGTTGAACACTGAACAGTATTTGGGCTGCAGGACAATTCCAACTTCTCTATTGTTGCTATAATTTGAACTTGAAAACGGTCCTTTTGAATCTTGGACTCTCATGAAAGTTTTAGGCCTATGTCTTAGTTTTCTATCCATATAAACTAGACCTAAATCCAAGTTTTACAACTCCAGTTATGATTCAATAACCGAATGGTGTTCCAATTTGAATTCAACCAGCATCTCTTTTCTAAGCTTAGCCCTCTCTTTGTCTTCTCAATTTCAGTAGTTAAACTCATCAATCAATCCTTTGATTTATATGATAGGCCTGCATTTAAAATGAACATTTACCATAAATTAAAGGTATCTTATATTATCAGACTTATTATTATATAACATGCTCTAGTTAAGGAGTTATTGATACTTCAAGTGCTAAATGATGATATAAAACATTGATAAAAATGCACTTTTAAGTACTAATCAGTTATGAGAAATTTTTTGAATGGGCGAGAAGCATTTTACCTAAAAAACAGACTGAAAGAGAACTTCTATATTGTTAAGTCTATGATGAAACCCCTCGGTTTAGGATACCAGAAAATTAACATGTGTCCAAACTTTTGCATGTTGTACAACCTTGAAAATGCTGAGCTGACCAAGTGTATGACATATGGGCATTCCCATTACAAACCCATAACTAGCGTGGGAAAGACTCTTGCAGCATATAAAAAACTTAGATACTTCTTAATCACATCTACACTATAGAGGTTATTCATGTCACCAAAGACTGTTGAGAACATGACATGACACCAATCGCATGATGCGGTGGATGAAGTGATGGTGCATCTTTCTAACAGTGAAGCATGGAAACACTTTAATAGTGTACATCCTCACTTTTCAGCTGAATTAAGGAACATGCATCTTGGGTTGTGTACAGATGAATTCAACCCATTCGGGTCATTTATTGCTCCTCATTCTTGTTGGCCGGTTATACTCACGGTTTACAACTTGCCACCGGGGATGTGTATGAGGCCAAAGTTCATGTTTTTATCTATGGTCATACCCGGTCCTAACAGTCCGAGCTCAAATATAGATGTTTGTCTTTGACCGTTGATTGATGAGTTGATGTAGTTGTGGTCCTCCAAAGTTTTGACTTATGATGTATCGAGAAAACAACAAAAAATTTATAAGGGCAGCTTTGATGTGGACTATCAATAATTTTCCAGCTTATGTAATAGTTTCTAGTTGGATCATGCAAGAAAACCTAGCATGTCCTTACTGCATAGAAAACAACAAGGCATTCATATTAACAAACAGGGGTAAAATGTCTTTTTTTTACTGCCACCGACGTTTCTTGCCAACAGATCACATGTACAGAAAGAACATAAAGGATTTTTTTCTCAGTAGAATTGAAAAGGATGTTGCACCACCACGTCTTTCTAGTGAAGAATTGCATGACATGGTGTCAGAGTATGATGACATTATGTTTGGTTTCCAATCTGGTAAGCACAAGTTTCTTGGCTTTAGTTTGACCCACAACTAGGTAAAGTGAAATATTTTTTAGGAGCTTTCTTATTGGAAGATCAATCTCCTCTGCCATAACCTTAACATCATGCACATAGAAAAGAACATGTTTGAGAATATTTTCAACACGGTAATGAACATGAAGTGCAAGAAAAATGACAATGTCAAGGCTAGAATGAATATAGCGTTGTTTTGTCACTGTAAAAATATGGAGTTCGTTTTTAATGGGTCATGGGTCGCAAAGCCAAAAGAAAGCTTCACTTTAGAGAAGAATGCACAACTATTAGTCGACCAATGGCTTAAGACTCTGTATTTTCCTGATGGACATGCTTGAACATATCAAGATTGGTTAATTTAGAGAAATGCAAATTGTATGGAATGAAGAGCCATGACTGACACGTGTTTATGCAAACACTCATTCCACTAGCTTTTCGTGATTGATTGTTAAATGGGATATGGGATGCACTAATGAAGATCAATTATTTCTTTAGAGATATATGCTCCAACAAGTTGTGGACACAACACATTGAAAGGCTTGAAATAAATATCATCGAGACAATATGCAAACTTGAGATGATATTCCCTCCATTATTTTTTTACTCTATGGAGCATCTATCCATACATTTATCATATGAGGCAAAAGTTGGAGACTCGGTCCAGTATAGATAGATGTATCCATTCGAGAGGTTAGATATTACAGATACAATGTATTGTTAATGTATTTTCATTGTTTTTCTTAATTTAAAATATTTGTTTAATTCCATGCAAATACTTATTCAATCTTTAGAAAACGGTTAAGAACAAAACATATGTTGAGACTTCGATATGTGAGACCTATATTGTTGAGGAGATCTCAATATTTATCTTGTACTATTTCGAGTCTCATTTGAGAACGAGAATCAACCGTGTTCCATGGTATGATGGTGGTGGTGAAATGCCTTAGAGGGGGAACTTGTCAATATTCTCCAATCCTGGATGACCCACACCTAAAAATGTTGTAAGGGAAAGATATTTTTCTGAAATAGAATTCAAACAAACACATAATTATGTGTTATTGAACTGCGATAAACTAAGACCTTGTATTTAGTAAGTATATATACTACTTAAACTTTGTTATAAATGGACTATTTATCTATTGTAATATCACAAACTCATACATTTTTGAAAACCTCATAGGTAACATCAACAATATTTATTATATAATAACTTACAGCTGACGAAATCCTAAATATTTTGATTACAAGATGAACAATTTGCCACGTGATTCGAAACACATGTAAGTACTATCACAAACTCTGTCGCACGTGTACGGCGTCACAACGAAAACATCCACCCTCAAAATTTTAACTATTAGGCAAACATGGGAAGACAAGGGATTCTTGTCTTTTATTAGTGAAAAAATAGAGTGGGAGTCGCCATCTAGTATTTTGGTCACTAAGAACCCGAACTAGTCTTAGAGATTGGGTACGGGAACTGGTTGCGTAAAGGGAAGGTATTAGCACCCTAAATATGCCCTACCTAAGGTAAGCTGCATTGTTTTGTTGTCTGATAAAATCTAAGGTCTGGTCGTGTTTTCTAGTTGTTGATCCGTCTATGGTTTAAGAAAAATCCTCCTCGGTAAGGAGATCCTTATCTTATTGAGTAATTCTGGTGTCAACAAAAGAATTTTAATATCCGGAATATGTCTTACATATAAGGTCGTAACCCCAGATATTAAAAGAAAACAAAATAATTTTTTTGAAAATTTTGAAATATTGGCCTAGTTCTCGTGACTTTAATAAATTGGTTATTAAAGCCAAAATGCGTGCTAATATATATTTTGAATTTTCATTTTTTGCATATATATATATATATATATATATGAAAATACAATATGATTTATTTTTGAGAGAGTTGGCCGTATGCATAAAAACAAAATATATTTTATTTATGTTTTGTCGAAAAACATGTATTTTAACACCAAACTTGTATCTTTACAGTATAAAAATACAAACTGATGTTGATTAAAATACTGTAGAAAACAAAAAAAAATCATAGATTTTTGAAACATTTTTTTTATTTTTTTATTTGGGTTGGGCCTATCTCGACCCTTGTGGCTGGGCCCAACCTGCACAGCTGGGCTGGGCATGACCAGCCCATCTCTCCCTATGCACGCGTAATATTTTACGCGTGCATAAACAGTGCAAAGGTAATTAAATTACCTTCGCACTGTTCATCATCTTGTTTTCGATATAGGAACAGAACAAAAAGCAGAAAAAACAAAGTGATTGCAGCGTTGATTTCCTTACGTTTTCTTTTCTTCTTATACATACTAAACATGCATCAACTCATTATATAGGAACTGAGAAGGACATCAAACATACCTGGTTTGGAGAAGATGAAGATGGTGATGGTGCTGTGTTATCTACGTTTTGTTTCCTCTGCTTCCGCTCGGTTTGATTCGTCTGCTCCCCCTTTTACTTTCTTAATATTTCTCCGCTCTCTCTCCTATTTCTTATGTTCTCCTACTATGTTTCCCTTTTGCTTTCTCCTCAATGTAACCTCTCATCCCTTTCTCTTTTTTTTTTTGTCCCCAGTGTTCTGTTCTTCTTCTGGCTTTTATAGCCAGAGGACGCGAGTGTTTTTGGTAAGCCAGCGTGCATCACGGTGGCGAGGGTTGTCAGCCGCAATACGCTCCCTTCTTGATTTGGAATCGGCTCCATTATCGCTGCCAACGTCTCTTTCCTTTATTATCACAGAATACTAGTTGTTGCAGACGATGAAATGGTGGAAACGGTGACGCTTGGGTTTCTTTCGATTCGGCCATTGAATGTTTTGCAGTTTTGTAATCAAGTCCCCGACAAAATTGTAATTGGATCCCTTAATGTTAGCGCCTTTTCTACTTTGGTCCTTGGTCTCGGATTGTTTTAATTTAGTCCCTAGTTGACCATCAAACTTTAATAATTATGCAATTAAACCCCTAATTTGGCCAAATCAACTATTTCAAAATTATAATTGGACCCCAGAACTTTAATTTCTCCCAATAAAAGCCTACGCTGACTTAAAAATCAATTTTCTTACAAACCAACCCTCTATAAATTCAATTACCTTAGATAAAATTTAATTGAGTCCATAAACATCTGATTTTAGACTTTTCTTCCTCAACTTGAATTTTCTTTGTCAACAGGGCTCTTATCTGTCAAAAATATACTGTAAAATTTTAACCTTTTGCATTTTTGAACCTCTTCAACCAATTATGGCCTTTCTCGGTATTCCAGCATCCTTTTCTAGCTCCTATTACTTTTTGGATTTCTTCTGAATATTTTTTGATATATATTTTTTGTATTTTCTCATTTTGTTTTGTGGTAACCCAAAACTGAGTAACAACAGATGTCCCCTCTTTACAATGTTTATAGAGCAAAGACTTTGTGTAGTAAGTTTTGTAAAGATAAACAAAACTGAACTTTCAATCTTAATCTTCTCAAAACTGGGTTGATCTGAAATTCTATCTTTACCGCAATCTGGTTTCAACCAGGAACTTGATTATCTTAAGAACCTGATCTTGGCATCCCTCTAAATTCAGTCTTCTTCTTTCTTTCTTTCTTTCTTTCTTACTGACTTACTTCTCTTTTTTTTCTTTTTTTTTTAAATCTCTTATGGCGACTTCCTTTAAACAAAGCTAAAATCCTTTAAACGGTTGGGCTAACCTGAGATCTCATCCAGCAATCTCGTTTAACCAGAACCAAAGTCTGCGTGGTTGGGCTAACCTGAGATCCCGTCCAGCGATCCCCTTTAACCAGAACCAAAATCCTGTATGTGGTTGGGCTAACCTAAGATCCCGTCCGGCGATCCCCTTTAACTAGAACCAATATCCTGTGTGCGGTTAGGCTAACCTGAGATCCCGTCAGACGATCCCCTTTAACCAGAACCAAAATCCTGTGTGTGGTTGGGCTAACCTGAGATCCCATCCGGCGATCCCCTTTAACCAAAACCAAAATCCTGTATGTGGTTGGGCTAACCTGAGATCCTGTCCGGCGATCTCCTTTAACCAGAACCAATATCCTATGTGCAGTTAGGCTAACCAGAGATCCCGTCCATCGATCCCCTTTAATTAGAACCAAAATTTGCGTGGTTGGGCTAACCTAAGATCCCGTCCGACGATCCCCTTTAACCAGAACCAATATCCTACGTGGTTGGGCTAACCTGAGATCCCGTCCATCGATCCCCTTTAACCAGAACCAAAATCTGCATGGTTGGGCTAACCTAAGATCCCATCCAGTGACCCCCTTTAACCAGAACCTAAGTCTGCGTGGTTAGGCTAACCTGAGATCCCGTCCGGCGATCCCTTTTAACCAGAACCAATATCCTGTGTGTGGTTGGGCTAACTTGAGATCCTGTCCGGCGATCCCCTTTAACCAGGACCAAAATCCTGTATGTGGTTGGGCTAACCTGAGATCCCGTCCGGTGATCCCCTTTATCCAAAACCAAAACCTGTGTGGTTATATTAACCTTAGATCCCATCCAGCGATCCTACCGGTAGGGTTCATTCTCATCTTTTTCCCTATTCCATGGTCATGACTATGATTCTCTATTATTATTAGCTCAGTGATCATTTCTTTGTCCTTAATCTTGCTGGATTTTATTGAGGATTTTACTATTACAAATAAAATATATGCAATGCCTTGAGGTTAGATGCCATGCATGCATCCTTACCTAATTTTGAGACATAGGTCCCTTCCTTTTCATAAAACCCTTTCTTGGCATGAGCTTGTTCATGTGTCTGAATATGCTGAAATACGTCTTTCATGTTGTCCCATTATATCTCAAAGCAGGAATCCCCGACCCTTTTTAGTGATCCTTTTAAAAAATACATGATCTGTCATTGCTTTTTATCATGCTCTTATCAACGCTTTAATTTGTCTTCTCTCAATTTAAGGGTTTTTTTTTTTTTGCAGCACAAAAAGCTTTTCAAAAGAGAGAGAGAAAAAAAATCTTTAAAAGTTGTGGCTTTGTTCATGACAACTGAAACTTTCTACACATGCATCAAAAATTCTTTTAAGCATCTCCCATAAAAGGTTTTATCGGTTTCTAGAATGTGATTTTGACTTTAGATCGGACTCTCTCCGAGGTAGTCTTCTGTTTGGTCTTTTCGAAAGGTTTCAAGTATCTTCTTTGAGAAGGTTGTGTAGAAAAAGGATCGTCTCATATTAGCATTTTCTTGCATGGATAAAAAAACAGATTATCACTCATTTATCATGCCAAATGAACCGTAAGCCCAATGCCTATCAAACCAGGTTATATGCACTTTAATAGAAGGACTTTTGAAGGCTTGTAATGTCGATTACAGTTGTGGGTTATGGAAGAATAAGGATGTTTTAAGGCTCAAAAAGTGTTTAAGGGTTTAAAGACTTAGGACCAATCTTCTTCTATCTCTTGTTCTTATGAAGCTGTCTTGTTGACTGTGTTTTCGAGAAACTTACTTAAAGATCATTATCTAAGTCATTGAATTATTATTATTATTATTATTATTATTATTATTATTATTATTATTATTTTCTTTTTGCCCCCAAGTGTTGGGTTCTGACTTGTAAAGATCCGAGTGTTCTTTTTGGCAATTTGCTTGCACTCCTTCTCCTTTTTAGCCCTATATCAATCATGGGGCTTCTATTTTTAGCCCCCTTTTACCCTTGACTCTACCATTGTGTTCATATTTTCTAATAAAGGATCTCTTATTGCCCCCTAGTATGGGGTGTGGTCCTAGTCAGGTCTTTATAACCTTTAGAAAGTGAAAGTTTTAACAAAGATGGTCTTTTCTTATTTCAAACGCATATTTAATAGGATTGATAAACTTTGTTCTCATATTGTCCGACAATTGCACATGATTATAGAGTGATTACCCGTACATTTTACCTTATGCAATTCAAAATGCTTCTAAAAACTAGGTTTTGTCTTTTATCTTTGGTTTGTTTGACTTGGTGCGTGCCTTTTTTACCGGGAAATGCTTAAAATTCACCTTTGATCGTCTTATGATACATTCCTTGTAATCATTTACAAAGCCAGATCTTTCCAGATTTTTGTTTTTGGAAGATTAAGTGCTGTGAGATCAATGCAGTGGGAGAAAAAAATTCTTTACACCAAGAAATCATGGCCAAACTTCATTTTATTGATTTTGGGAGAAAGTTAAACATAATATCTCTTTACAGAATTGGAATTCACAGGTCTTACTAGACCTTCTCCATCCATTCTGGACAACTGTAGAGCTCCTTCTGAGAAAGCCTTCTTCACTACATAAGGACCTTCATAATTTGAAGCCCATTTGCTTAGATTTTCCCCTGGTAAAGCTAAAAGCTTCTTTAGTACCAAATCTCCTTCTTGGAACATACGAGGTCTAACTTTCTTATCATATGCTTTAGCCATCCTTTTCTGGTAAAGCTGATGATGACATATTACAGCTACCTTCCTTTCACTGATCATATTTAGCTGTTCATATCTCACTTGGGCCCACTTAGCCTCTTCTAGTTCTGAATCCATCAACACCCTTAACGAGGAAATTTCTACTTACAAAGGCATCACCGCCTCTATCCCATATACTAAAGAATACGGAGTGGCTCTTATCGAGGTTCTCACTGCAGTGCGATATGCATGGAGAGCAAATGGAAACATCTTATGCCAGTCTTTGTAAGTGACTACCATTTTTTGAATAATTTTCTTAATGTTTTTGTTGGCAGCTTCCACAGCACCATTCATCTTCGGCCTGTATAGGGAGAAATTTGAATGCTTGATTTTCCATTTTGTACAGAGCTACACTATTGCTTTCCCATTGAAATTCTGTGCATTATTAGTCACTATTTTTTCAGGTGGACCATACCGACAAATCAAGTCTTTTTCAATGAACCTTTTCACCACCTTTTGTGTCACATGGGCGTATGAACTAGCTTCTACCCATTTTGTGAAATAGTCATTTGCTACGAGAATGAATCTATGTCCATTGCTAGCCTTTGGGTTAACAGGCCCAATCACATCGATTCCCCACATTGCAAATGGCCATGGAGATGCTAGATTAAACAGCGGAGTTGGAGGTGCATTGACCTTATCACTATGCACTTGACACTTGTGACATTTCCTGACATAGTCGATGCAGTCTTTCTCTAACGTCATCCAGAAATAACCGGCCCTTTGTATTTTCCTTGCTACCATATGGCCGCTAGCATGAGTTGAGCAAATCCCCTCATGCACCTCTTGTAAAGCACTTCTAACATCTGTCTCATTTAGACACCTTAGCAAGGTTCCGTCAAATGATCTTTTATGCAGAATCTCTCCATGTAAATAGAAATCCCTAGCCAATCTTCTTAGGGTTTTCTTATCCATCTTTGATGCTCCTGCTGGATATTCCTGATTTTTCACAAAATTCTTGATATCATAATACCAAGGCTTTCCATCTATCTCTCCTTCAATCGAGCAACAATGAGCTGGTTTATTTCTTATGTCAATATCTACAGGTTGCACTTATCGCCCAAGATCAATCGTAGCCATAACAGCCAATATAGCCAAAGCATCCGCAAAATGGTTTCCTTCTCTCCCTAGATGGATGAATATTATCTCTTTAAACTCTTCTGATAGCGTGGATAAGTATTCCTGGTATGGCCTTAGTTTTTCTTCTTTGGTTTGCCATTCTCCTTTCACTTAACAGATAATCACCATTGAGTCACCAAACACATCTATTTTTTCAATCTTTAGTTCTAATACGACCTCCAAACCCAGGATACAAGCCTCGTACTCAGCCATATTATTGGTGCATTCAAAATGTAATTTAACTGCTACCGAATACTGTTTCTTATCGGGAGAGATTATTACTGCACCGGCCCCATTACCATATACATTTACTACCCCAACAAAAAACATGGTCCACCAATTTGTCTTCCCTTCTTCTTCTTCAATTGATAATACTTTTGCATCTGGAAAATCAAAATCTAATGGCTCATAATCTTCCACAGCGTTATCAGCTAGGTGATCAGCAATTGCACTTCCCTTCTTGGCTTTCCTTGTCATATACACTATATCATATTCTGCCAACAAAACTTGCCACCTTGCAATTCGACTTGAGAGATAGGGTTTGTTACAAATATACCTCAATGGATCCACTTTTGAAATCAACCAAGTGGTGTGATACAACATAAAATGTCGTAATCTTTTTGTCGCCCATACCAATACATAACAAAGCTTCTCTATCACCGTGTATCTAGACTCACATTCAGTGAACTTCTTACTTAAGTAATAAATGACCCTTTCTTTTCTCATGGTTTCATCATGTTGACCCAATACACATCCCATAACTGCCTTAGTCACTGTCAGATACAGTATTAAAGGCCTTCCTGATATAGGAGGAACAAGCAAAGGTGGACTTTGTAAATAATGCTTGATTTTATTGAATGCCACCTCACACTCCTCATTCCAAGTCCCAGGATTTTTTTTCTTAAAAGCCGGAAAATAGGTTCACATGTTGTGGTCAACTAAGCTATAAATCAAGTGATGTAGTTCAATCTTCCCAAGAATCCTCTTACCTCCTTCTCGATCTTTAGGGACAGCATAGATTAGATGGCCCTTACTTTATCAGGATCTACATCTATACCTCTGTCGCTTACCACAAATCCTAGCAGCTTTCCGGACTTAACCCCAAATGAACATTTTGCAGGGTTGAGCTTTAGTTCGTATTTTCTCAACCTCTCAAATAGTTTTCTCAAAACTTTTATATGATCTTCTCCTTTCTTGGACTTTGCGATCATATCATCTACATACACCTCAACTTATTTATGCATCATGTCATGAAAAAAAGCCAACATGGCTCTCTGGTAGTAACATGCGTTCTTCAAACCGAATAGCATAACTTTGTAACAATATGTTCCCCAAGGTGTAACAAAAGTTGTCTTTGCCTTATCTTCTGGAGCCATTTTTATCTAGTTGTATCATGAGAAACCATCTATAAAGGAGTATGTGGAACTACGTGCAACATTGTCAACCAAAACATCTATGTGTGGTAGTGGAAAATCATCTTTGGGGCTAGCTTTGTTCAAGTTCCGGAAATCCACGCAAACTCTAATCTTTCCATCCTTTTTTGGCACAACAACAATATTGGATACCCATTGTGGATATTTAACTACTTCTAGAAAGCCTGCATTCCACTGTTTCTCGAGTTCTGCTTTGACTTTGATCCAGACATCTGGGTGGGCTCTCCTCAATTTCTACTTGACTGGTTTACAACCTTCCTCCAGTGGGATCTTGTGTACTACGATATTTGTATCTAAACCATGCATATTCTCGTAAGAACAAGCGAAAACATCTGCATATTCTTGTAGTAAGGCGATCATCGTTGTTCTTTGCTCAAGAGTAATTAAGGTCCCTATTTTCAACTCTTTCTTAGACTGATTACTACCCACATTTATGGTTTCAAGTTCTTCTATAGCGGGCTTCCAAGTCTGTTCATGTTGTTCCACCAGTTTTACGAGTTCTCTGATATTGCTTTCATCTCATTCTTCTTCTTCCACCGCAATCACATGTTTGTTAAAGTTTGGCCATTCATTCTTGATATTAAGTGTATGTGATGTTGTGGAAGATCCGTTTTCAAGATTCCTGAAAGCGGAAGGTGTCTAGTGTAAATGTGTATATAAATGACAACATTTGAAAAATGCATGATCTCATTAAAGCAAAGGGTGGGCTCGATGACAAGGATAGAATCTGGCTGACCTCATGAGCCTTGATTGTCAACCAGAGGAAATAAAAGCAAATAAAAGCAATGACAGAAACATGTAAATGCAGACAAAATTGGTTTAGATTTTAAACACTACAATAGCTTCTTGGGTCACCTAATTCTGAAACTTCTCGCCCATGGCCAGCTTTCGCACAAAAGTCTTGGTAGAGTATGGATAGTTAGTTGTGGTAGTGATTCATCTTCCACTCCCGATACCATATTTATGGCACTTCCTTCCTCTTTATCCTTCTCCAAGGTGTTTATATCCATGGTTGATAGTTTTTTACTAAGGTTTTCTGAATCTTTATCAGGTTGCATTACATATGCAGCCTTTGGGAACGATACCTTTAGGGGAGGGATTTCCAGCTCTTCTTCTTTAGGCTCTCTTCCTTGAATCCTAGCCGTTTTTCTTTCCTTTCTTCTACCAGCAGCCCATCGATGATCCTCCTTTTTAGGCTCATACCCCAGCCCAAATCTTTGATTAGCACATTTCATCATTATTAGATTAACCCTTTCTGGATTTTCGGTGATAGGGTTATGTTGAAATGGAATCTTACGCTCCAAAAAACATTGAGCGGCCCTCCTCGCTGCTTTTAAGATCCTTGGCCTTCTTATCACTGTGTTTTCAAGCACCCAGTCAGTGTTCATAATCTCAAAAGTATGGCTATATTCATCATTGCAATCCTCCGCCTCGATGAAAGGTACAGCCACATTCTTTATCATGGATACTGTCTCCTCAGCCTTGACAGTTACCAACATCCCGTTCATGATGTACTTCAAACATTGGTGTAACGATGAAGTTACTGCCCCAGCTGCATGAATCCAATGTCTTCCCAACAACATACTATAGGAAGGGTGGATATCCATAACCTGAAATGTCACCAGGAACAATTGTGGTCCCACATATAACTCCATTTCTAAAGTCCCAATTATCTATCTTGGTGAGCCATCATATGCTCTTGCCATCATAGTACTAGGCTTCATATGAGATTCATCAACTAGCATTTCTTTCAACATGTGTTTTAGCAACACATTAAGAGCCGAACCATTATCGACGAGCACCTTTCTTATGAGGCAATCCTTGCACCTGGTGGTGATGTACAAGGGATTGTTATGTCCAGTTCCTTCAAAATCTAACTCTTTAGCTGTAAAGTACAGATAATTAGTCGCATGGATCCGTCCCACCAAATGTTTCATGGTTTTCTGTTCAACATCTTGGGGTACGTATGCCTCATTCAATACCTTTTGCAAGGCATTTCGATGCGGTTCAGAGCTGAGTATCAAAGACATAAAGGAGATTATAGCTGGAGTTTTCTTTAGTTGATCTACTATGCAATATTCACTATGTTTTATCAACTTCAGTTCATTTGACTCCTCTTCGGTTACTGGTTTATTAACTTCCAGTTCTTTGCCCAGGTCTACCACCTTCTTACCCTTTGCTTTCCTTAACTCCTCAGGTGTGAAGCATAGGCCTCTCAGTCAACCCACTAACCTCAGTTGGGAACAGAGGAAGAGGGGTCTCCACATTGGAGGCATAGCCGTAGTTATAGGGCATTGCACTTTGATTCTTCCTTGTAGAGGAAGGTTTAACCAGGATTAACTTTGGCGGCCCATAAGCTGTTGGTTGGACTCTATATACTTCTGACAACCTGTCTTGGCCCTCCATCATTCCTATTTCGTCACCGTTCTCCATGGCTTCAATCCTCAATTCTTCCATGGTCATCATTTTCTCAATTTTTTTGTGAAACTCCATGCAATTATTTATATGATGTCCTTCCTCTTCATGGAACTCATAAAAATCACTCCTTTCTATACAATGTTCATTATTCATTTTTAAGAACCCTAATTGTACCAACATACCATACAACTTCTGTATAGGTACTTTTAACCCTTTGCTTTGATTCCCAACCTCTACCATGCTCACTCCATTATTACTTGCAGCATGATTAGGCAATGGATTTGAATTAACATTGGGCTTGTCTTCGAATGACACCCATCCCATCTTGATAAGCTATAGAATCTTCTTCTTGAAAGCATAACAAGTTTGATTCCATGTCCCGGGTTACCAACATGATACTCGCAAGTTAATTCTGGTTTGTACCATAGGGGAAATGGGGGTTGGAATGGTGGAAAGAGGATTGGAGTTATTTGTTCAAGACTCAACAGTTTAGTATACAAGTCTTTTAAGGATATAGGTAGTGGTGGCAACTGTTTCAATGGATATCTTGTATTTGGCCTTTGGTAATTGTCATGGTTGTTTGGTTGGTAATTTATTTGATTGGTTTAAAAAGGTTTGGAAAAGTTTATGTTGATGGATTGAAGGGTGAGCATTTGTGGGTTTTGGTAATTTACTTTCTTGCCCTTGTACCCGCCTTCCAAGTTGTTAATATCACCTTCTCTTTTCCTTCCCGTAAACCCTTTCTTCTCCAATGGTTCTGCTATACGCCCAGCTTTAATCCCCTATTCTATTCTTTCTGCCACACGTACAACATCATAGAAATGTTGAGATGAGCTGCCCATTAGATGCCCATAATAAGGTGCCTTGAAGGTATTGGCGAACAGGGTTACCATCTCCGTTTCTATTAAAGGTGGTTGGACATGTGTTGCCTCATCTCTCCATCTTTACGCGTAAGCCCTTACTGACTCATCGCTTCCTTTTTCCATTGACATAAGGCTTGTTCTATCCGGAGCAATTTCCAAATTGAACTTGTACTGCTTAAGAAAAGCCTCCACCAAATCTTTCCATTTCTTAACTTTAGCATTGTCCAACCTCATGTACCAGCTTAGGGCAGATTCCACCAGACTATCTTAGAAAAAATAGATTAACAGTTTGTCATCATAAATCACCTTGGCCATTTTATTGCAGTAATATCGGAGGTGAGTGTTTGGACATTCTAATCCAATGTATTTGATGAACTCAGGTATCCTAAAGTTCTTTGGTACTATAATGTTTGGTACCAAACACACTTCTGCTGCTCGTATAGGATCAAACCAATCATTACCCTCAACTGCTCTTAATCTTTCTTCCAAAGCTGACAACTTGTCGTAGTTCATAAAATCAGTGGATCTATTGCAAAGGGGTCCATTTGCTATTAAATCCACGGTGATGGGAGCTTGACTTGGCGGGATAAGGGCGATAGGCACAAAGTGTTGTTCTGCCATTGAATCTACCCCCAAGTTTTGAGATGTCCCTTGGATATGAGCTGCTGGTGCTCCCATAATTGGTTGGGTAGATGTTCCCTCCCTGTTTTTGGCTTTCAAAAGTTGCTCAAGCAGATTGGTCATGCGAGCAACTTCATTCTTCATGGATTCCAACTCATTCTGATAATGTGACTCTAAGTGAGCTCTCTCCTCATTCTCCATTCTTGATCTTAATCGGGTGTGATAGACTTTGGAAGAGGGACCTATGTTTCACAATCTGGAATGCACATGATAAATTGTAAACAAATGTGTGATGAAAATGTAATGCATATACAACAGCCCTTTTTTTTTTGTTAGAACTGATTCATGACCTTCGTAATCCTTTAGGCAAGATTTCTGAGTCGAACTGATTGCTGTAAAAGAATGTTTGCCAAGTTCTTATCATGGTTGGTTACCAAAATCCATTAGAAAGAAAAAAAGTTATGGCCTTTCTTATAAATAAGGGTAGCTTATACAAAGTAAAAATAGAAAAGGGCCTTATACATCACTACCCTAAAAGGAATTTCCTCCATTAGCTAAGTCCCCAATAAAAGAGATGACAGCCCCCATGTACTCTCGATACTTTGTAACATCATTTCCAACTTGGGTGTCTTGTTGATGCAGCTTTTCCGCATAGCGGGTTACTTGCTCGACCTGTTTTGTCATACATCTTATCTTATCATGGAACAAGGTGTTATCAGCGATTATCACTTCATTGTTGTTCCCTAAGGCTTCATTACTTCTTTCCAATATTCGGACCATTGCCTCCAACCGTGCCACCTTATCTGTTGCCCTTTGTAGCTCTTCTCTCTCGATATCTAGCTTAACTATTTTGGAGTTAATTTGAACTGCAAAGCTGTCAATATAATCCTGACATTCCTGACATTCTTGTTTAATCTCATTCAAACCTTCTTCCATTTCAAAGTAATGGCTCCTCAACTCCCTCAACTCCTCTTCTCGTATTTTAAGCTCAGATTGCAAAGCTATTCTTCGTCCTTTCGAAGACTCAGCTCTCTTCTGGTAATCTCTCATATCATACTTAGTGGCTTTCCTTGTACTTTTTTCTTCCTCAAGTTGTACCATATATTGAGCCCTAATCTTTCTTTCTTCTTCTATGTCAATCTCAGCTAGCCGATTCTTTTCCTTCTCCTCTTCCAACTTCTTTGTAAGACCATTTCTTTCTTTTTTCAAGGAATCTGTCATCTCTTTATCAGCATTCATCTTGCCTTTTGCTGATCTTTTGATCTTGGCCAATTCTTTCTCAATGAGCCCATTCTTGTTAGCCAATTCACCACATTCGATTATTCGATTCCTTAACTCATTCTGGACCCCTTTTGTTATTTCCTCAGCTACCTTGGCCCTTTTCTGCCATTCTTTCAACTGCTTATCTTTGTTTTCCAACTGTTGGTTCAAGTAATTTCTCATTGTATTTTCTTCATCCAATTGCCTTTCCAGGAGTTGTTGTTGCCCTTTGTTTTTGCTTAGATCAATTATACATCTTTCGAGCTGCTCTCTCAACTCTTCCTCGTCATCAATCCGTTTCCTTTTTTGTTGTACTGTTGCTGACTTTGGTGCTACAACTTCAGAAAGCTCTTGATTTCTCCAACTTGTATAACTCTGGCTGCTTGACGATTCAAATCTACTTCCTTCTTCCTTTTTTACTAACAGGGGCTTTTTCCAGTCTTGTTGGATAAGCTCTATCTCTTCAAAGAATGGTTGATGCTTGAACAAACCTGTGAAATCTGCTAAACCCAGAGTCCTTGGTACACACTGCATTCCACCCAATTGTTTTGCTACAAGTGCAGGTGCATAACTGATGTATCTGGTTACCCCAATCAAGGGGACTCATGTCTTGTTTCCACAACTCATTGTGCAGATAGGGTCATTCATCCATGGTGCTTTCCATTTGAAGTTGCTTTGAGGTAGTGCAGCATACTTGTCTATCCAAACCGTCTCGTCCTAATTCTTCCAAGTTTTCTCTATGGTAACCTTTAATGGTCGGAGGTCAAACCACCAAAAGTTATTGAAGATGTCCTTTGGAGTTTCAATATGACTAACAATCCATAAATACAACATAAGGCTGCAACATCTCATGGCTCCTTTTCCATACATTCTATAATGGTTAAGTGACAACATGGTTTCGGCTAAAATTGCTAAAGAAGGATTAATTCGGTCATACTCATATTCTACGAAGACATTTGCGGCTTCTAAACTGATAACTCTAATTTTGGATGGAAATAATACTAGTCCAAAGATGGTGAAGGCCACTAACTTGTATCGTTCATCCCCCAACTTGCCTTCCTCAGCATTCTTCTTCATTCCGGCTTTAATGAACTTCCATTTAAAACCCCCATCAGCTACTCTGCATTGACTAATTTTTCCCAAGCCTAATAAATTGACTACCTCTGAAGCTGTGTCTTTAAACTTTTGTCTGAAGTAGATTTTTCTGCCGTTATTTGGAAAATCTAGGACCTTTTCATATTCCTCCATGGTAGGTGTCATATCAATGTTCCCGAAAGCAAAGCATCGATAACTAGGATCCTAAAAGTTCAGGAGGGCTTTGATTGTTGTCGCTTGTATGGGTAGCCTCATTAGTTGCGCTATTCTCTCATATCTTCAAAGAGAGTTTCATCCACATATCCCATTATAGACAACAATTTCCCTAAGTCATTTACCATGTGATTTATCTTGGTAATGCATGGCAACCTATTAGCATCGATTCTTGGACATTTTCCTTCAGCTATCTGGTTCAACTCAGATTCTTGCCCAAACTCTTGGAAAGATAGGTACTTAGTCATGATTTCAGTTCAGAACCTGGAGTGATAAATTTAACATGATTAATTTGATGCAAATGAAAGTATATATCTCATGAAACAAAAAGGTAGTTTAATTATCTAAGTCTCAAAAAGGGTCCCATATCTGTCCAGTGACGGTCTTTATAAAGATAGTATGGGGGCTTTGCAAGGAACAGTTAAGGCATGTATGCTCACCATTACCAAGCAGGCACTCAGATATGAGTTGGGTGTTTCAAGCATCTGAACCCCGACCAATAGTTATAGGGCAGATCGCTAATTCCCCTCCTAACTTAATAAGATTGTGTGTGCTTCCTAAAAAATTAAAGTATGTGATGCATGAGACAGTTCTATACAATGCATGAACATAAATGTACAGAAATTCAAACGTGTAATAAATAAATAAACAAAATAAGCTTATTAACAAAAAAAAAACATGCAAACCAAACAAAACACAATTATCAGACAAAAACAAAGCTTAGTCCATAAGGTCCCCAGTGGAGTTGTCATTCTGTCGCACGTGTATGGCGTCGCAACGAAAACATCCACCCTCAAAATTTTAACTATTAGGCAAATATGGGGAGACAAGGGATTTTTTTCTTTTATTAGTGGAAAAATAGAGTGGAGTCGCTACCTAGTATTTTGGTCACTAGGAACTCTAACTAGTCTCAGAGATTGGGTACGGGGACTGGTTGCGTAAAGAGAAGGTATTAGCACCCCAAATACGCCCTACCTAAGGTAAGCTGCATTGTTTTGTTGTCTGATAAAATCTAAGGTCTGGTCGTGTTTTCTAGTTGTTGATCCGTCTATGGTTTAAGAAAAGTCCTCCTCAGTAAGGAGATCCTTCTCTTATCGAGTAATTCTGGTGTCAACAAAAGAATTTTAATATCCGGAATACATCTTACGTATAAGGTCGTAACCCCAGATATTAAAAGAAAACAAAATAATTTTTTTGAAAATTTTGAAATATTGGTCTAGTTCTCGTGGCTTTAATAACCTGGTTATTAAAGCCAAAATGCGTGTTAATACATATTTTGAATCTTCATTGTGTGTGTGTGTGTGTGTGTGTGTGTGTGTATGAAAATACAATATGATTTATTTTTGAGAGACTTGGCTGTATGCATAAAAACAAAATATTTTTTTATTTTTTTATGTTTTGCCGAAAAACGGGTATTTTAACACCAAACTTATATCTTTACAGTATAAAAATACAAACTAATGTTGATTAAAATACTGTAGAAAACAAAAAAATCATAGATTTTTAAAACATTTTTTTTATTTTTTTTATTTGGGCTGGACCCAGCCAACCTGCGCAACTGGGCTGGGCATGACCAGCCCATCTCTCCACATGCATGCGTAATATTTTACGCGTGCATGAACAGTACGAAGGTAAGTAAATTACCTTCGCATTGTTCATCATCTTGTTTTCGATATAGGAACAGAACAAAAAGTAGAAAAAACAAAGTGATTGCAGCGTTGATTTCCTTACGTTTTCTTTCTTCTTATACATACTAAACATGAATCAACTCGTTATACATGAACTGAGAAGGACATCGAACATACCTGGTTTGGAGAAGACGAAGATGGTGATGGTGTTGTGTTATCTGCATTCTGTTTCCTCTGCTTCCGTTCGGTTTGATTCGTCTGCTCCCCCTTTTGCTTTCTCAATATTTCTCCGCTCTCTCTCTTATTTCTTACGTTCTCCTACTCTGTTTCCCTCTTGCTTTCTCCTCAATGTAACCTCTCCTCCCTCTCTCTCTTTTTTTTGTCCCCTGCGTTCAATTCTTCTTCTGGCTTTTATAGCCAGAGGACGAGAGTGTTTTTGGTAAGCCAGCGTGCATCACGGTGGCGAGGGTTTTCAGCCGCGATACGCTCCCTTCTTGATTTGGAATCGGCTCCATTATCGCTGCCAACATCTCCTTCCTTTATTATCACAAAATACTAGCTGTTACAGACGATGAAATGGTGGAAACGGCGTCGCTTGGGTTTCTTTCGATTCAGCCATTGAATGTTTTGCAGTTTTGTAATCAAGTCCCCGACAAAATTGTAATTGGATCCCTTAATGTTAGCGCCTTTTCTAGTTTCATCCTTGGTCTCGGATTGTTTCAATTAAGTCCCTAATTGACCATCAAACTTTAATAATTATGCAATTAGACCCCTGATTTGGCCAAATCAACTATTTCAAAATTATAATTTGACCCCAGAACTTTAATTTCTCCTAATAAAAGCCTATGCTGACTTAAAAATCAATTTTCTTACAAACCAGTCCTCTATAAATTCAATTACCTTAGATAAAATTTAATTGAGTCCATAAACATGTAATTTTAGACTTTTATTCCTCAACTTGAATTTTCTTTGTCAACAGGGCTCTTATCTATCAAAAATATACTGTCAAATTTTAACCTTTTGCATTTTTGAACCTCTTCAACCAATTTTGGCCTTTCTCGGTATTCCAGCATCCTTTTCTAGCTCCTATTACTTTTTGGATTTCTTCCGAATATTTTTTGGTATATTTGTTTTTGTATTTTCTCATTTTGTTTTGTGGTAACCCAAAAATGAGTAACAACAAACTCATTATCTATCATGGTACTTAATTTTGTTACTGAATTATTGCTTACTGTTCATTGTTGTACTTGATGTACAGGGTTTATCAAATAGAAAGGAATGCTAGTGCTTCATTATATTTACTAAACCTGAGTCCTGAAAGAAAAGTGAAGTGCTACAATGAGTATTTTGTCAATAGATATATGTTTCATACTAAAAAATACGGGTATGGAAGAAAGACATATAACGGTGGTGTTTGTGTTAAGGGATCAACTTGTAGTGAGTTTGAAATTGATTATTACGGTAAATTAGAAGAGGTCATTGAATTGCAATATCATAGTGATCATAATAAAGTGTTTTTATTCAAATGTTATTGGTATAACACCACTAACAAAGAAATCAACGTAGATCCCCACTATGGTTTGGTTGAAATTAACTCAAAAGCAAGATTCTGCAATGTAAACAATGTTTTTGTTTTCGTTAGGCAATGCCAGCATATTTATTATATATACACCCCTTCCTTTAGAAAGGATTGTTCAAGAGTTGATTGGTTATCCGTTTTAAAAATGAAACCCAGGAGTCGTGTCGAAGTTGTTCAGGATGAGAACAAAGACACAAATGTGGGAGATGGTGTCTTTCAAGTTAGTGAGTTGGTTGAACCATATCAAGTTGCTCCATCGATTGACTTAGAAGAAAATTCAAATTTTTGCATCTTCAATAATAGTCTTGTTGATGTTAATGCTGAGGAGTTGAATGTTGTTCTGAGCTCCAGCAGACAAGCACAAGTCGATGAAGATGATGATAACAATGTTATCAATGTTGAAGATTATAATGAAGCTAACGACGATTCAATTGAAGAAGAAGAAGATAATTCTGACTAACTATCAGAACACAAAAGTGTAATGCAAGTTTTTTATAATTTAATATTTATGGATAAATTATATACAAAGAAATATTTATTTTATAATTGTTATGTGAACTCTTGTTATTGTGTTGTGCGTGTAACTTTCAATTTAAGTATTTGCAGGGAAGATATGCAGGGAATACAAAAACAATATGTCTTAAACTGTGCACATCACTTATGGAAACACCTACAGTTTGTGTCTGTCGGTGTATTCCAAAGGTGAAGGGACTGTTCACATCCCATATCGCTAATGGAAACACTAATGGACACACCTACAGTTTATGTCTGTCGGTGTATTTCAGAGGTGAAGGGACTGTTCACATTCCATATCGCTAATGGAAACACTAATGGAAACAAACTGTTGGTGTATTCTAGAGGCGAAGGAATTGTTCACATCCCAAATTGGTGATGTCAATTAAAGTCCTCTGAGTTAGTTGCAGGTTACCGATGGAATTGCCGACGAATTGTGTAACCCAAAGCACGGGTAATTAATGCATCTCTGACCTTATGTACTATTTAACATTAGTGAGGGAATTACCAATGGACTGAGAAAATTCTGGAGGGTTTTTTGAAAATTTTAGTGCGAAATTAAAATTTCAAGGTGAATGTACCGAGAGAATCACCAACAGATTAATTAAAAATAATATTGTTTAATATTCTATAGGTGATTATGTCGGTAAAAACACAGTATAAAACCCAACAAGAATGCCTTCAGTTCATTTTTTCCAATTCTCTTATTCTCTCACTATTTTCACTGTCTCAAATTCTCTGATTATCACCAATCTCACTCTCTCAATCCTCAAGTGTCTCAAGATCTTCAAGTATTTCCTCTCAACACAATCAACAAGTATATAGTGAATATTTTGACATATTTTTTTTCTTATTTTTCTTTTGTTCTTTGGTTTATTAACAATGTATTTTTAATTTTTTTGTACTAAAATGTAGATAAACTTTGAAATTAAGCATGCCATTAAGGTAAGCATTTTCTATTCCTAAAACCTACATTTGTTTTTCTATTTTTTTCTATTTTATTGTCTACATTGCAATAATGTTGATTGTGGTATATGCAATAAAGTTTTTCCAACTCTATAGAAAATACCGACGGATTGAGGCCGTCAGTAACTTCGTCTGTAATATTTTAAAAATGTTATTAAAAACAAAATTGTATAGAATAATTAATATAAAATTGTATAGAATAATAAAAAAATAAAATTGTATGAATTTGAAATATGTAAAAATAAAATTCAATAATATAAAATCCAAATATTCATTATAATTTTGTTTGTACAAATAAAAATGAAACTAGAACAATGGTGGTGCTGGAAAAGGAGGAGGAGGAGGAGGCTAATCATTATCAGTACCATACGGCTAAAAAGGGGGCACATATGTACCACTTATATGTGATCTCATGTTCATGACAATTTGATACAGTTGTTTATAATCCACCGAAAGTTGCTCATATTTTTCAATGAGATGAGTTATGTGTTGTTGCAAGGCCACAAACTCCTAAGACTAGATGCTCGATACCGATTGGGAGCTCCCAACGGTTGAGACACTACGGGTCGCCTGCAAGTTCTCGGTTGTAGTGTTAAAGAGTCCATACATCCAATTTCTATCGGGTCCATTAGACGATCTTGTCTCCATCCATAAATCCGAATCAAAATCCAGGTGGGTCGAAGGATTGTCCTCATATCTCTCCCTCAACCGACTATTATGTCTCCTGAAAATTAAAAAAGAAATCATCAAATTCAATTCAAGAAAATAATAACTTACAAAGGAAAATGGTTGAATGAACATACCATGAAGTGTTGAGCACGGTTGTTAATGAATTATTGCACCCTCTTTTAGTGGTCTTCATTTCGCACGTGCGTCTTCACAAAAAGCTCTATTGGACTCGGCTCACGTCCAAGAGTCGTAGCCTATAAGAAAAGAAAAGGTTGCAAGTTAAATATATTTATAAATAACAACAAATTAATTAAAGATAGATGTTATTAAAATTAATCTTACCATCCGCTTCATATGTGCAATGAACGGAACAGAGTTACCAGTATGCGTGGTAACCGAACTGTGAATTTTATGGTTTTGATTTTCAGCACCGGACTGTGAGCATCGTGTGAACCGCTCAGACATCACGTACTGAATATATTGCGCCCATATATCCTCCCGGGATGTATGGCGGCTAGAAATCCTTCCAAACTGTCATGTCATTATAGCCTGGTAGAGCACCATCTCTGGTATATCTTTTAGCTTTTTTTGCGCCTCATACCAAAAGTCACGCAACTTACATGATATAAATGTATTTTATATGAGTTAATGATAAATGAGATTTTAATATATATAATTATTTTTTTAAATATCGTATTGTTTTCGATGTTACCTAGTTACTACATGATTCTCTCAGACCTTCCTCACAACATTATCATTTGCGATATCCCACTCAAATTTGTTTTATGTATAAAAAGTTATAAAAAATAAATCAATAATTTCAATATAAAATAAAAAATAGTTAAAATTTTAAGTTAACATTAACCTCAAATCTTCTAAACCATGCATCGATATAAGGTTTTTGATCAAGATGTTTGGAAACTTGGCTCCATTGAAACAATAGAATTTTCATCGACGATTTAAATGTCAATGTTATTACTCATGCAGCCTCAATATTTATGAACATGAAAATCAATAAAATTAATGAAATATTAGTTGTTCACAAATTGTTAAACACAAATCAACTCAAAACAAAACAAACTTACATTGAAAGGTCGTCCTTCCAATGTGGTTCGTACTTGCGGGAGAATTGACCCCGCTATGAAAGGACACTGCCTCTACGTTGTGGAACTGCGTTGGAAGAGCCATCGTCATGAGTCAATGTAGGTGCCTCTTCTTGGTCGACACCTAATGACACGTCATCATCGTTGTTATAAGAACTAGTTGCGATCATCTACTCACGACATGTAGTTGATTTTATTCTATGCATCTACACAAATTTAATGTATAATTATATAATAAAATTTGATTTTAAAAAAAAAATCGGCAGCACCTCCCTTATACTAAAGACTACCCAAAATGTTCAAACTTGCAAATATTCAAAATATATGCTACAAGCCAGTTGATTTTATTTTATTTTTACTAGAAATTTTGAATTGTTTAATTTTATCTCATTTTCAACGACTATACTCAAAATAAATCAAAATGGTTCAAATCGAGAGGCAACCTCAACATGAAAATTAAATGGATCAATCAACAGGTGAACAACCTCAACATGAATCTAAATAGGTCAAATCACGAGGTGGCTAGCCTCAATGGAAAAATTAAATGGATCAACTCAAGAGGTGATCAACCTAAATAAGAAACTGAAAAAGGTCAAATTCAGAGGTGAAAAAAGTCGATATAGAAAATTAAATAGGTTAACTTGAGAGGTGACAAAACTTAACTAGAAATATAAAACGGTCCAGTTAAGAGGCGACCAATCTCAACATGAAATTTAAATAGGCTCATTGAGAGTTTATTTTGACTTACTTGGCTATGAGATTTGGCTAAAAGTGTATTGATTACAAACTCGATTTGAGCTTGTTTTATGCTTCTTTCTTAACATCATCCTTTATGTAGTGACTGGTCCTAAATTTGTCTTTGAGAGAGATACCTTTTAAAGTTTAGGAGAAAGATAAATTGTACATTTTGAAAGTTTAATATTTATTTTTTATATGATCTGCATCTTCAAAGATCTTTTAGTTTTGGTAGTGTCTCCAAACTTGATCACTAACCTGTTTGAATTTCTTTTTAAGTTACATGGGCACCTCCTAGGGTCACTATGGCTTTTCCTTCTCATGTTCCCTATTTTTTTTATCAATGAATGTGTATAGTTAATCCATCATTTTAGCCTAGTCCTTACTGACTCAACTTGTCATTGTCCCCGAATGTAATTTAATGACATCCATTCATCATTGCTCTTTTATAACATAAAACAATTGTCACCTTAATTTGTGATGGAATTCATAAAATCATCATTTTTTTGTCATAATTGATCTCTTCAAAATGAAATGCCTCTAGCTAATCTAAATAAGTCAATCTTCATGGATGATCATCATCCTCATTCTTACAAAGAACTTTTCAAATTTGGTCAATAAAAGAATTTTATTAAGACATTTTCCCTTATTTACATGAAATCATATTTGTTGGGATTGAGTAACAAATCATAATAGTTATGTTTATGTAAGTCTAATTGTTGAAATAAGCTCATTGAGATGTAGATTTGGAAATATTTTGTTAAATAGAAATTTTGACTTTCAGTCAACACCAAAAACATGTCATTCTAATACTAGGATGTAATTTTTAGATTTTTTTTATTAGCGAAATGAATGTTGGTGGGGATTGTAAAGGGAATAGTTATCCTATGATTTTGGCTTTTTTGGGAAAATGAATGGCTTATAAGGATTTTTCAATAATATAAAGCTATTTTGGAAAGAAAAGTTAGGTTTCAAAAAAATTTGGCTTTCAAATAGAGAGGATCTTGCTTCAAATTATATTAATCTTGTCCATTTATTGACAAAGATCCATGATTTAATGTCATAAAAAATGATATGCAACCCACAAACAAGTCATAATTTTGCTTGTAAAACATTCATTTTCTCTTTCTATAAACCAATAACTTATCAATATAACAAATTATTTTTTATTTGAAATAATTTTTAAAGGCACATAATGTAGGCTGAGGTTTGTGTTTATAAAATACTAAGATATTCATAAGGCTCAAAAGGTGTTTAAGGGCCTAAGGGCATATGATCACTTATTATGTGCTGAGATCTTTTAAGCTTATCGATTTGATCTTGATACTGTAGTGATTGATCTCACTTCAATTCCAAATTTTACCTCATGCTTTATATTGGCATTTTGTATTTAATTTTAGATTTTTAATCATCATTAAAGATGCTTTAGATATTTTTTTCATCTACTTTCTTTTTCTTTTGCTTCCTTTTTTTGTCATTTTCCTACTCTTTCTTATGCTAGTTTTGTTCATTTCACTTAATTTTTTTATTTAAAGAATTTTATTAGTTGTCTAAAAACTTTTAAAACATGCCTCTAATATGACAAGTGATTCTAGTATGGTTATTGATTAGTACTTAAAAGTGCATTTTTATCAAGGTTTTATATCATCATTTTGCACTTGAAGTATCAATAACTCCTTAACTAAAGCATGTTTTATAATAACGTATCTAATATATTAAGATACCTT
>Ga0325410_1000558_pt1 | contig 39334 bp, 26 predicted proteins | sample PopdelMetagenome_16_FD_206182 | JGI IMG/M metagenome (GOLD analysis project Ga0325410, IMG submission 206182) | Populus deltoides microbial communities from Bellville, Georgia, United States - Xylem-PdIQD-R3 | ecosystem: Host-associated > Plants > Phyllosphere > Stem > Wood/Secondary xylem...
AGATGTTTTTTCAATTTCTATTAAATAAAAGGTTTGAAAAACAATGTTTTAATTTGAATTTTTTTATATAACACATGTAGCCATTTAATCAACCTATTTATAACATAAGTAGCTTTCATTTGGCTTAAAGGATGAGGATTTTTTTTTTTTTTTTTTTTTTTTTTGAGGCTTTCAGCTACAGCCGCAGCTAAATCCAAAGCACACTCTTTAAGCCAGCCAGATGGATAGGCTGTAACTGTACTTACCTTAATTCTCATGTAATGAAAATGAGACACCATGCTCGAAAAATTTGGAAGTGACTGTTAAGAAGAGCATTATTGGCTAATGGGTGGGTTTGATTGATTGGTGGGTGACATAAAAAAATGAAAAGAAGACAATTTAGCAGAGTTGGTGGTCCCTACAAGTGATGGACTAGTCGACTGATGGGTAGCTGAAAGTGATATCCTCCAAAGCCGCAGACTCTTTACAGATATTGTCCCCTGGGGGGGTTGTATTGGAGTGAGAGCCAACTCTTTACAGATGTTGAATAGTTATAATTAAATTTTAAAAAATAAAAAATATTTTTTAAAATAATCTCTATGTAATTCTAAAACTGTGTGCAACCTAGCAGCCAAGCTAAATAAAAAAACTTAAAAACTCAATGTTTGTTTTCAACCAAGTTTTTAATTTATTTGGATAAAATATTGATTTAATAAAAATCAATTAGATTTTTAGTAATTTAAATATAATTCAAATCTCTTTAAGACAATATTAATAACTTTTTTAAATAAAATAATTGACCCGATATTCTATAAGTTAACTCAATGAATTTATTTAGTTTTTGGATTAGTAATTGATTTAAGTTGGGTCGGGTTTTACAAGTTTTTTTTTTCAACCAAATAAAATGAAATATAATTAATAATTCTATTTCCAATTCTTTTTTTTTCTAACCAACTAAATAACTTCATAGGTATGGTGATATAGTCAGATCTACGATAATAAAAGATTCTAAGCAGTTAGATATGAATATATCACAACTAGATGAGGACCTACTCAGACATATTACATGGATGATTTAGTTGGTGCATTTATGGATAGTGGAACAGGTCTAGTTCAAGAGAAGATTTGGTTATGTCAAGCCATAATAATGACTCAAAAAGACTATAATGTTTTATCAAACTATTGAATCAGACTCAAATTTTATCTGAAGTTCCTGCATGTTGTTTTTCCTATAGCAACCTCTACGTCACTACACGAACTATCAAATCTTTAGATATTCAAAATCTCGCAAAGACCTCTGGTTTTGACAATTTTGTTATTTTCCTTGTTATTTTTAGATTTCATGATTATTATTTTTTTGGATTTTATGCTTCTTTCCTTTGTATTTTCAGATTTTTACTTTGTTTCTCAATTGGGATAGTGTTTCTAGTCTATTTAAGATTTGTAAACCTTAAAAAGATATAGACTTTATTATTATTTTTTTAGAGAGAATAAACTAATGAATCTAAGATTCATATCTATAGCTCCACATGAAAACTCCTTTTGTTTTCAAAGAATAACAAAAATTGATTATAAATAGCTTATGTGTCGATGTTGAATTAAAACAAAATGACAAGTGTAAAAAAAAAACACATAATTTGTTAAATAAATTTTTTTTTCTATTAAACTTTTAAAAAGCAACACACACCCTCCTTAATTAGTACTGGATATTCAATTCTGAGTAACATGTTTAGTGATGACTCTGATAATTCACAAAATTAATAAAGGTTTGATGGATTTTGAAGATTGAGAGATTAATTGCAGTCCAACCAAGGAAAAAAAAACACATTTATGATAAAGTTATTTGGTGTTGTAATTTTCAGCAACATGCTTTTGTTGCTGATTGTCTTTAGTCTAATGTTATTCTTCACTTAAAAAAAATTAAAAGTAAAGTATGAGGAAGAAGTTAGAATCTTGTTTTGTTCTTATTACCTTGAAGGAAAGAAAATAAATTATTGATTAAATTAAAAAAAGTTCTCTACTAATTCAAAGATAAATAAGAATGAGGTTAATTTTTCCAAATCAACTGTAAAAAAAATAAAAATCATTTTCCTTTCTTTTCAAGATAGTATAAGAAACTTAATGCATGCATTCCATCTAAATGAAAAGAAAAAGGGCTTTTTTATATAGTTTTAATTTGTTAAATGAAAAACTAATATTTAATAACTTTTTCTTATTTTGCTATGTTAGAAAACTATTATATTTAGTAAGAATTAATTACTATTTTTTCCCTTAATGGAGATATTATGCCAAAAAAATATTTTTTTTTTTAATGACATGTGTGAGCCACAAAAAAGACAAAGTACTTAACCGAGTATTATGAAAAAATAATTTTTTTTAGAGAGATAAGGTTTGAAGAAAGATTAGAAAGAGTGGTGTTTCCAGAGCTATAACTACTTTGAGCACCATTTGATTTCTTTCATTTTCAGATATGTTGTTCTTCTTAACCCACTCCACTTTCTGATTGAATGGATCTTTGTTTCGATTACTGAGTAGGGAGTTATTGCCCTCGCAACACTTCTGCATTTTTATAGAAGAACTTCTAGGTAAAATAACCGTGCCACTTTGATCATTTTCTATAATCTACCTATTGGATCTTACTCAAATTTATATCGTGGGTTCGCCACCTAGTTCCCTTGATTTTGAACGGTGGAGACTGGTTTCCAAGTTTTGGACCAAAGCTGAGGAAACAAATGTCACCAATTTTGCAGAGGCCATCTCTCCACAACCTACTGTTGGATTTGGTTGTAACTTTTAGTGGAGTTGTGCAAAGTAAATGACTTACTCCTAACTGTTTATTGTTTACTGTCATTTAAATTGTCACTATGGCACAAAAGAAAACCACCAACTCCACCCTTAGCACTTCATGGGCTAATAGAGTGAAAGTATCAAACTCAACCATCCAAGCTAAGATAATATCTTTCCCAAGGAAAGAGATTGACACTATTTTGGAAATCTCAGATAATACCATTGATGAGAGTAAGTTAGGAACCGCTGCTTGGTGGGATTTTTCTCGGGTTCTCAGATGCTCTACTATGCGACCAATTCTATTGCATTCCGGTTATAGAAGAAGTGTAGCATTGAGAGTGTCGTAACAAAATAACAAGGCTTCTTGATTTTCTACCTCATGAGTGGGAATGATGCTAACTCTTTTATGGAAAAGGGATCGTGGATGCTTGTGGGGGGAAGACCATTATCCTCAACTATAACACCCTCATTTGTTTTGTACTTAATAAGAACAAAATCTCAAAAGTGCATGCATGTGTTTGCCAATAAGAGTTACCTTTTCCTTTTTGGAATAAAGCGGACCTTGGAATGGCCGCTAATATGGTTGGAAGACCTTTGGCTTGTGATGAACAAACATTTAGAGGCACCCAACTTGACTACGCTTAGGTTTATGTTCAGTTGGATGCCTCGTTGTTTATGGTCTAAGGTTTCCAGCTGAAATATAGGTTATCTTTGGAACCTATCTCGATTACAAATGATTATGAGTGGAAACCAAAAGCTTATGAAACTTATAAAGTTTTTGGACACTCATGTAAGGCTTCAGTTAAGACCCTGAATTGTTACGCAGAAGACATGCTTAAGATTAAAAATAGAGGTGATGTCTTATAAGCATATAACGTTTTTGCAAATGGGATTGCATCCCCCTAAAAGTTGTTGTAGGAAAAATAGTACCCAAGACGACTCTTCTACTGAAATAGGTTGACCAGTTCAACAATCTAAGGAACCAGATGACTGGTTGGATAACATAGTAACCCTAGAAGCTAGTGCCCTTTAGAACAAGTCAACTACTTCATTCTAATTTGGTCTACCATTTTAGGTCGTAGACTGTTGTAGAGGTTGGTGACCTTTTTGCTACGAAGAATGTCAAACTGAATGCTGATGGTGAGTCGGATCACTACATGTTAAAGGTCAAATCTCTAGTGGAGCAAATTATCTTTAGGATCAAGCTTTAGACATCAGCATCCCTTACTTAATTTGGTCATCTTGAGTTGTTTGAATCTGTTCTACTCTCTTTTCATGTATATTGGTTGATTATTTTTATCCTTCCATGCTCTATTATCTACTTAGGTAGTTTGGCTTCTATTTGTTGCCCTTTAAAAAAAGGAGGGGGGGTTTGGGGATAAAGAGGGTCATGGCATGGAATAAAAAAACCATTCTTAAACATGTCTAAAAGCTCCTATCGTATATATCTTATGTTTGGGCAGTTTAAGTGCATAATGTCTTGTTTAAAGGGAAGTCTTTCTAATATATTAGACTTCATTTAGCTCCTTCCTAGTCTTGAAGGAAGATTCTTCTCAGTAGAGACTGATGTGAAGGGCTATTTATCTCTCACATAGGTGATAGGACAACTATTTCTCTGTCTTGACTATTGGTTATCAGATGGACAACAATTTTATGACCTTTTACCTTTTAGGATGTTATCCTTCACGAGGCTGCCCTGGGATGCAAAAGTTTTGGACATAATTAAGGAGGGTACTTGGGCTTTCCCCTCGAGGAGCTAGGAGCTACAGACTATTTAGGAATTTCATCCAAGGATTGCCTTACCAAACTTCTATTTCTAGAAGGTTCACTCATCAAGAAAGTTTATTATCGACTTGAATTGGAAGGTTCTTCAAAACTCGAGACTAATATAATTTATGCACCATTTCTTCTATTTTCCAAGTCAAATTTCAAGACACTTTTTTTTTTACCATATTGCTTGCTAGTTTGAGTTGTCTTAACACCATGTACAGACTTCATACCTATCAAATTATCACCTTATTGATATGTATACTTTGTGGGTTGCATGTTGAGACTCATGACAACATGTTCTTTTAGTAACCTTTCTTTACTTTGGTTTGGGGAACTCTTATGAACAAGACTTTTATAGGTTGGCCTACAATGACATAATGACCTTTACTTAAGTGAGCATCCTTGTATTTCAGAAAAAAGAAAGATTTCATACATCTGTTTGCACAACTAGTCCTCTCAGCCATGTTTTACTTCATCTAGTATGAGAGGAATAATCAGGTCTTCCATCAAATTTATCATGCTCACTAAGATATTAGTTAGGAGATTTTCAAGCTCATTCGGTCCCATTTGATAAAGCTCAAACCAAGGTATCTGATTCCAGCCACACTCAGGTACATATGACGTCTTTCAATGTCATGAGGTTCCTTTACATTGGTTGTCTTTTGAATTCTGCACTTTAGGTCTACTGCTATTGTAAGACTAGTTGATCAGTTTTGGATTTTCTAGAAATCTATTGACTAGTTTCTAAAAATTCTTGGTTTCAAAGCTTCTGTTTGAAAAATCGGTAGATCAATTTTGGGTTTTCCAAATACGTAATAGACGGGTACCCTTACTGTTGTTTTGGCTGTCTATTTTTCTAATTTTTGAACTTCTCTTAACTTTTACTTGTTTTCCTGTTGCCTCAGGTAATTTGGACTTGGTAACGGGTTTTTGTAATTCTTGGGGAATGCTTCTCATATTTTGTACAATTTTTGTCTGTATATACAATTACACTAAAAAAAATGAATTTTAAATACTTAATTAGTGTCGTTCATAAATACTATTATAGTATTTCTTTTTTTTTTTAATCAAGGAGATTCTTGTAAAAAATAATTTCCAATTTCAATCACCACTCTCTATGGACCATGGGTTTTGCTTTGATATAGCAACAACCATGGCATGACCACCAATCATTGCATGTCGTTAAGGCCTAAATGGCCAAAGTTTTTTGTCCTCCTCCAGCCTTTTTCAAACATATTGTCCAATATACACACACTAAATATTTTTTATAATGTGGAACTGCGCACCATCCACACACAAATTATTTTATAATTTACTAATATATTTTTTGTAAGTATAAACTTTTATGTAAGGTTGACACCAAATTTTCTAGTCAATGGTGATATTGCATATTCTATTCAATAGAACACCTTTCTCCTCTACCAATAGCTATTTATAGTAAAAATATCATTGATGTTCACCAACCACTCACTAATAACATGCCAAAGACTACATTCAATAATGGACGCCAATGTTTATACCATTCAATTTTCATGTAACTACCAATGTGAGCTGACGTGATTAAGGCCTATACAAACGTTGGATCATTGGTAAACAAAACAAGTTATAACTTTCTCATATTGAACACTTCCATATACTTATATTTTTCTCATTTTCTCTTACACACTTACTAACTTAAGCTCTAAAGAGTCTCTTGTAGGAATTGTTTTCTTAGGCAAACTTCTAGTCATTGGTCAAGCCTAACTACTAGTAAGCTCAAATACAAAGTCCATATTAAGTATACACATCTTAGCCTAGGATTACATCCCGTGAAAAACTCATTTTTCATGTGAATTTTATTTAGAACCTCATCGATAGGTATTGCAATGACAGTAATTTTTTTTTATCATGTTATAGGGCTTTCCATAAGAAAACAATTCACAAAACAATCTAGGGAAGTTGCTATTATTCAGAACAGTGTCGCGAAGCCTCTGGAATTGGAGGAACAATAGCGGCGCGTGGGTCTCATGCACCACTGCCACAAGTGCCGTGTGAACCCACGTGTCATCTATAATAAAGCAAAAAATAGGTGGATTGGGTAGATCTCTTATTCCTCTTCATGTATGTAGCGATGATGTCATACACCATAACCTGTAAAACAAAAAAAAAAGCACATAAACAATTGCTTTTACTTTTGTTTCTCTTTTTTCTTAGACTTGATTCTTTCTTCCTCTCAGTTTTAATTCTTTTTCAGGTGGTTGTACCGAAAGGAGAAATTAGTGAGGAGGAAGAGGCTAGCGTGAGAAGGCTATTGTCTAATATTGTTGCTGCTTGTCGAGAGGGAAAGGGGTTGTTTGGATGTTATTGTAGCTTCTGATGGTGGTTAGAGAGAAGAGAGACTGTCAACTGTGTGGTGGTGCTTGGTTTTGGTGGATTTGTGATAAGGTTGTTAGGTAGCTTCGACACTAATGGCATCTGTAGGTGGCCAGAACATATGCTATTTCTTTCGACCAATATGGGAGCTGTTATCGATGGAAAAGGTAGAATGGTTTCTTTTCTTGGTGGCGTTATCGTGGTCAGTCATTGTGCTGTTGTTGAGGAGATATTAGTGAAGATGTGGTTTTAATTTGCAGGCGATAGTGACAACGAAGAAAAAGGGGTCATTTTTGCTCTCATTTGAATGTCTGGCGGTAGAGATTCAAAATTGGGTTTAGGATTTTTATGGGTCTCTCGACTAGAGGTTGAAGGATGCTGGTAATGGTGGAGTGTTTGTTGGGTTTTCTGGTATTGGTTAGTGGACAAAAGAGAGACCGTAGGGAGGGTGAGTAATTGGTAGAAGATGGGAGAGATTGGAGAAGGGTTGCTATTGTTTTTATGGCAGCTACTTAGGTATAAATGTGGGCTAGGGTTTTGTATATGAGATATTTGGAGAGAAAAATGTGGAGGAATATTTTTTTAGCTTTTTTGTATTTGATTTTTTTTTTATCTCCCTTACCCTTTTCTTATGTGAGATAACCACATATTTATAAGCAAATTGATTTGTCATTTTCCTCCCAAATTCCTGGTTTCGAAAACGCTTTGGTCCCTCATTTTTTTCCTTTGTATTTTGGTCTTTTTATCCAATTTTTTTTAAATTTTTCTTATTTTTTGTATTTTAATTTTTTTAAAAAAGGCAACATCAACTCGATGGAAAAAAATCAATAATTTTGAAATAACGCATTAAAAGTTGAACTTGTTGAAAAGAAATTTGAATTCTTTTTAGAAGACGTGGAAAAATTACCCCAATACATTAAGAACAAATTTTTTTGTAATTTTTTTTTGTATTTTGAAAATACTTAGAAAAAACAGTTAAAATTTGGGTTGTAAAAGTTGTCATCTCTTTACAATATTTACGATAGAAAGTCTCGTAAAAGATTTTAGATAGTAAACTTGTAAAGAAGAAAAGATAAAAGGTTGTGGATTTACCATATCAAGAAAAAGTTAATCCTTCCAAAATTTTGAGATACTCATAGATACCTCAAAGATTGATGATCTTTAATGAAAGTTTTAGAAGTAAGGGCTAGAAAGTGCACTCAGAAGAAAAGAGATAGGGTTAAAAAGCGTACTCAGAAAGAAAAGGATAGGGTTTGCTGGTGCACTATCTTCTTGTAAGGGCTAGAAAACGCACTCAGAAGAAAAAAAGATAGGGTTAGAAAGCATATTATCTTGTTTTGAGGGCTAGAAAGCACACTATTAGTGGAAAGGTTTGTTGGTATCGATCTGGCCTCCTAGTTGCTAAGCTTAAATCCTTTAGCTCACTCAGGTTTGGTCCATGTGATCAATGTATTTGATTGTTTTTTTGTTAAATCAACTCGCTCGGGTTTTGCCCATGTAATCAATGTATTTGGTTGCCTATTTGTCGCATTGCCTAAACCTTTAGGCAATAAATGAAGATCTGCTCACTTAACCATTTTTTGAGAAGTGACAAACGCTTTTAACCATAATGTTGCCCCTGATTGGATGATGCACTCCAATTTATGGTATTTTTGCACCATTGCTTGCTTATTTTGATGGATAAGTGGTGCTCCATTACTCTTACTTTATGAAGGGGTTCATCAAATCATATGCTATCAATGATTGTTGTAAGTTGCTCTAAACTGATGTATTCATGTGATAACATTTTTAAGGTATCATAGTCATTCTTGCATCATTGCCCACTCACTTTAATGGAGAAGCAAGACTTCATTACTCTTACTTTTTGAAGGAGTTCATCAAATTATCTATTGTTAATGATTATGGTAAATTGCCCCCCAAGTGTAGCATTACTCTCAACTGCTGATAGAATTTGTCAAATCATAGATTGTCCTTAAGAACATTATCCTTAGGTAACATATGATTGCCCAATGATTATGGTAAATTGCCCCCCAAGTGTAGCATTACTCTCAACTGCTAATAGAGTTTGTCAAATCATAGATTGCCCTTAAGCAATATTATCCTCAGGTAACATTTTTAAGGTATCATAGTCATTCTTGCATCATTGCCCACTCACTTTAATGGAGAAGCAGGACTCTACTACTCTTACTTTCTGAAGGAGTTCATCAAATCATCTATTGTCAATGATTATGGTAAATTGCCCCCCAAGTGTAACATTACTCTCAACTGCTGATAGAGTTTGTCAAATCATAGATTGCCCTTAAGCAACATTATCCTAAGCTGATTTAGTTATGCTCATTCTTATGCTTATCATCAAGAGGCATTTGTCATCACCATATTTTATTCATAGCTTTGATGGATTTTACATAATCATTATTTGATTATGCGCTTTTTTGCCCCCCAACTAATCTAGATATTGTTTGTCATCCTTCTCAAGATCCACTACATTGCCCCCTGACTACTTGACTTATTAAGGATGACTTATAAAAAGTGTCAATGTCATTTTTTCAAGGACTTTGCATACTCGGTTGATGACCTTTTTTTTTTTTTTAAATCTTTCTTGTTTTAGAATCAATCACAAATTTCAAGAATCATGTTCATTCAAGTCTAATTATGGAAATGAAATCAGAGAGACATAAATTTTGAAAGCATTCTTGAAGTTTAAACTTATTTGGTTGAAGACTCAAAACACACCATTCAACGCTAAGAGATATTTTATTGATGATTGACAAGGTATGGATTGAGAAAGAAATATTACCTTAAAGTTAGGGTTGTTCTTGGCTCAAATGATTTTTTTGCATTTTGAAAACAGAAATTTAACCGATTTAAGCTTAAATTTTTTTTTATTTTGAATTTCTTACAATTCCCAAAGGTTTAATATCTCTTTGGAAAAAGATGATTTGGTCTGGTGAAGGTACAAGATGAGATGATCTTCTATATTTTTAAGTTTCAAAGCAAGAGGCTCAAGTAAAAAGTTGAGATTTTGTTGACAAAATTTGTCTCTTTTTTAGCACTTATTTTATTAGTATGAATAATAACGAGTAGTTTTTATTTGTAATGTCATGATTCTTATGAAAAAGTTCTTTTGCATTTTGAGAATGTCATTTATTGGTCCCTTGATTAGAAAAGACTTTTAAAGACACGCAATGAGGCTATGACTTTCGACTATGAAAGAAAAAGATTTGTAGTCTTAAAAAGTGTTTCAAGGTTTTAAAGATCTAGGATCATTGTCATTGTGTCTTTCAATCTTTTCTTTTTATATATTTCTTTGATTTGCCTTTTTGATTGCTTTGGTGGGGCATTTTTATTTTGTTTTGACCTTGACTTGGTCATTTTATTTATTTATTTAAGAATTTCCCCCAACATCTGGATTTCTCGGGTGCTTTGGCTTTTCATAACCTTATTTTGATTCTGATCTTTAAATTTTTGTTTGCCCCCTAGTGTGGGGTATGATCTTAGTTTGGATCGACATTTGGCTGTTGGAATTTTCATTTGCCTCTTAGTGTGAGGTGTAATCTTATTGAGTTTTTTTACAAATAAAAACTTATTCAAGCTTAAATAGTCCACAAGGGATATATTTTAGAATGTGAAGGGATAACAAAGATGACTTTTCATCATTTCAAGCACAAGCGATTAGAACCGATAAATGTTTTCCTCGTTCAGTGTAATTGTTTGGAATTTTTGCATAAAGACTTATGTTTTTATGAATCAATGACTAGAAAATCAAACTACATGCAATTATGCATACAATTAAAACATGGCCCAAGAGACATAGGGGTGTGAGCTTTTTATGCATTTTTCATTTTTTATATCTTGGTTCAAATTTATGTGGTCATCTCAAAATAAGAATTGCTTGAATGATTCGTTCACCACCTTAGAAAAGAATGTCTAAACACTGTTTCTAGGATTATTTTGACAAAAGGGTTTTTACAAAATTGATATGGTCAAAATACTTTAAAAGTCAGTTTTATGAGTTTCAAAAAGGTAGCAATTGCCTCTTAACATCTTGCATTACGCAACTTAGGGTTCGATCATTGTTGCCATTATATATTATCCAATTATGGACAACAATATAATGTCAAGTTATTACTTTCACAAAAACATCTTTTAATTTCAAAACAATAAAGAGACTAAAAAGGCTTGTTTCATTAAAATATGCGATGTAACCCTAAAGCTAAAATGTTGAATAGTAAAGTTTGGCAAATGCCACTCTTTATTAGGTCAAATTTCTCGACGACATTTGTGTCTTGTCAGTGCTTACCAACCATTTCTTGTGCTCATGATGATCTAGTGACAATGTGATAGATGACATTATCATTCACAAACTCAACTTGTCCCTTTCTTCCCAGCTTTCGGACTTAATACCTGAAATTCTTGCAGCTTTTGATTGAATGGGCGATGATCCCATCATGATGTTCACATTTCTCATTTGGATTGTACCACTTAGAGAATGATGATCTTATGGTATCTAATGGATATGTCTAATGTTCAAGAGATGTTGGTAAATACCTTAAAGTGGTAAAGGTATGTCAATCTTTGGCAGTGACATTTGAGTAGCCAATGATATAGTGAGATCCGATCGAACTAGATTCCCAATTTGAGAGCCATTCCCCATATCGGATTCCATCATGACTTTAAAATTCACAGTATCTACTTCAATAGCTTGTTCAATCTTTTCGGCCACAACCACTAGGTCAGTAAAGTGCAGGGATGCACTTCTAATTAGGAACTCAAAGTAGAGTGTTTTAAGCAAGCTAACCATCTCCCTTTCTAGCAGTGTAAGACCCATTTGAGTAACTACACCAAACCACCTCTGGGTATATTCTCGGATAAATTCCCTATCACCTATTTCCATACCTTGTAGGCTAGATCTTTGTGGAATGAAGTTTATGTTGTACTTATTTTACTTGATGAAAGGATCTACAAGGTCTTTCCACTTATAGGTTTTTCATATTGTCCAATCTTGTGTACTAGCTTAACGTTGCCCCACTCATACTATCTTGAAAGAAGTATATTAACAATTTTTTATCATACACTACTTCTGTCATTTTGTTGCAATGAGACTTAAGGTGAGTGACAAGACATTGAGTTTGAGCACACAAAACTTTGGTACAACCACAATCGGGACTAGAAACATCTCGATGGCTTGAACAGGATCATACAAGTCCACTCCTTCGATAACCTTTATTTTGGCTTCCAACACTATTATTATGCCATGATCAATGTCCTCAAAGGATTTTATCTTTTGGGACTTATTAACGAATGCATCTACAACTGCTGAAGCCAGTGAAGGTATGGTTGATTGTACAAATATTGTATTACACCAAGATTCTTGACTTTGTCTACCCATCATTTCTCTAGGCTGAATTGTTACAAAGTCATATGCCAATTAGATGGGCATCCACTTAGAGTGTTTGCTCAAGCAAGTTAGTGATATGGGTCATGTTAATCATTAAGGAATCTTGCTCCTCTTTGAAGTGGGCATTACATTGAGCGCATTCTTCATCTTCTATGTTTCTTCATCGCAATCAAGTGTTGTAAACTTTACGTATTTGAGCTTTTTTGGGGACCTATATTTCAACTTGTGTATGTTCATATGACATTTAAACATGAATGCATGTATGCTTATGAATACAAGTGTATGTACGAGTACATTGAATATGGATTAACCTATTCAAAGGGCTAGTTAATGACTACTTTGTTGAACACAAGCAAACATCTGTAGTCCAGTTAATTTGAAAAGATCTTATAAATACAAGTGTATATACGCGTACATTGAATATGAATTAACCTATTCAAAGGGCTAGTCAATGAATACTTTGTTGAACACGAGCAAAAATCTATAGTCTGATTAATTTGAAAAGATCTTTTCGAAGTCCTCATCTCGGTTAAATCTCATACATATTGGAGAGTACAAAACAAAAAGGTGGTTCTGAGTCATTTTCATTCAAAAAAGATAAAATGGTTTTTATATGTAGCAATTTCTCGGTCGTGGTCTTTGGGCAATTCCCCCTAACTAGTTACATCATCTCAGATTCTTGTTTGTATTCAGAAAAATTCATAGTCTTAACTAAGAAAATCCTACGGAGTTCAGGATTATTGATTGGGTTAGCCTTGATGCAAAATGATTTATCAAGGAGTCCATATCCTAAGGGAAGGTTCTAAGCCACTATATGAAGGGTAAGCTTACTACCTAGTCTCAAAAGGATCTATAATCTGCCTAGTGACCACCTTTCATGAATAAAGTATAGGGGTTTACAAGGAATGGTTGGGGTATAGTATGACCTTTATTACCAAGTAAACGCTTAGCTCATAGTATGTCTTTTCACGAATCTGAACCCTGACTGAAAGTCATAAGGCAGACCGCCACTCCTCACCTAATCTAGAATCGGGTTTATTTGAAAAATTCAAATGCATGAAGATATCAATCCATACTTGATGTACTTATGCATGAGCAATATGTAAAAAAAATACATGCTAAAATTAGATGATACAAACCAATAAAAATAAACAAGCAAACAATCAACCAAACAAAGCTTAGTCCAACCAGATAAATTCCCTAGTGGAGTTGTCATCTTGTTGTGATGTGCATGGTGTTGAATGACGGGTAAGCCTCATGGAAATGAGGTGTGTTTTGGGTTTAATTATAAATTTATGATTTGATGAAGTTGCCACCTAATATCATGGTCACTAAGAAACCTATGGTTTGTGAGAGCCTGGGTAAGGAGACTAGTTGTTCAAAGTGAAAGCACATTATCCCTAATAGACACATTACCCCTATAAGGTAAGCTGCATTGTTGATTGATTGTTTTTCTTGGTCATGTTTCTCTCTGTTGGTCTTGCTTAAGGTTCTAGGCGAATCTCCCTTCATGATGAAGTCTTTACCTTATTCGGTTAAATTCTAACCATTCTAAAGTCCAACTTTTAGCATCACAATTATCTGCTAGATACAACTTATTCCTAACATTTATAAGATTAATTCATTTCATTTCATACCATGAGTATACGTTATGTTGCAAAATTTCTACCTCGAATATTAATTAAACAAGCTAATTTTTATGCTTTTTTTGGAAATTTTGGCAAAATCCTAATGGATGATCATAAATTGGTTATGATTGTTGTTACTCATTTTTGGACCCCGCGTGCTAGAGACGGTGTATACCTCTTTTGAACCGAGTGTAGGAGTTTAACTCATGTTTGCTGGAAGATTGACAAAAGCAGAGAAATAAATATTTTTTTGAAACCCTATTTGAGCTGTTTTCTACTCTCTTTATCCTTCCTCTTTGCTGCCAAAATCATCAGGTTTTCTTAGATTAATCATGAGTCTTTATAATGCTAAATTCGTTCCTTCTTTATCTGGTCTTTAACATTGGATAAATCCCTCAGAATTTGCGCTAAAAAAAACTGGTTCTGCTGCTGTTGCAATTTTTTTGTTCCAACTTAGGCTCAAATTCTGACTTGGTTTCGTAGGATATCTGACCATCCTAGCTATATTCTGTCACTCATGACATGTTGAAAAATTGACCTGCACCTTTATTGGGTCCTAGGGATCACTGTTCTTAGGGCAGACTCTCAATCAGATTTGGATGCTCGGCATTATCAGATCAAGAAAACCTTTTTGACCAACCAGATTCCTGTCAGATTCTGTTATCTAAAACGATTTTATCTCACTTTGAATCCTCCATCAAAGTTGTAGTCTGGGACACGTAGATGAATTTGAGCTTTCGAATCGCTTGATTTCGATATCAGAAGCTCAAGATATTCCTATTTGAATATCTAGTGTGAAGGCATGGATTCCTGTCACAAGAAGGATTTTTGCCCGAGTTTGCAGGGACACAATTGCAAGATGCTTAAAGTTTAAAGACCAATTGTAGGCCAATTTGAATATTTTTTTTGGACCAAGGACCAAATGGAAAAGGTTCTAAAATAAGGAAGTTGATTGAAGATAAAATTAGAAAGAAATTTTGCCGGATGAAGAAATTGACTAACAGAGATTCGATCAAAAAAGGAAAATAGGGGAGCTGATCATGTTTTGCTCTCATTTTTACGATTGTCATTTTGAGAACAACCCCTCCCCCATCTGATTTCTTTCCTGCATGAACCTTCCCGGCTGAGTTATTTCCTTTTTTTCTCTGCAAATTCCTGCTGTTTTCCTTTATCATCACACCTGATTTTTGGAGCTGCAACCATGTTTTTATTGCCTCATTTCAAAAGGAGCAACTGTGCTTCATGGTCCCAGCTATAAAAGGAAAGAAATGAGCCGCATCATCCTCCATATTGTAAAGAAATCACTGATGATCGAGAATCAGAATTAAAATATTTTGGTTTCCTATTTCTACTCACCCGATATTACACCCTAGAGTTAATGTAATATTTTTTTTCCTAAATAAAGCCATGTATAGGCTATATAGAAGTCTTGGTTGCTGACCTAAAGGGGGGGACAACAAAAGAAAGACAAGAAAAACGCAAGAGAGGCAGGCAGTAAAACAAAAACGCAGAAAACAGAGAGAGTTTCTTTCCTTCATCCTTGCGTTGCTGTGAGATCAAGAGGGCAAGCAGTAAAAGAGGAGGAGAGAAAAAGAATGGAAAAAAAGGGAAGCCAGGTAGAAAAAGAAAGGAAAGAACAAAGAAAAACAAGAAAAGAAAGACAAGAAGAAACGAGAGAGAGGCAAGACAGAGAAAGCCATAAGAACGACATTATCGAAAGCAAGGAAAACACAGAGGCAAGGGCGACAACTCCACCAGCACAACATGCCTTCATCGCCATCATCTTCTTCATCTCGAGAGAAAGCATCAGTAGAAGGATAAAACGAATAGAGACCAAAACCGGCGTGGCCATCGCTTTCGCTGTCCCCAGAAGCAGCAACCATTGGCTGAGCGCAGAAGCTTCAGCACCTGTCGTCTTCATTCGTCTCAGTGCCAGCTTTCAAGAAAAGGAAAGCAGAACAGAATAGAAGGGAAAAAGAAGAGAAAAAAACAGGGAGAAGAAAAGAGAAAGAGGCAAGCAACATAGGAGAACGCCAGGCGAACTTAGACAACGAAGGACTGAAAAAAGGGCATCACTAGCAGACCAAGTAATCTGTCTTTTATTCCCAGCTTTTGCATGCATTCTTAGTTGAATTTGTTACTGTTCAAGTGAAATTTAATTCACTTGAAAAGTAATTGAGCAAGGCATGTGTATTTATTTTTTTGTGTGTGTTTTTTTTTGTATTGTAAAAATAGAAATCTCGTATTTAGAATACCCGTTTTTCGACGCAATGTGACAAATATACATATATATCAAAAAAATATTTTCTTGTGTGTTGCATACGGTCAATACCCTAACATGTTTTGAACACTCTTTTTTATACAAAAAATATTGGAAGTTTCGAAAATGTGTTTTCGCATGAATTTTTTAAACACAACAAAAATTATTTTCTTGCATTTATGGATTTTACAACATGTTTGTAAAACTCCAAAGGGTATTGGCCAATATTCCAAAAAATAAAAAATCTTTTTTTGGGGGGAATTCATCTATTATTCACCGTTAATTTTTGGATAAAGAAATCCCAAATGGATGAATATCCAAAATATTTAATGGGAATAACTTGTTATTATTCACTATTAATATTTGGATAAAGAAACCCTAAATGGTAAATATTCAAAATAATTTTCTAGGGATAATAAGTTATCACAAATCCTTGAAAGAAGCCTTGATTATAATCGAGGACATTTCAATTTTTTTTACTCCACGGTTTACGAGCCGTGAGAGTATAAAATACTAAGGCAAAAATAGACTTTTAAAGCGCCCTAAATTTCTAAATTTCTGTCCCTCCTCCTTGTGATTTACAAGTCGCAAACTCTTGAAATACTTGTCATAACCCAATTTTTGACCATTTTATTTTAATTATTATTATTATTATTATTTACTGAAAAGGATAAAAAAAATGATGAAATAATAATAATAATGATGATGGAAAAACAAGTAAAATGAAATCAATGAAGAATGAATTAAAATTTGGGTTAAAGGCAAAATGATTGGAAGTTTTGAGGTTTAATTAAACTTTGAAATTAATCTAATTAAGCTTGGAATTAATTTAATTAATCCAATTGAGGGTTTAATTGGAAAATTGATAAATTTTTAGACTTGATTGAGCTTGAAATTAATTTAATTCATCCAATCAAGGGTTTAATTGGAGAATTGATAAGTTTTGAGACTTAATTAAGTTTGGAATTAATTTAATTAATCCAATCAAGGGCTTAATTGGAGAATTGATAAGTTTTAGACTTAATTGGACTTTGGATTTAATTAAATTAATGAAATCAGGGACTTAATTGAAGAAATAGCAAAGTTTGGGGTTAATTGGGGACAAGATTGCAGCAGATTAAAGTCCAATGACTAACTTGTAAAAGGCGCCGAAATGCAGGGAAAATTACGGTTTAAACCAAGGGCTTAATTATAAAATTTTCGAAACTTCACGGGTCAAAGTGAAAATGGCCACTGTTTATCTCCAAACTGTGTCGTTTTGAAGACGTTGTTCATCTTCTTCTCCTTTAAGCCAGTGACTGTTTTTGCAGTAATGGAGGGAGAAATGTTGCAGCAATAATCGTCGTTCGTTGGCTTCAGTTATGGGCGCCTTAATGGTGGCCGACCCTCAGCCTATCGCCCGTTATCAACCTACCAAGCCCTATATAAACCGAGCAGCACCGAAGAGCAGGGGTTGGTGAGAGAGAGAGAGAGAGAGAGAGAGAGAGAGAGAGAAACACAAGCAAAGCACATAATTTTTAGGTTCATCTCCAAAACTCCCATACCAGAAATAGGCTTCCTTCACTCTGTTTTTCTTTCCCCATGTTTCATTAATTCATGCTCGCCGTCTGTCTTGATTTAAAACTAAAGGCCCAGCACGTGTTATTTGGATCACGCGTGCCTCATGTGGCTCAGCCGGGTCACTGGCTTAGGCCAGTGACCGAGCTGGGCTACACTGGGCCCAGCCCCAAAAACATAAATAGAAAAAATAGAAAGAATAGAAAGAATAAAAAATAGGAAAATAGAAAAAATAATAAAATAGAAAAATAATAAAATATGTGTCTGCATGAATAAAAATAATATAAATTTACTAGTTTATTCACCAATGCCAGAGTCGGGAATAAAATACTAGTTTAAATTTATATTATTTTTATTAGTTATATTTTATTTTATTTAGCAAAAAATATATGTGCATGTATGAAAAATAAAATTTATTTATTTATTTATTTATTTATTTTATTGATTTATTCACTGACGCCAGAGTCAAGAATAAAACACTGATTTAATTTTTTTTATTTATTATTTAACTATATAGAAAAAAATATGTGAACGCGGAATAAAATGAATTTAATTTATTTGTTTATTCACTAACGTTAGAGTCAGGAATAAAAAATATTGATCTAAATTTATTTTATAGCTACGTAATAGTTACCAACGCCAGAGTTTGAATTATCCGTAGTTGAATATTCACTGACACCAGAGTCAGGAATATTACGAATAAACCATTAGAGCGTAAACAAGTAAAATTTAGCAATTTAAGACAAAAACAACAATGCAGTTTACCTTAAGTAGAACGTTTAAGGGGTGCTAATATCTTTCCTTTTACGTAACTAGTCCCGAATCATAGAATTTCTGTTGACCAGTTAGGGTTCCTAGTGACCATAATATAAGGTGGTGACTCCTCAAACAAGATATTTTTTCTAAAAGAACAAGATGCCAGAAATTTGTTCTTTTTTCTATAATCGAGAATTAATTTTAGAGCCGCCGCGATGTCGGGTGCGACAGTACTAAGGAAAAAATGAGCTTTTTAAAGCACATGGAATCTCCTTGGATTTCTATCTTAATAAATTTAGTTTGAATCAAACCTAGGAAAACTGATGGGATTAGAAAACACCAACACCATAGCAATTACAAAGCAAACCAAACACCAAGCAGCTTACCTTAGGTAGGGCGTACTAAGGGTGTTAATACCTTCCCTTTACGCAACCAGTCCCTTGCCTTAGAATCTCTAAAAGACAAGTTAGGGTTCTTAGTGACCAAAATACTAGGTGGCCATTACACAAAACAAAAAAAACCTCGAAATCAATCGAGGGTCGCCGCTCTGCCACGCTCTGCCGCGAGGGTGCGACAATGATATCCATGTATTTTAAAAGCATGATACAAATGCTTTTTTTTAGAAAGTATGCATGATTAAAAAAAAACATTTGGTCGTATGCAATTAAAATATTTGGGTTAATTAATTTTTTTTATCTTTTTCTTTCTTTTTATCATTCATCTAACACAAAATAAAATAATAAAAAGAAAATGCAACAAACACACATTCTCTCTTTTTACTATATTTTACTCATACACCCCACAATTACATGTTTACAAACAATACAAACTCAAAATTTAAAAATAAAACACATAAAACACCCGCAAAATGGACATCCTAAAATTCATGAAATAATATGGGAAACCTCTGGAATTGCAGTAACAATGTTGGCATGTGGGTCTTATGCACATCCATCACTCGTGGCACGTGAATCCATGCACCATCATTGGTGCCGTAAAAAATGAGTGGATCAGGTAGATCTCCTTTTCCTTTTCATGTCTATATTGGCGGCGTCATACACCATCACCAGCAAAACAAAGAAAAACACACAAATATTTTTCTTTTACTTTCATTTCTCCTTTTTTTTATAGATCTGATTCTTTCTTCCTCTTGCTTTTAATTCTTCTTTAGTTGGCTGTGATCGAGAGGAGCAATTAGTAAAGAGGAGGAGGTTAGCGTGGCGAGGTTACTTTCCTGATGTTGCTATCGCTGGCCAAGACAGAAAAAGGATTGTATAGTTGTTACCATAGCTTCTCATAATGCTTGGAGAGAAGAGAGACCATGAGCTATGTGGTGGTGTTTGGTGGATCCATGAAAGGTTGCTAGGTAGCGTTAGCATTGATGGTGTCTGTGGGTGGCCGAAACATAGGCTATATCTCTTTGCCAAGATGGGAGCTGTTGTTGATAGAAAAGGACAAAAAAGGTTGTTTGTCTTGGTGGTGCTTTCGTAGCCAGCGCGATGGCCAGCTATCATGATGTTGTTTAGGAGATATTAATGAAGATGGGGTTTTAATGTGTAAGTGACAATGAGGAAGAAGAAAAGGAGTCTATTTTTGTTCTCTCTTTTAAATGGCTAGCGATAGGGATTCAAAAATGGGTTTGGGATTTTTCTGGTCTTTCGGTTGGAGGTTGAAGGTTGCTAGTAATGATAGGGTGTTTGTTGGTTTTTCTGGTGTTGGTTGGTGGATAGGAGAAAGACCACGGGGAGGGAAAGTAATTAGTAGAAGATGGGAGAGGTTGGAGATGGGTGGCAGTTTTTTTTTTTTTTTTTATGGTGGCTAGGGTTTTATGTATGGGAGATTTGGAGAGAAAAATGCGGGAAGATATTTTTTGGCTTTTTTTTATTTTTTATTTTTTTGGTCTCCCCCACCTTTTCCTTGTATGAGATAACCATTTATTTATAGGCAAAATGATTTGTCTTTTTCCTCCTCAATTCCTGGTTCCAAAAGAATTTAGTCCCTTATTTTTTACCTTTTCATTTTGATCCCTTTATCCAATTTTTTTTTCTTATCTTTTTGTATTTTGATTTTTTTTTGAAAAAATGCAATGTCAACTCGATAGGGAAAAATCAATAATTTTGAAAATGGTGCATTAAAAGCTGAATATGTTGAAAAAAATTTGAAATATTTTTAAAAGACGTTGAAAATGATGAAATTGATGCAAATACATCAAGAACATATTTTGTTTGTATTTTGTAAATATTTATAAAAACACATGAGGTCAAAATTTGGGTTATAACAGTGGTCATGGTGAAAAAGAGCACTGAAAAATGAAAGATGTGTGTAGATTTCATCGACATGAACAAGGATGTCCAAATGATAGTTTTTATCACCTTAAGATTGACAGATTGGTGGACTCTACAACCAGCTATAGGTTTTTAAGTTCCTTGGATGCTAATTCTGGATATCCTCAAATTCTTGTACATTTAATAGATAATGAGGAACTTTTTGCTATAAGGTAATGCTTTTTTACTTGAAAAATGCAAGGGCTACTTATCAATGTATAATCAATAGTGTTCAAGCACCATATTGGGAGGATTATGAAAGGATATATGGATGATATGTTGGCGAAGAACATGACTTCTGAACAATATCTTAAGGACCTAGAAGAGGTCTTTTCTATTTTGGATAGATGTCAGATGAAATTGAATCCTTTCATGTGTGTGTTCGCCATTAGAGGAGGTAAATATTTGGGTTTCCTAGTCAATAGCAAGGGGAAAGAACCCAAACATAACAAGATTTAGGAGATATTAGATATGACTCCCTATCGAGAGATCAATAAGGTCCAACGTATTACTATAAGACTAGTCGTCCTTAACATATTCATATCTAGGCTAGGGGAATGTAGTTTGTCATTCTTCAAGATTTTAAAGAATATCATAGACTTTGAGTGAACATTAGAATGTTAAAAAGGTTTTTAAGAGCTCAAGGCATCTTTCCTCTCCTAAGATTTCACAATCACGAGAAAATGAGAGTTGGTTCCTCTACTTTTGAGTTTCTAATCTAGCAGTTAGTACGGTGTTGGTCAGAAAAGAAAAGGGTGTACAATGCCCAATATATCATTTTAGTTGAGCTCTCTAAAATACGTAGACAAGGTACTTAAAAATAGATAAAATGATCCTAGCTCTAGTGACCTCACCAAGTTATAGTATTGACAGACTAGCCTTTGCAACATATACTTCACAAGTCAGACATGTCTGGATGGCTAGTGAGGTGGGCAATTGAGTTAGGAGAATACGGACCCTTGTACCACCCAAGACCAACTATTAAGGGGCAAGTCCTAATAGACTTCATAGCTGAATGTTCTTTTGAGCAAAATATTTAAGAAAAACCTATACCAATGGCTGAGCAGATTATACTTTCAGGTGAAGCTTAGATCCCACTAAAATCCATACAATTGATCTCATATTGAAAATTATATGTCAATGGATCTTTAAATTCTAAAGAAAGTGGTGTTAGGGTGGTGCTTACGAGCCCCTTTTTATAGGCAAGTTTTTTTTTAATATGATTTCCATTTGAATTTTTAGCCACCAATTATATATCAAAATATAAAGCTCTCCAAGAAAGTTTGGGTCTAACAGAAGCCTTGTAGGCTTTCCCTCTTCATGTCAACAATGACAAATGCAAAGCAATTCCAATATATTAGTATTGTATAAGGATTCACTAATAGTGTGTAAGAATATTCGACCCTCATTTAATGTTTTGTAAAAAATATTAACCGATAGTGTATAAAGATTCATTGATAGTGTATAAGAATATTTGGCCCTCATTTAATGTTCTGTAAAAAATATTAACTCCTCATTAATATTATTAAGAGAAAATAACTCTTCAACAGAAAATAACTCTTCAACGCCTCCACTCCAGCAAAATAACACTGTTCAGGTACTATAAATACTCCCTAAACTACCTTAGTAAAAGATTCATAATTTCTATTCTCTAAGTATTAATACTTTTAAATTTCAAAGCATTTATCATACTTAGACAATAATGAACACTTATTTTTAAAATTTGAAGTTTATTCTCTCATTTATTATAATATCTTACTTAAAAATTATTGACTTTATCATTTAAGAATCCATAAACCCCACAAAAAAAAAAAAAAAACTACTTTATAAGTGTTATACCTTCTACCACCAATTATTTACATACTAAATTTTTAAAGAATAAATATTAATATGAGCATATAATTATTCAGTATCCAAAAAGTTTTAAAAAACTTTATTCTTATACATTTAATTTTAAAACGTAATCGCATAAAAAAAACCCAACTACCTATTGCATAAATTAAAAAAACCCAATTACCTAGGAATGTTAACTTCAAAGGTTGAACACAAAAACATCTTTGTACAAAAAATAACCATTTTCTTCATATGGTTAATACGAACTCGTACATTGACAATGGTTTCCTAATTTTTATGTTGACCTCAATTTACATGGAAACTTCCTACGTTGCCATGCATTCCGAAGATTTCCTAACTCTTACATTACAAGATACAAAGATCTAAATCCTTGAGAACGAAGAATGATTTGAGTGAGGGGCAAAATGATTTGATTGAGTGGTCTTGCTATGCTTTAGACGCTTCTGCCGATATCTCCAAGCAACTTGAATGCGGGTAGCAGCAAGGGCTCTCCAGTAGGGAGATTGATACCTGTCAGAAGGCAAAACAAAGTCAAGTGAAAGAGCTTGCTGTTTTAAGAGTGCATTTTGCAAACATTGATTTAATGTACCATGTATCCCCTTGACTTTTAACTCAGAAGCAAAATCATATCTATTCAATATTTTACTCGAAGCAAATCTTTGATAATAACTCAAATGACATGCACAAGTCATGCTAAATGCACACTAAAGAACTCAACCTTCAGAATTTACATACAGCAAATTCCATCACGTATGTATAGTAAAACTTGTCACTGTCTATGCAGAGCATGTTCAGCACTATATTTATCCTCAAATCACAACTTCACTGGAAGTTAAAAGCCACCACCACAAGTTGCCTAACTAGAATTGGCTTTACCCTATAATCCTTGTATGAAGCATGTAGTATTGGCTCCATAAAGAAGACCAAAGTTTTTCTGACAGGTAACTTTAGAATCCTTGCATCAAGACTCTAATTCACAACGGCAGGTGGAACTTTAGAACCATGACTGGTAAGTTATTCTGACAATTAACTTTACAATCCTAGTGTGAAGACACCTTCAAGGCCTGTGATTGTAAAACCATGACCAATAACACCTTCGCTGAAACTTGAAGCCACTAACATAAGCACTTTACTTGTTTTAACTTCATGGATTTTTTTTATGCAGCTTAATAGACTCTTCTTGAGAGGGAAGGGTTTATTTTCTTTCACTTTCAAAAAAATTTAAATTAGATACCCTCTCACTAAAGAATGTGTTTACAAAACCAAAATAATCGACCAGATCAAACTCTAAAATAGCATCCCTTCTCTCATTCCTGTTTTGAAGTCTATGGCCCCAATGCATACCCATAACTATTTTCATTGCTTCCCATGTACCCATGAAATCTTCTTGAATAAATTCTTCATAAGGCATCTCTAAGATAAGTTCATCTACATACGCCAAAAAAAGAAAGATGATACCATCCTTCAATCCCTTTTGTGCATGCATAAGCCTTAAAAGATGTTAATTTCTCCTTCTGAAAGTGGTGCCCGGACAAGGTTATCCCATTTTCTATTCTGTTGATCCCTGTGACTTCTTTTAAGCTCATATTCAACTATCATTTTCACCCCATTTTTTGTTATTAATCCCTCTATACCCAGAAGTTTATGACTCATGTCCACAATCTCCTGAGTAATATATCCAAGGTTATGATTTAGATCCTAGATCCATAACAATGATACTGGAATGCACAAAACAAAGTTGTATCTTGTTATTATTAAAAATATTATTCTCATTTTTTTTTTTTTTTTGTAAATGTGTTGTTGAAATGAAATTATATGATATGAAATTTAAATGTTATTTGATTTTATTTTTTTTCATAGTAGGTATTTCTCAAGGGAAAAGATGAAAAGCTTGCAATATAATTGACATGCATTGTTTTACAGCATAACAAAGTCAAACTGCTACACTTATTAAAGCATATGCAAAAAGATATGAATTGGCATCGGAATAACCTTATGGCTCCTTGGACAAGCGGATTCCGCAGGTTTCTTGCAAAAAGGCTAGTTACTTGTTCAAGGTCTGCGGCACTGAGTGAAAATGCTTCTACATTTGTTAAGCATCTTACTGTCCTGCTGCTAATCAAACGCTGTCCAGAAATCTTGATTTTCCTTCCATCTGCACCAGGAAGCAAAATAAACCATGTTCATGCTCTTATGGTGTGACAGAAGCCATTGGAAGTTTAGATAGCGGGTAACTTAAACCAGTCAGTAAAGAAGTGAAATAAGAATCAATATTTTTTTAAGAATAATAATATACCTTTGGACACTGAACTATGCTCAAGAAACCATGTGAGAAGTTCCTCACCACAAACATTCCCTTCAGATAAGGCTACCACCGTCCCATCATGTCCGATGCTTTCCACTTTTCCACGCACAATAAAAACCATCTTCTCAACAAGACCACCAACATAAAAAATTGCACTTCCCTTGATGTATATTTTCTGTTTTAATTTCTCACAAACCGCATCCAAGACATGTTCATCCATCAGGTGAAAAATCCATACCTACAAAATGTTGGCAGGTAAATACATAGTAAATTTATTGAAAATTCATGATTATTTTAAATAAGAAAATCTATGGCATTACTCTTTGATTGGAATGAGCTATGGAGTTCGAACGCTACCTCACAGTCAAATTAAATTGGGGAGTTACAAGCCCCAAGGATCTGAAGTGATCAATGGGCATGCAATATGTAGCAAAGCAATTTTATTAGACCCAGATATTTTGTATCTTACTTTCTTGACAAATTTGAAGAGGTGTCTTCTTATATCCCTCTGGAGGTCCTCAGGCAAATTCTCCAAAAGCATTTCTTCATTTACCCCTCTAGTAGCTGCCCAATGATACCGTTCAGCTTCTATCACTCTCCTACATGCATTTTCAGCAGTTATTAGATCCATGAAACATATGCCGAAGAAGACAACCACACATAGAAGTAAATCATTACAAGTGCACCACAAAGAGGAAGAAAATATTATAGATGGAAATGCATAGAAACAATAAAAAGGGATAGCAATATGCAAGTCATAGTGAAAGAATATTTGCCAGGGCATAAACAAGGGTTTTGAATCGAGTTTGGTTGCACTATATAAAAGACTTAAATGACAGGGTTTCACTCATTGTGCACTTTGCCTTGAAATTGTATGCAATTACATTAAATTTCAACAGTAATCCTTCAAGTCAGAAATATATGATAAAAGTGAGTATGAATGTGATAGAGAGAGGGGATTACCAGAAAAAACAAACAAAGAAAGAAAGATACATAGAGAGAGATGAGAAATTAAAATTAATGGCACACCTTCTTAGTTCAACCGGCAAGCGCCGATGTCTCATCCACTTATCAACATCACGTCGCCTTAGTGACATTTCTGACCTCCTAGAAAGGAGAACAATAAATAGTTGTTAAGTAATGATTAGGAAAACAAATGACATTCTAGTCTACTCGCAAATAACAAATTAGGAATAGAAAACTAATTGGTTAACATGAATTGCATCATAATGGCACCTTATCAAAAGTGACACAGGTTTACAACGTTTTCTTCTCAAGATGCAATCATAATAGACTTTGATCTCATTTCTCACTTATCACTTCCATTTTTGGAGATTTAAATTAAAATATTGAACTCACATTCATCAAGATTAACTATGATTAGTACCCAATTGGTGTAAGCCTATTCTTTAATCGATTGAACAACTGAACTTGATGTGATGTGAAGTGATATAAAAAGAGTAGCCAACTAGATTAAGATAAAACATCACAAAGAACTACAAGTACTTAAGAATAAGTTTTTCATTGAAACTATAGAGATTAATCAACATATCAAAGTTGACTTTTATGGCATCAGACATGAACAACAATATGTACTATAAATGTGTCCAAATGTGCAGCAATTCTATCCATTTTTCCTCCATCCTACAACTTGACTTATGATAACTATTATAATATCTAATGAGGTGACCATAAGAAAAATTCAGAAGCAGTGTAGGCAGGGGCGGAGCAAGAAAAAAAAATTAAGGGGGGTCAAATTAAAAACATTTCTTTGTAGGGGAAATTCCTGGGTAACATTGTTGTGTAAATATGTCTTTGGTTGTCAGTGGCCTACTAGTTGTTTTTTCCTACAGTTCATGCTCTAATTAGAACTTCCTTTGTAGCTCTTTTCCTATAAATATATACAAGGGAGGGGCTGGGAAAAATATTTCCTTACAGGGGTCGGGGCCCCTGCCAGCCCCCCCGCCTCCGCCACTGAGTGTAGGTAAGACACATATAGATATAAATAAATCTACAAATAGATCTAATTACCCAGATTGGATTATATTTATTTGACACATTGTTGTCAAAATGATAATAAAGGTGATGACATCACTTCAAGTTTCAATGCGTATATCATGGATAAAAAACCATACTATTGGAAACTAAGAATCTTGAAATTTCAATTCAATAAATTTAGCAATTCTACATCAAAATAGGATTCTCTCATTGATGACACGAGCTAGTCACATAAGTGATGAAAATTTTAGCAGGAACCATACCATGCACTCTCAAGATTATCTAAACAGAATTTCATTTTTGTTGATAGCTTATATTATTCAAAGTCTCTTGTTAAAATAGTGGACTTTGCATCAGATGCTTTCTTTATAAAGAGTCGGAGTTGAAGCTTGGTGGAGTTACTTTGGCATCGGTTAATCACACTACCTCAAGTTACTCTTTTTTTTGTTCTTAGGAAAAAAAAAAGTTGTATAAGATGCATCTAAAACCCATGAAAGAGTTTTAAGAAGTGTAATGAAAAATATCTTTGAATCTAAACTCGGATAATCACAGCATACCCAAGCACAGGCTATAAATTTCTTCCTCGCTAGAAGCACCATTTAATATTCTCATTCTAACCCAAATCATCCATGCTTTCAAATAAGAACTCTATTGAAACAGATTAACAAGAATATTGATTTCACCAACAAACATTTAACCAAAAAAAAAAAACTACATCCCAACCAAGGGCTTTTGCATGATATTTAAGAAGAAAATTTAAACAATAAATTATACCTCCTACCGAGAGCCTGAAGAAAGTTCTGCATATTTCCTATGAGAAAAGCAAAGAGCAAGAGGCCAATTCCAATTATTGCCATGGTAAAGAGGATTTCCCAAACAAAATAGCTCGGTGTTTGGTTTCCAGCTAGAGTACTGATTTGCTTCACAAAGTAAAATAAAAACAATTATATATATATGTCAACAAGAAATATAGAGAGTATTATAGTTAGCACCAATATTGACACAACTATAATGATTGGAAAAAGAAATACAGTGACTTCTTTTTAAGATCAAGGAGGTATGTGGCATAAAATATAGGAGTTATGAAGAAGTACCCTAAGAAATCAAGGGCTTCAGGATAAGCAGGATTAAAATGGACTGTATTGTAACTTAGGCAACACTTGCCAAATAACAAAAAGAGATGTCATTCTACAACATATAACTAAGAAATTCTGTATCCATAAAGAATTTTTTATAACCATTCAATTGACCAACACTTTTCACATTACTTCTTGTAGCCAACGGCACATTTGTACCTTTGGTTTAAGAAAACTCTCCTCCAAATTAAAATAAGAACATATTATTTCATGAAAGCCATATTTTTTATAACCATTCAATTGACCAACACTTTTCACATTACTTGTTGTAGCCAACGGCACATTTGTACCTTTGGTTTAAGAAAACTCTCCTCCAAATTAAAATAAGAACATATTATTTCATGAAAGCCATATTCAGCATGCTCAAAATCCAAGTACAGTGACATGCCAACATGATTGATGTGTACATCCACACGCTTTATGATTTAGCTAAGAATCTCCTTAAGCAACATGGTTCCGCGGATGGCAGTGGGAGATTCAATCTCCATCTTTGGACATATTGAATTCTTTTATGGCAATGGACTTTCCATGATTTGTATGGTTTGAATGGCTGATTTTCAGCCTTATAATGTGTGACAGTCTCTATATAAAAAAGCAACTCTCACAAAGAAAAATTGAGACCAAAACCCTCTTTGACAAACACACCTTCAAGTGGCAAGTTTGCACACCTTTAAATGGAAAGTTTCATATTCCTTACTCTAGAGAAAATTTCCAATCAATTCATAATAGATAGAGGATAAGGTAAGAATGGTGTCCATAAGATATTATTGATCAGATACCTGGAATCCCCAAAATAATGAATATGTGTATCTGGTGATGGTATTTTTCCCAGTGAGATTGACTGCCTGGGCATAGATTCCATAAGAAAAAACATCCGAAGTAAAACAAGCACTGGCATTAGAATTGTTTTTCCAGTTGGTCCAGTTTGAACTTGACGCCTGTTGTTCAAAAGTCTTGTGTCGACCACAATCTATAAACTTCTTGCATTCATGTTGATAACTAGTATCATGGCAGGCATCACGAAGACATTGATTTACCCTCTGTTAAAAGATCATGAGAATCTTTTGAGTACTATTATAATATGAAACTAGTTGTAGATAGTCGCTTAATTAACCAAAAGAAGAAGGCAAACAAGATGTCAAAGAAAGCAAACTAACCATACCAGGATAATATAAGAAGACAACATACAAACCACGCCAGAATAACATAAAAGGATAAATATAGTGTCACGAGTAAACCAAAAAATATATAGGAGTTTGTTTTATTGACTTCAAGAGCACAAATATTGCTCAAGAACTAAATCTTCCATGTAGGAGTTTTAAGAAATTCAGTCATTACAAGAATTACACATTGAAACATGCATACATGGGAGGAGTTTATGCAGATGAGTAGAGATACATGCTACAAAATGTATGGAACAAGTCTTAAAATCATTATAAAAAATAGACTTGAAATCCGAGCAATAACAGTAGCAAGAGAAACTTGGAAGGAATTATGATCAGGTCTTGATTTTGAAACTAGTTTAATATACTTTAGTTGAAAACAATTATGATTTCATTATATTATAATTCAAATCAAAAACAGAATGATGCAATATTTCCTTGCTTCAGAGGTTATGAACTTTAAATTGAATTATGACTTCATTTCTTGAATAGGAGAGGGTGAAACTAATGGAAAAAAATGTACCATTAACAGTTCAGCCACTCTATATTTCTCTAACAATGAAATCGGGATAGTAACAGAGTATATAAAAGTTTTTGGATATTCAAATGACAAGAAAAATGTTGAAAGAAATAAAGCTCTACCAGCATATTTAAGCACATAATGACTTCTACTCACCTGCAACCCAAAGAGATACCAACAAGACCCAATGATATGGCCAGACAACACAAAGGTGAAAAGATTTATAAAGAAGTTCGCCGAAGCTGTCTCAAATATGAAGCCATTTGGAGACTGACCAATGAGAAGAGGAATAAACCTAAACAACCTTGGAATGTACTGGACAAGAATAACTGCCCGTAAGAGATTCTTGGCATAGTTTGCTCCGGAGGAATCCAATCCTTTTGGTAGGAGTGCTAACACAATGATCTGCACGTGATTACCAGGAATATGGTATCAGATGCAGGTTTAAATTTATGTTTGACACGTTAATCAAATACTAGAAAGATCACAAATTTATAATGGACACAACTAGCCAAATACTAGAAGATTACATTGTAAATTTCATGCATACCTATACAAGCAATTGCTAGTTATTTCTTTTTCAGTATATGCAACAAGAAATTCCGGATGATTTATACTTCCATCGACCTCCAGCTCCTAACTCCAGCTAATCACTTTGGTCACTCTAGTCAACTGTACTTGTAAAGCCAAGGCTCACCAAACAAGGATTGTATGTTTCTTTGGAGGTATTTCGTACTTATTGTTGTTTGGTAAAGGGAATGGAGACTTTAAGGATCTATTCCTTACATTTCAAAGCAACTGAGGCAAGACAGGATAACTTTTGGCCTCTGTATGGTGGTACTGCTTCAAGGGCAGAAGGGTTGCTTTAATAGAGATGCGTCAACTTTAGATGCTCTCTTCACATGAATTTGCTGACTTTTTTCTTGTTAATTGCCAGTTAACTAGGAATGTTTTCCTTAAATAATCACATTAAAGTCTGTCTAGTTCTACTCACACCACTAGAAGTTTATCAATAATGCAAACCATCATTTCAAAGTAATTTCCTTCCATTCACATTACAACAATAACAACAACCAAGCCTCAACCCCAAACTAGTTGGGCTTGGCTAAATTGATCCTTTTGTGCCATTCCACACGATCATATTTCCTTCCATTCATGTTAAATTCATTATTTTATTTATCCTGATTTAACTTTTGAAGAGAGTTAGATATTTATTTATGCTTTTTTTTCAGGGATGTAAATGCACATTGAGTGTCACCAAGGATAGTCATTTCTAAAGTGATTGTCCAGATGCTCTCCAAATCTCATTATAGGCAAGACAGATGCACATATCTCCATTTATGGAACCTGAGATACATATATATGACTGCGAGATTAGGAGAGTGTTCGGAAAGTCACTATCGTAGCAGTGCTCATTACATATTAGAGGCTGCAGCACTTGACACTTCACTTTTGTTGATTCATATCTATGCCCACCATTTTCAAGCTCTTGCAAAACTTGATTTTCAACTGTGGACATTATTTATCCTCTACATATCATGCAATCAGACTCAGACTTGCTTGAACTAACTTGGGCATAAGGCCCAGTGACATCCTTGTGCTCGCCAGAATCCAAAATACATAATGAAAAGTAATTAATTTTCACATCCTCAGCTAGTTTCAGAGCACTGATAATTAGATAACTAACTATTCAAACATAAGAATATAGATGCAACATGTTGATTTTTAAGCAAATTTCTGAAGGTGGATAGTTACAATGCCTTAACAGCCTTTTCTTTTAAGCACCTCTCACAACAGACTAGACACCAATCCCAGAAGAAGGATATGCTGGACAAAGAATGAATAACATACCTGTGGAAGTGGTAATACAACAAATAAGTCAATAAAAAAACATCCTCGGAGATAGTGCATAGCAATTTTCTTTGGATGGTCAACTAACTCTCCAGCACCAACCACTCTAGATTCAGGAGCTACATAAGCTAATCTAAACTGCAGAAAATAAATGAAGAGAATATTAATGGATTAGTTACCTATTTAAAACAGTTTCCATATAATAGCTCAAGACAAAGGCACTGGAATTTGACAATCATACTGAACTAATTAGAGGAACACAAATACAAGCTCATCATATTTATTACAAGTTTTTTTCTCCTTCTGTCATTGGATATGCCAATACAGGTTCTGTTCACCATTGAATTTTGATATCACGTGTCATATAAGGTTCTGTGATCATAGAAAGAAAGTGTTCTTCTAAAATTCCACCTGATCCTTTTAGCCTTAATTGTGTTAAATGGTGTGTTACAGAGGTTGATTGTATGGCTGAAGTTACTACAAAGCCTACAATAAGAAACCTCTAAGGTACTTCTAAATGCGAGATAACTTTTAGTTATAATAGAGATGACAGGTCTAACAACATCAAGAAAGAAAGAAACCAACAAAAATTAATGTTCAGAGGCGTTGTGTACCTTAAGAAATATGTTCAGTAAGTAGATTGCATCAGTCAAGCACCTAAAAGACACAACTGCTTTAGTCATTCCCCAATCAATAACTATGCACTTTTCATCCTGCACCCAAAAAAGAAAATCATAAATCCAAAAACAATACAATCTAAAGTAATGAACGAGGGAGAATATTATATAAAATGCCTAAATAACAAAGCATTGAAACCAAAATGAGATAAAGTATATAAACTATAACGGCAGCTTTGAGCATTATTATGAGAGTTCGTCCTGAACAGTCATGCGAGGAATCTGGGAGTTCTATATAATCCATGTGAAATCACAGACAGCGAAAGATCTTATCATGGAACCTCTCAGAAATACAATATCCATGATTAGAACACACTAAATCGAAAACCCTAAAACAAGGAATCTGAATGCAAAACTCAATAGTATGTGAAGAAAAATCTCATATCCTTGCAGGAAAAAATAAATAAATAAAAAAATCTCTGCATAATACATTGCACAAACCTGCAAAAAAGTTACTAAAAGCATGATTACTGAGCTATATGTAAATGCACAATCTATGAACTTCACAATTTTAATGCAACTCTAATTATAAATTCTGGAAATATAAACAAATCAACAACACCTGTTTCACCGACAGCAAGATGAAAAACAAGGGGTCAACAAAAATTGCCACCAAGCAAGAAATGACAAAAAATTTGTTCCACTTCTGAACAACTTTCGCATGAGGATTCATAACTCCAGGAATATATGAGTTTATAGCATTATTGAATCTCCTTGCCCAACCTTTAGCATCTCCATAGAGAACACTATGAAACTGCAAGAAGTGCAAAAAGTTGCATGAAGGCCCATAAAATTATTATAATTTGTAATAACTAAGAAATGGAGACAAAAATTATAAATAAAGCAATGATCTAGTAGTGGTTCAATGCACAGTAATATTGAAAATGAGAATATAAGCCACTCAGAGCACTGAATATTGTTTCCTACTTGTAAAATTAGAAACGATACACGATTCACAGGCAGTTGGAATGTAATTTTTTCAGGTAGATATTGTTGATTATATTTTTATTTAAGCTCATGTAACTATGAATAAATGAGAGCAAAGAATGTGCACAACTTTTGTCACCAATGCTTTCTCCCACAAGGAAAAAAGTCAAACACTGCTTCTCGATCTTGTCTGAAGCCAACCAACCCCTTCTATGAAGTCCTTACAAACCAACTTGAAGAAAAAATTGGTTTGCCTAGTTTACCAAGTTAACAATGGCACTTTACTAAATAAAAACTAATCAAATTAGGAACTTCAGACAGTAAAACCAATTATCAAATTTTGTCAAAGCATCAAGCCATCATCTTCACCATAAGCATATAAGCTGTCAAAATCTTAAAAAGAAAAAAAATGAACCTATTCTCTTAACCAATTATCATAGTAGGTCCTCAAAAAATATAATAAATCTTGAACTTTGATAAGCCTAAAAGTGAACCAGCTGTTTTTCTTCATCCTTCAATTTCCTCCAACTTGAACAACAAAATTCCCCTACCATCATGTCATAGTCCTCAAAACCAACCAAGTATCAAATATCCAACCTTTTATGATTTATGCCATGGAAGAATTTAAATGATTGCTAGTGAAAGTTTTGCAAGCGATTAATGAAAGTGAGCATTCGAAAGAAAAGAAGAATTTAAATGGTTCCATAGCAGTTGGCTATAACAACAGAAGAACACAAACATATGAACGTACGATGAGCATAAAGATAAAATATTCCGATCCTAATACCAAAAAGAGAATGCAAAACTCAAAGCCACAACTCCCTCACCAACAAACTGTCCCAAGTGAATCATCATTGATAGATCCATTAACAGATGAAGTCCAGTACCCAGTGAGCATATGCAACTGGCCCATAAAATCCCCTGCCCTCAAATAAATACACATGTAGTACTCCTATAACCAATACCTAACTATACAAACTTAATGACACTCTTCAATACAACATTTTTTTTTTTCAATTGGATGGCTCAAAATAGGAGGAAACTAAGACACAATATCTTATGACATATAACACTTTTCAACCATAAAGAAAAACACCAATACCCCCACTAGATCTGTACAACCTCTGTTACCACCACCTACATACAGCTGCCAAAACTACCACCACCTTGTTCTTCATGAAAGCATCAAAATGATTATCATAATCCCATTCCACCACTGCCACTCTATCATCACCAACAAGAGCATCCTTGACTTGTGAGATTCATCACATCATGAACTCGCAAGATTTCATTAGAGAGCATGTCAATTAAACAAGAAGCCATTTGCAAGATTTTTATGTCTTATCCCACCGAGCAACTACTTATCACTTTCAAGAACAAAATACTTGTGCTTTTTTTTTTCAGAAGCTATATATTATACCAAGATTACCAAACAATGCCAGTCACATTGGATGAGTATAGTGATTTTTTTAAGGGTTAGTGGCTCATTCTATCTTTATATAATAGGATAATTCTCCAATTTGTCCTTATATCTCTAATTGAGCCAATTTTATTCTTGAATATATGTTTAAGTTTCTAACATATCCTTCTGACAAGATTTTTGGTCCAAACCATCAAAATTTTGCTTATGATTATTTTTTATTTCCAAAATGCCCTTACAAGCTAGGCAAATGGAAGGCTTTCATGTGCAGATAAGCGACTAATTCTAATGGTTTAGCCTCAAAAACTTGCCAAAAGGGTAGGTTAAAAACATAACATATATTCAAGAATAAAATTGGCTCAATTAGAGAAATAAGGATAGATTGTAGAATTTCTTTATTATAGAAGGACAATTTGAGCCATTAATCTAATTTTTAAATGCACAAAAAACTCCACTTCTATAAATAAAGCCAGCAAGTGCAGAAGTAAGATTCATTAAATGTTTCAGTACCCCCATTGTTACAGTAGTAAGGTCCATGAAAAATGCTACTAGGGTGTTCCAATCTCAAAAAAATGAGCAATCAGTTATGTTGATTCTCGAATTCAACCGAGGTCTAAAGAGATGGAAATCAAATGATGAGCTATACTGACTAGGTCGATAACAATAGTCATCATGAAACCAAACTAGTGATGAGGAAAATAGTGGATATATGATAGAAATATCCAAGCAAAGTAACCAAGTAAAAATATTTGTAACAAAATAGGCACTTAGATCTGAAGTCTAAATCCTAAATCCAAATAGAAACTGGTTCACCATGTTCATATAATTGAGGGCAACAAGTGGCAGCTGTAAAAAACCAGGATAAAATGACAGAAATTCCCGAAGCTATAAGGTTTTTTCTATTAGAACAAAAGCATACCTTTGAATCAAATATACTAGAAGTTTTTGCATGTCTTTGCTGCGAAGCTCTAGAATGGTAATATGATGGGCATGTTGTGCAGTAAGGATCATTGCACATGCCTAGTTGCCCAGACCTCATTAAATGGGCATTTGTAGCAGTATACTTGTCATCCCAGTCATTCTTATCCATTCCATTAAAAGATGGATATTTTTCTGGCTTGAGCTCCACCTTTTTGCGAGCTGTTACACCATGATTTGCCAGAAACAAGTTTTCAGTGTTGCGGTTGATATATAATGGACCACTCATCTGTACCAGTGGAGCTTTTCTTGCACTACGCAGCGGACCAGTAAAGCCAACAAGGTTGGTTTCAGAACCATAGGACTCCATGGAATCCACAGGAATGGAAGTTGATGCACTTTGAGTCCTGGAAAGAAATGGCCGAAATCGAGAATCCACATTTTCATCCACTGACTTTGGATGTGTATCTGACAGCATTGGAATATCATCTTTGTCATGGTTAGCCATTTCTTATTCACAGGACCTACTCAAGGAACAGAAAATGAAGTCAATATTCAATACACATAATTGCGTGTGTAGTTACAGAATAAAAATTCAATGAAGAATCACACTAAACTATTTTGATTAACAAGAACGGGTACCCAAAATGTGAGAGAAGAAAAATAAGAAATGCAGGTGAAACATCACTTGCTCCAATGCTAGTAATGATTTGATGAAAGCATAAAAACAGCTCATTCAAGCCCAATACATTACAGCAGAAAAATTATAGTTTAGCTTAGTTCCCATGCTTATAACCTTTAATGAAAGAAGAGTTCAGCTCACTGAATTCAAGCTCAAAAGGTTACAATTAAGCAGCACAGTACTAACCAATTTTCAGTGGTTCCAGCTACTAGCACTTGATGAATCAAAAACTGCCAACTGAATCAATTTCTTAATGTAAATCTTGGCACTTCTTTAGTTAATGATTTATACCAACAAGCAACCTATCTTCAGAATACTTAAATCTTCTTGCGCAGTTGAGATATTAATTTCTACACTGCAATGTTCCTAGAATGGTTAACATCTTTCCGGGCAACATTAGGGAACGCTTTCAGCACTCGAGTCATTCAGTGTTTATTTCTGTCACAAAAGAGTTCTGAACAAGCCATATTAATCTCATTATAATTGCCATAATTTTATACTCTCACTAAGTCAATCAATCCAGAATCAACCTAGTGACAATCCTAATGATAATCTGCAGCTAATTACCCCTTAAATCCTGATTCACCAAGTAGTTTACACAGATAGCTGATTCTATGTTGTGGAAAAAGATCATGAGCCAAAAAAACTTCTAGCAGACTGTCTTTAATTCTTACCCATAATACTAAGGAGTTGTGAGCTTAGAACTCAAAGACCAAGTTCAACATGGCATTACTAAGCAAAGCATAACAATTCCGAAATTTATTAGCTACCTTTACACATTGGTGCGTTTTGATAAACAGCTCATAACAAGAACAAGAAAACCCAAATTTGACTTTGAAGAAGCAAAATCAACAACTTTGATACAGAGTCATTCAAGAACAGCAAAGGGTTATAGTAACTTTTACGCTAAATTATCGAAACCCAATTAAGAACTAAGTGGACAAAAAAGAAAAGGTAAGTTCAAAAAAGACACAAACCTGCTGTAACTTGAAGCAAAGAAAACCCAACTCTACAGACTTACAAACAGCATCATCTAGCAACTAGCGAGGCAATGCAAGCTTGATAGAGCAGAACAGAAAGAAACAAAGAAGGGAGGAGAGAGTGCCACGAGACTTTGTAAACAGAGAGTGAAGACTTTGAAAAGTCAGCCGTTTGCATGGTGGCGTGTCAAGGGCAGAGGGAGGACTTTAGGCCCACATTTGACGAGGCACGAAAATACAAAAGAATTTATTGAACTTTCCCACTTGACATTACTGTTCTCATCTGTGCATTGAAGTAATCTAAAAATATAAATAAAAAATTAATTTAAATTTTAAAAAAAATAAAAATTTTCTAAAACACAGTCTAGTGGCAAAAAAATAAACATTATCTTACTCGTTTGCTTCTGTAATGAAACTTCTTGCCCCCTCCCTGCGTTAAAAAGACCATTTCGATGGTATTTATATTATTTAACTTGATTTAATTGTTAAAATTAAATAAAATAGATCTTATAAATAAAAATAAATTTAAAAAATCTAAAAAATATATATTATATATTGGATAGTAGATTGAAATTTTTAAAATTAAATCAACTCAACCAAATTTGTATACCTTATCATAATAAATTTAATTTTTTCCTGTTGATGTATTAAGTATAAATTATCTTTTTATAGCTTATAATAAGGTTTAGGTTGATTTATTAAGTATAAATTTTAGTTCTAATTAAGTTTAACTAATAAAAATTAATAATATAAACTCAATTTGTAGATATTTATAAAAAAATTTAGTTCAATTCAATATATAAACTAAAAAATATAAAAATATTAGTATAATTATACAATTTTATTTTCTTAGTTGACTCTTCAAATAATAATAATAATAACAATCGTAGACCTTGTCGGGTCCTATATTCTCATAGTCAAGGCTTGCACCAAGGGAGGGTTTATCTTTCCTTCATTGAAAGGCAGCCACGTATTAACGTTACGACCGATGTGAGAGGTGGGCTTAATAACTTCTTACATGAAATATAAACAAATTGATTGAAAGCTACTCATGATCTCCTCTTGATAAATATGAAGAAAAAACAAGTTTATGATAAAAGCTAAGCATGGGCTTCAAACCCGGTCCGGCGAGTCAATTTGAAACCCATCCGATCCAAGACTGAAGCTAGGCCGCGTTGAAGAAAAAATAGAAAAAGGAAAAATTCAGCGTGACCCAGCTAACCGGATTGACCCGGCAAGACCCGGTCAAAAAAATCGGTTGCAACCCGTTGACTTTTGTTTTTTTACTGAAACAGCGGCGTTTTGATTTTAAAAGAAAAGGAATATTGATCCGGGCAACCCAATGACTCGGTCAAAACCCGAGACCCGGACCTTGAATCAGGGCAGCCATCAAGCCGGATCTGAAAACTATAGATAAAAATATATTTATATCATTAAAACTTTCATATTCTTTTGACATATTTTTTCAAGAAAATCTTAAAGATACACTTCTTGTATAGAATGAACATACTTTGAAGAATTTAATAAATTTTTAAAAATATTTTACCTTAAAATTTAAACTTAGAAAGCAAACAATACAATATATATATATATATATATATATATATATATATATATATATTAAAAAGTATGTATTAAAAACAGCAATGCGTCAGAATCTAATATTAATGTGATTTATTCAATTAAACTTGTGGAAAATAGTTTCTTTTCTCAATGAAGATTGTTGAAAATATAAAACTTGAACTACAGAATTGTAATTGAACATTTTACCTTGAATAAGCCGTATTATGGGATTTTATTTTATACAATATGGGTATTTTAATGCTAATTTAAACTAGATACTTTCTTGAATGATTTTAAAAACATATCTTTTATATGTTAAATATATTCAAAGAAATTTAATAATAAAAAAATAAATAGTAACCTTAAGAGTTGATCATAAGAAATTAATGAAATAATTATTCTTAATCATTTTAGAAATCTATTGAAATCATATATGTTTTTAGTAGCTACTAGATACGGGTCATGCTTTGCTGTGGGCTTGTATTTTTCTTTGTGTAAAAAACAATTTCTAGATGCTGCAAGTGGGTTT
>Ga0325410_1000559_pt1 | contig 39265 bp, 25 predicted proteins | sample PopdelMetagenome_16_FD_206182 | JGI IMG/M metagenome (GOLD analysis project Ga0325410, IMG submission 206182) | Populus deltoides microbial communities from Bellville, Georgia, United States - Xylem-PdIQD-R3 | ecosystem: Host-associated > Plants > Phyllosphere > Stem > Wood/Secondary xylem...
GCAAACTTGTTTAGGATTTAAGCATTGAAGTCCATGTTGAGTTCATATTATACTTATTCTAACACCATTAGTGAAACCTTGTCACCTTGACATAATTAACTTAGCTAGACATTATGAAGAAGAAAAAACATAAATAAACAATATAAGAACATAAACATGATATAAGTTAACTAAGTATAGTAAAGGAAATGAAAAGCATGAACAAGAGATTAATGAAAATAAAACTTAAGCATTACAACAATAAAGAGAGAGCAAGAACATGATCTTGATCTTAGAACCAAGCTTCTCAAATGAATGGCAAATGCCTCCTTTTATAGGCTAAAATTTAGAACTATTCATTTGGTAATTGATTATTGATGTAGTGGCCAACTATTGATTTAGTGGACTTAGTGGACAGCAGCACTCAAGCACTTTGGCTGGATGAAATGACATTGCTCCATTCAGAATTTGGCAAAGTGTTCCTCATGAAAGTTGTTGGAAATCATCTTATCTTGTCACTCATAAAATTTCAGAGCATTTGGATCACTAGAGCTCGAGATATGGCTAAAATACTGAGTAGTGCTGTTGGTGGACGTGGTGGATAGACCTCAAGCTCTTGTCTGGACGAAATGTCATTGTTACCATCCGAATTTGAGAAAATCTTCTTCATGAAAGTTGTTGGAAATTGTCTTTTCCTTCCACCCACCAAATGTCACGTCATTTGGCCTTCTAGAACTCCAGATATGGGTAAAATTCTAAGCAGTGTTTGGGCTGGATTACAGGACAGATTCTGACTTCTCTTTTGTGGCCAAACTTTGAATTTGAAAACGGCAGATTTGGGTCTTACACTATTCATGAACATTGTAGGCCTATTTCTTAGCTTTCCATCCATATAAATTAAGCTGAAATCCAAGATCTACAGCTCCAGATATGACCCAATAACTGAACAGTGTTCCAATTTGAATTGAATCGGTATCTCCTTTCTAATCTTAGCCGTTTCTTTGTCCTTTCACTTTCAATAGTTAATCACATCAATCAATCCTTTGAATTGTGAGATATGCCTGCATTTAAAATGAACATTTACCATAAATTAAAGCTATCTTATATTATCAGATCTATTATTATAAAACATGCTCTAGTTAAGGAGTTATTGATACTTCAAGTGCAAAATGATGATATAAAACCTTGATAAAAATGCACTTTTAAGTACTAATCACAACACTTTTTTTTTCAACAAAATAAATAACAACCACATAACAAATAATAATCACAACACAAAAATCAACTAAAATCACTTTCCTGGCAATAACGCCAAAATTTGTTGCGATGTTGCAATCACACAAATTAATTACCCTAACTTAAATAAACAAAATAGTATAGAGTAAGTAAGGGGTTGATCTCACGAGGAAGGTTTAGTTCAGATTTTTTATGTTATACGATATGTAATTAGGGGGGATTTTGAGATTATTTAGGCTATAGCAGAATAAAACAATCAAGCTAAATTAAATAAATCAAAAAACTATAAAGAGAAAAAACCTTGGTTTCAAGTAGACATCCATCTATAAAAATCAGAACCGATAATTGAAATGATACATCAATTTATATTCTGAATATTTATCTTTTCTTAACATTGGTTAGTTAATAGATTCGTCGTATAATTAACCATAACCATAAAACAACCACAGTGTCTGCACTAATAATTTAATTCAATGACTGCTTTAAGAACTAGATAAGTTAATTAATCTAGACAACATAACTATCTGCAGTCCATGTTTGATTTGATCAAATATTTTTCCTAAGATTAATAACCTAGATCCGCCACAACTATTAATCTCAGTTGCTTCACAAGTTTATTGTAAACATCAAAAAAAAGGGGACCAAACAGCCTCACCTCTGCTACCGATTTGTTAATCGACAATGACTCTAAAATGGACAAGAACACCTCTAAACCAACCCCAAACACCCCACCTCAGTTTATGTGAAGTATAAAATGAAAAGAGAGAGAGAAGGTGACCCTTCCTCTTCTCAAAGTCTGTCTGTAGTAGTTGCATGTCTCTCTTTTCCTCATTCACAACAAAAATTCAAACCAAAACTAGCAAAAAATTACCTCTTGAATAACTCTACTGGGATTTGATGATATATTATGTGCTGGAATTGAAAATGCATGTGTGTGTTCTACAGCGAATTTATGATTCTCTACTGAAATTGAGTTGTTTGCAGCGAATTAACATTCGTTGTTGAAAGTATGTTCTGCAGCGAATTTGTGATTCGCTGCTGAAAGTGAGTTTCCTGCAGCAAATTTGTGATTCGTTGTCGAAATTGAGTTGTTTGCAGAAAATTAACATTCGCTGCCGAAGATGTGTGTTCTGCAGCGAATTTGTGATTCGCTACCGAAATCGAGTTATCTACAGCAAATTAAAATTAGCTGATGAAGATGAGTGTTCTGTAGTGAATTTGTGATTCACTGCCGAAATTGAGTTGTTTGTATCAAATTAACATTTGTTGCTGAAGATGTGTGTTCTACAACGAATTTGTGATTCGCTGCTGAAAGTGAGTTTCCTACAGTGAATTTGTGATTCGTTGCTGAAATTGAGTTGTGTACGGTGAATTAGCATTCGCTACTGAAATTGAGTTGCTCGAAGTGAATTAACTTTCATTGCTGAAATGCATGATCTATAGTGAAATTGTGATTTGCTGCCAAATTGAGTTGTCTGCATCGAATGCTTACTGAAAGTGTGTGTATGTGTTACAGCGAATTTGTGAGTCACTACTGAAGTGGTGTTGTCTATAGTGAATTTGTGATTCGCTGCCGAAGTAGTATTGTCTGCAATGAAATTATGATTTGCTGTTGAAATTGAGATGTCTGAAGTGAAATATTTTTTGTCGCTGAATTGTACAGCCTATAGCGAAAAAAAATTTCACTGTCGAATTATGCAGCTTGTAGCAAACCACTTTTCACTGCTAAATTGTATGGCCACAACGAATCAATTTTCGCTATCGAATCATGTGGCCGACTGTAAATCAATTTTGTTGCCGACTTCTACAATAAGCCTCCAGGGCAGGAATGACTCAAATGCTTGTAACAATTTCATTGTATGATGGTGTAAAATGTGGAACACTTGAATGTGAACATATGAACTCTTGAAATAAGTATGGTGATTAATATGATTCAAAAAAAAATACAAATGCACTAATTTATGACCGATGATGTCTTAGTGGTGCGCCAGAATCGAACCATCATCAGGACAAGGATAACCTACAGGTGGAGCAGGTAGGTAACTTTTACCTTTTTCATAACGTTGAATTATGAAATACTTTATCATGAATGTTATCTATTGTGTTAGTACAAATATCAGACTGCTAAATATGTAAATGTTGACAAATGATTGATTAGCTTTGGCTAATGGCATCCGAAGCCGGAACAAAGGGTTGATTAGCTTTGGCTAATGGCTTTCGAATGGATGACCGAGATAAACAATTGATTAGCTTCAGCTAATGGTACCCAAATGGATGATCGGGACAAATAGTTGATTAGCTTTGGTTACTGGCATCCGAATGGATGACCAGGACAAATGAATGATTAGTTTCGACTAATGGTATCTGAATGGATGACCAGGACAAATGGTTGATTAGCTTAAGTTGATGGCATCCGAAGTGGATGGCTGGGGCGAGTGAACGGTAACCTCGGCAAATAATACCTTAAAAGGATAGCCGGATTTAAGATTATGGCTGATTGTAAGAATTTGTGCATTTATATGTACTATAAGTTGTTCATACCAAGTATATAAAAGAATTATATATGTCACGCTTCAAACATGGGATAATGTTAATGCTTCATTAAACTGCCAGACTGTTTATTATCATTATTATTATTATTAAGTAATCGCATTCTTATAAATGTTTTGTACTGCAATAGGGACGTCACACCAACGAGGTGCCTAGGAAACCTAATACACGGGAGCCTACTTTTGCAAGGAATGCAAGGAATCATGTAGTTGCATTCTAAATCACTATGTATTTTGTATGAATCAATGTACTGAACGTATAACTATTATTAGATCCTTTTTATTTAAATTCACGATGACTATTAGTAGGATATGAATGCAAACTCATGTCTATGTATGTATATTTTTAATGTGAACTTCTAATTCTGCAAATATAATAATATGTGTTTATGTAAGATTCACTTTTAAATGAAATGTTGATTGTTGTTGGTGTATGCATTGTATCTTGATGATGTGAGGGAACAGGTTCGCCGATTACCGACACGATGTGTGACAAGTACATATATATAAAAAATTACCATTGTTTTGGGCTTGAAAAGTCGGTTTGTTACGGTTGGTATCAAAACACTTGGTCTGGATCATGAGGATCATTGATAATTGTGTTGTTGTGGTGAATTTCAGGATGATGCACACCCAACAAGGGACATGAACTGAGCCACCCCCCTTAGAAAGGAGGGGCGGGAACCAAGGTGCCCAAGGTTGGCAAGACGAAGATCTCTTTGATGATACAACATCTCATGCTCCGGTAATACCATCCGAAACCTTGCAAGGGGGAGCCGCGGTAGCGGGGGAAGGCTAGAGGCCTAACCAAACAGAGGAAGTACCCCTAGTTGCAGCAGAGCAACAAAAAAGATTAAAGGTATAACCGTCAACTATTCCAATCAGTGTGCCCCTGCATTATGTAGACATGGGACTCCTTGTACAAATAGTAAAGGTAGTGATTGAGGGCATGTCTGGCTTGGACAACGTAATGCTACTGGTGCGACTAGTCAAGAGTATGAGGGAAATGGGTTATGAACCGTATATGGGGGAACATGATGCAGAAATAGCGGGGAGATGGAGCAGGAAGGTAAAAAAAGACTATGACCTAGATAAACATACTCGAGGGTTTGAGGGTGAATTGTGTAGCCCAGTTATTGTCCGATAGGGCCATGACATGGTGGGAAACAGTCCACCTGAGGTGTGCAACCAAGACACTAACTTGGAGTGACTTAAAGATAGAGTTTGAGAATCAGTTTTATTCCAGGTACCATCGTAATGTGAAGGAACAAGAGTTCTTGGCATTAAGATAGAGATATATCGATGTTGGAGTATGAAATGAGGTTTCATGATCTCTCATTATTTGCCCCACACTATATGCCGATAGAGGAACATATGATTGAGAAGTTGAGAGATGGTTTGCGACAAGGACTGATCGCCTTACGGTTTAAATCCGTAAGGGAGCTGATCCAAGTTGCACAAGCTCTAGAGGCTTGTATTAGAGAAAATCAACAGGGACATTAGGGTATAGACAAAAAGAGAGATGGAGATTATTTCAGCGACAAACCACCACTTCTGAAGAAAGGAAAAAGTGGAGTGTTTGAATGGTACAGGAAAAATAGGAGTTTGATGGTACCGCCCCACCAATAGTTTGGTTGGAGAATGATGGTTGGGCAGTCGCACTCGAGGGCAAACTCTTCAACTACGACCGGTGACCGCAAGGGTATTAACTATCCTTTTTGCGTAAAATATGGACAAAAACACCTTAGGGATTGCTCAGTTTCCCCAGAGCGATGCTTTGTTTGTAGAGGAGAAGGTCACAGGTGGAGAAACTGCCAGTATTTAGGGCAAGGGTGTTATTACTGTGGTAAGAGAGGTCACTATAAGAAGTACTGCCCCAACAGGAACAAAATGATTAGACCCCATGGGGGGTCTTCCACCTGACACGGGAGGAGGTCAGGGCTGCATCGGATGTGGTGGCAGGTACGTTGCTAATGAATAATTTTAATGTGCATGTGTTATTTGATTCGGGTGCCACTTACTCATTCATTGCCAAAAGAATTATCGCTAAAATGAGAATGGGAGTTGTAATATTAGAGAAGGGGTTCGTAATTGGAACTCTAATGGGAAATATGGTTGAAACAAATATTGTGTATATGGGTGTGGGGGTTAGCCTATCTGGGTGTGATCATTTTTTAATAATAATTAAATTAATTTAACAATAAGCCAAGATCCAACGCCAATTCTTTGCATCGCTAGACACGTTAATAATTATTATTTTATTTTAGAAAAACCATCAATAGCCTTGATATTGGGTAATTCAATTTTTTTTACAATACCTATTAATTATTATAGATTGATCAATAATAAATTTATCTTTTTAACTTTTTCAAGTACAATAAAAAAATTAAATTGACATCTAAGCACTTTTTTACTTTTCACTTTTTAAAATATAATAGAATGACTAAATTATCCTTGAATAGCGTGTGTGGTAAAGGAATTCCCAGATGTATTTCCCGAGGAACTACCAAGACTACCCCCAGAGTGAGAGGTAGAAGGGTCTGTAGACACTTTTCCTGGAGTCCCACCTATAGCCCAACAACGGTACCAGATGGCTTCGACAGAACTGAACAAGTTAAAGACTCAACTACATGAATTGTTAGCCAAAGGGTTTTTACGGCCTAGTAATTCTCCTTAGGGAGCGTCGGTTCTATTCGTAAGAAAGAAAGATGGAACCCATAGACTTTGTATTAATTATCGATAATTGATAAAATAACAATGAAAAACAAGTACCCGTTACCTTGGATAGATAATTTATTTGATCAATTAAAAGGAGCAAGGGCATTTTCAAAGATAGATCTAAGATCAAGGTAATATCAGATGAAGATTAAAGAAGTGGATGTAGCAAAGACCGCATTTATAACCCGTTACGGACACTATGAGTTTTTAGTGTTACCATTCGGGTTAACAAACACCTCATACCTCTTCTGGACTTAATAAATCGGGTTTCAAACCATACCTCGATAAGTTTGTGGTGATATTCATTGATGATATACTGATGTACTCGAATTCCTTCGAGCATAAAGAACAATTAAGACAAACCTTAGAAACCTTAAGAAATCAACAGTTGTATGCAAAATTGAGTAAATATGAATTTTAGCTGGAGAGAGTGACATTTTTAGAACACGTCATTTCAACCGAAGGTGTTTTCGTAGAACCCCAGAAAGTTGAAGCAGTCTTGAAATGGGAAAGACCGACTTCGATCACTGAAATATGTAGCTTTTTAGGAATTGCAAGATACTACCAAAGATTTATCGAAGGGTTTTCTCTAATTACAACCCCTTGACCCAGCTAACTAGGAAAAATAAAAAATGGGTGTGGTCAGAAGAATGTGAGAAAAGCTTTCAAGAATTGAAGAAAAGGCTCATCACTGCTCTAGTGTTAACCCTTTCCTCAGGGACCGAGGGTTTTGTGGTCTATAGTGATGCCTCGGGAAAGGGATTGGGGTGTGTTTTGATGCAACATGGGAAGGTGATCGCCTATGCATCAAGGCAGTTAAAGACTCATGAGGTGAAGTATCTGGTGCACGACCTGGAGTTGGCTGCTGTAGTTTTTGCCTTGAGGATATGGAGACATTGTTTGTATGGATCTTGAACCCAAATATTTACTGATCATAAGAGCCTAATATATCTGATGTCGCAAAAGGAGTTGAATATGCTACAAAGAAGGTGGATAGAGCTCATTAAGGATTATGACTGCACCATATAATACCATCTTGGGAAAGCAAATGTGGTGGCAGATGCCTTTAGTCGCAAAAATAAAGCTACCCTGAGTAAGTTAACAATGGGAGAGGATCGGTAATTGGCGGAATTAAAAGAGATGGGTGCAGAATTAGGTATTAATGTAGGAGGTGGGTTAGTAGCCCAACTATTGATGCGACCAACGTATCGGGAACATATACTACACGGTCAATTCCGTGACAATGAGGTGTCCAAGATTAGGAAAAACATGGAGGCCGTGGTAGAAACGAAATTTCGTGTAGCGGATGATGGATAATTGATTATGGGACAACGATTATACATGCCTAATGACAAAACAGTTAAACAAATGGTTCTACAAGAAGCACATGAGTCTAAGTTCTCCATACTTCTTGGCAGCACTAAGATGTATCGAGACCTGAAACACCTCTATTGGTGGCCTAATATAAAAAAGAAAAATAGTCGAGTATGTGTCTAAGTGTGGGATATGTCAATAAGTCAAGGTTAAACACCAAAGGCCAACGAGACCATTACACCCATTACAAATTTCAAAATGGAAGTGGGAGATGATCACCATGGATTTTATGTCGGGATTTCCCAAAGGGAGGAAAAGAAATGATGCGATATGGGTCATCATAGATCGGTTCATGAAATCCACTCTATTCTTACCTATAAAGATGACTAACTATGTAGACAAGCTTGCTAAGATCTATATAAATGAGGTGGTACGGCTCCAAGGGATTCCAGTGTCCATTGTATCAGATTGAGATCCCAGGTTCACCTCTTGACTTTGGTCGAGCATACAACATACCTTGGGGACAAGATTAGACATGAGCACTGTGTTTCACCCTCAAACTAATGGCCAATAAAAAAGAGTCATCCAAGTCTTGGAAGATCTATTACGGGCATGTGTGCTAGAATTTGACAAAAACTGGGAGGAACACATAGCATTGGTGCAGTTCACTTATAACAATAGTCACCAAGACACAATAGGGATGGCCTTGTATGAAGCTTTGTATGGTAGGAAGTGCAGGACTCCTTTATGTTAGGTGGAAATTGGGGATCGGAAGTTATATAAAGCGGAGTTGGTCCAAGTCACCATGGAGAAAATGAGAACTATTAGGGATCACATCAAAGCTGTACAAGATAGAAAGAAGAAGTATGTTGATGTGAGGAGAAGACCTCTTGAGTTTAGTATGGGGGACTAGGTGTTCCTGAAGGTAGCCCTATGGAAGAACATATTACAGTTCGGATTGAAAGGAAAGTTAACTCCCTGCTTCATCAGACCCTTTATAATCTTGTAGCGAGTGGGGCTAGTAGCCTACAAAGTGGACTTGCCCCCATAATTAGCCAAGGTCCATAATGTGTTCCTTGTCTCCTTTTTAAGAAAGGTTGACGTAGACCCCGCCCGAATCCTACCTCAAGTTCCAGTAGAAGTCAATGAAGACTTGACGCTCGAATTGAGGCCCATACAATTACTACATCGGTAAGTGAAGGAGCTACGAAACAAAAAGATCCCTATCATCAGAATCTTTTGGCAAAATGCTCAAATAGAAAAGGAAACTTGGGAGACGGAGTCTGAAATAAGGAAAACAAATACCCCAATTTATTTGAACTACCAAGTATGGATTATGAAACATCTTAAATTTCGAGGATGAAATTTATGTTAAGGGAGGGAGAATGTAAACACAAAAAAAGGTCCAAAAAGCCCCATTGTCGATACCGATTCAAAAATTAGCAGCGATGCAGTTTTCGCTCCCGATTTTTGAATCGGCAGCGACTCAACCTAATTGAAAGTTAGAAAACAATCAGGCTGTCTTAAGGAGCCAAGAGGGAGGGGTAAAACTGATTTTAAATAGACCAAAACACGGACAAGAACACCTCTAAACCAACCCCAAACACCTCACCTCAGTTTATGTGAAGTATAAATGTAAGGAGAGAGAGAAGGTGACCCTTACTCTTTTTAAAGTCTGCCTATAGCAGCTAAATGTCTCTTTTTTCCTCCTTCTTCACAACAAAAATTCAAACCAAAACCAACAAAGAATACCTCTTGAACATGTGAGAAAGAGTTAAGATCGTGAATAAAGGCTGAGCAGCTACTTAGGGGGAAGGAAAGGGGGCTGGAACGGGTGGGAAGAAACTAACAGAAAAAAAAAGAATCGAAAGAGGAAGAAGAAAGGGAAAAACAAGAGAAAGAGAGAGGAAAAATACTACCAAACTGTCCAGACCTACCTAGATTTGAAAGGTATGGGTCATGTAGTCTCCTTTTGCCCCCTGTTCTTCAAACCCAGAATTGAAAATGATGAAGGATCCCTAAGAAAAATTGACCTAAACCCCCAAGGCTAATTGTAAAGGAAACTGAAGACAATTAAGAGGACAAGCAACAAAGATGAAATACGGCCAATTTCTAGAGCATCTAACTAAGGATAATGAATAAAATTGAAAGAATAAAACTTGGTAGAAGGCCAGCCACAACAATAGGGCTAGCCGGAATGCATTGTGTAAGAAGATGTATGTGTGTGTTCATGTTAAAATCATGTGACTCTGCTGGGATTTGATGACAGATGTGTGCTGGAATTGAAAATGCATGTGTGTGTTCATGTTAAAATCATGAAACTCTACTGGGATTTAATGATAGATGTGTGCTAGAATTAAGAATACATGTGTGTGTTCATGTTAAAACCATATAACTCTGCTGGGATTTGATGATATATTATATGCTGGAATTGAGAATGCATGTGTACGCTCATGTTAAAACCACGTAACTCTGCTGAGATTTGATGATATATTATGTGCTGGAATTGAAAATGCATGTATGTGTAACATTCGCTATCGAAGATGTTTGTTCTTAAGCGAATTTGTGATTCGCTGCTAAAATTGAGTTATCTGCAGCGAATTAACATTCGCTATTGAAAGTGTGTTCTACAGCGAATTTGTGATTCGTTGTTGAAAGTGAGTTCCCGCTGCAAACTTGCGATTCGCTGCCGAAATTGAGTTGCCTACAGCGAATTAGCATTTGCTGGTGAAAATGTGTGTTCTGTAGTGAATTTGTGATTCGTTGCCGAAATTGAGTTGTATGCAGCGAATTAACATTCGCTGTTGAAGATGTGTGTTCTGTAACGAATTTGTGATTTGCTGCTGAAATTGAGTTGCTTGCAGCGAATTAGCATTCGCTGTCGAAAGTGTTTTGTAGCGAATTTGTGATTCACTGCCGAAAATGGGTTTCCTGCAGCGACTTATGATTCGTTGTCGAAATTAAGTTCCCTGTAGTGAATTAGCATCGCTGCCGAAAATGTGTGTTCTGCAGCAAGTTTGTGATTCGTTGTCGAAATTGAGTTGTCTGTAGCGAATTAGCATTCGCTACCAAAAGTGTGTATGCTGTAGCGAATTTGTAATTCGCTATCGAAATTAAGTTGTTTGCAACGAATTAGCATTCGCTGCCAAAAGTGTGTGTGTGTTGCAGCGAATTTATGATTCGCTGCTGAAGTGGTGTTGTCTGCAGTGAATTTGTGATTCACTACCAAAGTAGTATTGTCTGTAGTGAAATTATGATTCATTACAGAAATTAAGGTGTCTGTAGCAAAACAATTTCCGGTGTCGAATTGTGCAGCCTATAACAAAACAATTTTCACTACTGAATTCTACAGCCTACAGCGAACCAGTTTTCGCTGCCGAGTTGTATGGCCGCAACGAATCAGTTTTCGTTGCCGAATTGTGTGGCCGATTACAAATCAGTTTTGTTGCCGACTTCTACAGTAGGCCTCCCTGGCAGAAATGACTCAAATGCTTGTGACAATTTATTATATGATGGTGTAAAATATGGAACACTTGAATGTGAACATATGAACTCTTGAAATAAGTATGGTGATTAATGTGATTCAATACACACACACACACACACACACACACACACACACACATATGTGTGTGACCAATGATGTCTTAGGTGGTGCAGTCAAAATCGAACCATCGCTAGGACAAGGACAACCTATAGGTAAAGCAGGTAGGTGACTTTCACCTTTCTTTTTCATAACGTTGAATTAAGAAATACTTTATCATAAATGTTACCGTATTGTGTTAGTACATATATCATATTGCCAAATGCGTAAATGTTGACAAATGATTGATTAGCTTCGGCTAATGGTATCTGAATGGATGGCCCATAACAAATGGTTGATTAGCTTCAGATGACCGTGACAAACGATTGATTAGCTTTGGCTAATGGTATCCGAATGGATGACCGGGACAAATGAATGATTAGCTTCGGCTGATGGCATCTGAAGTGGATGGCCATGTCGAGTGAATGGTTAACCTCAACAAATGATGCCTTAAGAGGATAGCCGAATTTAAGATTATGGCTAATTGTAAGAATTGGTGCATTTATATGTATTACAAGTCATTCATACCAAGTACATAAAGGAACTACAAATGTCACGCTTCAAACATGGAATGATATTAATGCTTCATTAAACTGCCAGACTGCTTATTATCATTATTATTATTAAATAATCGCATTTTTATAAATGTCTTGTACTACAACAAGGATGTCACACCAACGAGGTGCCTAGGAAATCTAATATACGGGAACCTACTTTTGCAAGAAATGCAAGGAATCATGTAATTGCATTCTAAATCAAGATGTATTTTGTATGAATCAATGAACTGAACATATAACTATTATTAGATCCTTTTTGTTTAAATTCACGATGACTATTAGTAGGATAGGAATGCAAACTCATGTCTATGTATATGTATTTTTAATGTGAACTTCTAATCATACAAACATAATAATATGTGTTTATGTAATATTCACTTTTAAACGAAATGTTGATTGTTGTTGGTGTATGGATTGTATCTTGATGATGTAAGGGAAGAGCTTTGCCGATTACCGATATAATGTGTGACAAGTACGTATATATATAAAAAAATTACCGTTGTTTTGGGCTTGAAAAGTCGGATTGTTACATTTATATACCACAACTTCGATTTTGATAGCAAACTTAGCAATATATTGTTTACAATAATAACTCGGAGTTCGCTTAACCATTAAAATAAACAATCATAAGAAATAAGCATAGGAAAATAAACATATTCATCATATAAACTGAAAAGAAAAGATGAAATAAATCTTACAGTTCTTGAAATCCGAAGGTTTCTATGTCCTTGCAACCAAGAAAAAAGAGTTTAACTTTGCATGTCTATTAAACAACTAATCAAAAAGAAAGAAAAATGGATGATTTTGGGTTTTTGGAGGAAAGGGTGTATTTTCTTTCTTTTATGGCCGCCCTCTTTCCTTTCTCTTTCTTTTTATTTGATAGGGAACCCTAGTCCCCCTTTCCTATAAAATAGTCATTTTCTAAGTAGACAATTTACATTTATATATTTTAATAACTATTTTTCTAAAAAAAAGAGAAATAGTCTTGTATAAAATCTTCAAGCTTTGACTTTTGACTTGGAGGAGCTAAATTGTTGAAATAAAGACTTGGATGTCGGTTTGGATGTTTTGAGAAGTACTTTGGACATGTTTCTTTACAAAACCTGTTTGCTGGCTAAATTTATATGTTAACTTAGAAAAATCATATATCTCTCATATGAGCTCCTTTTCTACTGAAATTTGGTAGGTTGATAGGTCTTCGAGTTAGGAAGCCAAAAACATTGAGTTTGCATCTAATAAATTTCTCTAGCTCAAGATATTCAAGTCGAAATGGTCGAAGGCAACACTGGCAGAATGTGAGATTTGTCTTTGGAAGCTGGGATTTCCATGCTTTTTCTCCTTTTATTTTTCTTACCATATATTTATAGAAAGGTATGGATGTTAGCTTTCTAATGTCATTGGAATCACTTCATTTTGACCTCTAGAACTCAAGCTCTACACATAACATCGATTGGAGGTCAAATCTACCAATTATCTCCAATTCACTTCTTTTTGAATCTTACATCCAAAAGTGCTTTCAAAACATAAAACAAAGAAATCAAGGCATTATATATATAAAAGATAGGCAAAATACTAGGTAAATATGGGTAAAACTATCGAATAATATGGTTGCTTCAATCCATTACCTCGACAACCAGCTAGAAACCGACTTAAGATCTCTGAAAAAATATTAATAGACAATGTTGAGCAATGGAATAGATACATGATAGGCTTCTTCCCAGGTTACAAGATGTTTTACCTTTCGGTTAACACTAGAGCATCAAGAGCTTAGAAGCACTGTGGTCTAGAAGATGTCATGACCACATCAAATGGCTTTATGATTTTTCACTTTAAAACTAATATAGAGATGTAGGCTGTGATGGAGAAAGGACCATGGATGTTTGGAGGAAAAAACATCATCTTGCAGCAATGACAGCCCCACTCTAGTTTGATAAAAACAAGATCTCCACACTCCCAATCTGCATTCATCTTCATAAATTGTCATTTCCATTATGGTCTAAGCAAGGTCTAAGCTTGGCAGCAAGCATGGTTGGCAAACCATTATCCTATGATGATTAAACATACATGTGCACAAGATTGGAGTGTGCTAGAGTGTGTGTAAAGATTGTAGCTTCCTTCCTCTTTATCCACAAGTTTAAGATTGAAAACCCCCTCTCCACAGAACCAATCACCATCGAGGTTGATTATGAATGGAAGCCTCCTAGCTGTGACCAATATAAGTTGTTTGGACACTCTTGTCCCTCCAAAGTTAGCTCCCTATTCCACAGGCAAGGGCCAAACTAGTGTAGATGCTACCTTGCCTCAAGTCCCATTTCAAATAGAAAATCTCCTCATACATTCCCTCCTTTAGATCTCTCCTCTTTTACCATAGTTAAACCCCATTTCATATAACCATTCACCAAAGACACAACCACAAGCCCCCCCTCCACAGCCACCGGAAACTCTAGCCAACCATGCCTCAAACCCTCAATACTCTCATAAAACCACACACACCAACCCCATGCCTTCCCAAGCAACTTCTTGCCGAACACCTAGACATAAAAGATTATGGATTAGAACAAAGCTCAAGTAATGATCCTCTAGCCATTGAACAACTCCAACTTCCCACAATTGGCCTTACATCATGTATTATAAAAAAAAATGAAACCTTTATGAAGTTATAGTGCAACCTTATCTACAACTAAAGAGGTTTTCATTAGGACCTCAACAACCCTTGCCCCTTCAAGTGAACAACATGTTGATTCCCCATTTCCCCCTCTCCATCAATAGCAAAAAAAAAAAAAAACAGGGGGAAGGAAACGTAAAGAGGTCTGTCATAACCTATTTTTGGGTTATTCCCCAAATTCATCCTCTTTTTCAAAAAAAAATAAATAATAAGGATTGATGTTTTAGCAAAAAAAAAAAATGCAACAACCTGGGAGGGTTTCAAATCAAGTTGCAATTTTGGAGCCTAATTGTACCCCATTTTACCCAAAACTAGAGAGACAATGCAGTTTTAAGGATAAATTAAATTATTATCAGACGAATCTGCTTAAAAATTAAGCCTAAAGAAATAATTAAATTTTTAATAAGCCAATTTGATTTAATCATGAGCCAAATTGAAAATTAATTATGTCTAAGAATTAATTTGGGTCCAATTAAAAGATTTAATTAGGTGCAAGGACTTAATTATACTTTAAATAAGTCAAATTAATTTTATTAGGGGCTTCATTGGTGAAAAAATAAGTTTGGAAGCTTAATTAAGAAGATTAAAATTTTAAAAGACTAAATTTAATTTTGAGAGAAATTAGAAATTAAAGGCCTAAATTTAAGTTTACCAAAATGACGTTGTTTTAGTTACTGTTCATCTTCTTTAATTTCTCTGAAAAAACTGCTTAGAAAGCTACTTTCCAGATGCATTTAATGCCTCTACCCTTCACCAAATTTGACAAAACTTGCATGAAAATGATTACTTGACATTTCTCTACACCCCGGACTACCATTTAAACGTCATTAATAACATCAAATTACAACCTTAAAACAATAATCTTTGCCTAAAAACCAAGCTTCAACATACATATGCATATTAGTTTAAATATGAACAAATGCACCTAATCATCATAGTAATAAAAAAACATTAATAACCAAAGCATAATGTATGAACCAACAATCAAACAATAGTTTAATAAAGCATTGAAAGAGGGAGAGACGGTGTACATATTAAGTTATAACCCCCTATCAAAGTTTGAAAGTTTACATTGTAAAAAGAATATTATTTTGTTTTCTAGATTATTTGCTTCTTTCCACTAGATTTTCAGCTCGTTTTTTATATGACATTGACCTTGATTCTCTTTCTTCCTTCTTTCTTGAATTACACACAATTATTGTATCTTCTCTCATAATCAACTCTAAGGTTTTCATCTCAATCCTTATGTGTTTCCCCTCTTTTCTCTCTGTAATTTCTTCTAAAAAATCTATCTCTTTTTTTATACGAACCTCTTGATTGCGTAGTCAAATAACCCCCCAACAAAAATGATACTTACCCAAGAAAGCTGAAAATCAGCTTTGAGAAGTGTGACACAATGGAAACTTATCACAAGACATCAACACTAATGGAATTAAATCGAATAACGCCACAATATCAATTATATCTTGATAAGTCAAATTTGATCTTTGTTAGGGCAACGATAATGTGTTGCATCACATAAAACACGAGTTTATTTATAAATCCATGGCTTCCTACTTTTTAGCATGCTTTCACTTATGTAATGCTTTAAATAACCCTAATGGATCCCCATATATGAGCTAATTTGAGCCCACTTACAAAATTGACCCAAATAAATAAGAATAAACCAAAGACTAAGAAGAAAATAATAAAAATCTAAAATTAATATCCTAGATATGCTAGAATTAGATTTGCCACCCCTAAAAAGTTCTAAATAGGTTAGGAAATCTGATTTGAATGTGGAATTAATTATGAAGTCTTCTTACATCCATGTGCTTAGTTTCCTTGTTTTACATGAACAATTAATGAAGAAAATCTCATTCTTTTATAACTGTCAATTTAGTTTCCTTCCTAGACTAGGAGCATCATTAATTAATTTGTCTTAGCTTAGAAAATCAAATCTGACAGCCCCTTTAACATCCTTTGTTGACTATGAAACTTCCTCTTTTGTTGATAAATATTATCCTAAATAATAAGGAAAATAATAAATAAAATTTCCTTGAATTTTAAGAGAATATTTTGTTGATTTAAATCCTTATAGAATTAGAAAATCAACCCCAAACAAATTTGATATGATTAATTAACCCAAGCCAACTTTGGACCTCATGTGGCCTAAACCTATATTCATTAAGAAGGACCAAACCAAACCTAAAATACACTCTAAATAAACTTTCTTTGTTGTCTAAAAACATCTCATGTATAGCCTGTCCTAATCTGGTTGAATTACCAACCAAAAGAATTGGGTCAAACCCATCATCCATAAGAACATCAATCTGACTGAATGCATCCATAGGTAAAAACCCATCATGAAAAAACCAAGGTTGAACCATATACTGAATTGTATCAACAACCAATCTCAAACACACAATTGAATGACCAAGGTTGAACCATATACTGAATTGTATCAACAACCAATCTCAAACACACAATTGAATGCTTACTATAAGAAATCCAAGATTGAACTTGAACCATATCATTTCCTCCCTCTTCAAGAAGATTCGCACTCGAATCTTGAATATGATTAATAACGACTTCATTAGTCTCTTGTTTAAGCCTTTGGAATTCTCTTATTGCTAACACCTTTCTCTAACAACATTGAATGGAAGTAGTGACTGATAAGAATTTCAAATAAGCACGTCATACTAACCATTTGCGTATATACTTTTGAATGATAACCATAATGGCTCTCCTTTGTCTTTCATTCTTTTAGGATTGTACCTTATTTTCCTATAAAGCTTGAAATTCATAGAATAATCTTTTACACTTATCAACTTCTCGTTCTAAAACCCTCAAATTATGACTTAGTTTTTTGTATCCTTGAGCTAGAATCCTCTTTTGTTCTCTCTCCCTTGCTGAATACATGAAAAAAATAGGAAAAAAAAGAAGAAAAAGAAAAAGACACAACAACAATATAGTTTATGACAAAAAGAACATTGATTTAGACTTGAAATTACAAATTTGACTTTTGTTTGGACTAGAACAGATCAAAAATAAACATATGCAAAAATGACTCAAACAATAGCCAAATGTCCCAAATATAATGATAATATACTGGTAAAAATGGAATCAACTGAAACAAAACAAGTTTTGAAAGCTAACCTAGGCCTAACGATGTCCAAATGACTTAAAACTTGATATTTATTGTGATTTCACACTAAATAGCTAGAATATCAATTTTGAGTTAATTAAAATAAGTTTTGAAATGCTTCCGCTTAACATATGTGTTGCAGAAGTGTCTTAACCCAAATAACGTTTTTTAATTGCTTCTTTTTTTTTTTACTTTAATTAGCACACAATAAACACAAAATAACAAGAATAAACACAAGAAAGAAAACAAATAATAACCCGAAATAAATGAAGACAAGCGAAGAAAAACTAACGCGAAACAAATAGATAGCGAAAACAAAAAGGATATAACTTGATTCTAGAGCGCAACTTTAATATCAACTGATACGAACCTCTTGATCATATGATCAAGCAACCCCCAACGAAGATGATACTTCCCTAAGAAAGCAAAACTGAAAATCAGGTTTGAGAAGTGTGACATTGTAACAGCTCGACCCAATCTGTCATATATTGTCCGCTTTGGGCCTTACCGCCCTCACGGTTTTGTTCCTAGTGACGTGAGCCCACTTTTGAGCCCGACGCCCCAAAACACGCATGACAAATTGGCAACCAGCACTCTTAATAAGGCCAGCTACCACTCCTTCACCCGCCGATGTGGGATATTACAATCCACCCCCCTTAAGGAGCCCGATGACCCTATCGGCACAACCGGACAGCCAGTGAGGTTAGCTCTGATACCAAATTTAACAGCCCGACCCAATCTGCCATATATTGTCTGCTTTGGGCCTTACCGCCCTCACGGTTTTGTTCCTGGTGACACGAGCCCACTTTTGAGCCTGACGCCCCAAAACGTGTATGACAAGTTGACAACCAGCACTCTTAATAAGGCCAGCTACCACTCCCTCACTCGCCGATGTGGGATATTACAGACATAATGGAAACCTGTCCCAAGGCATCAACACTATTGGAATTGAAACGAATGATGCCACAATGTCAATTATACCTTGATAAGTCAGATTTGATCTTTGTCCCGGCAAAGATAACATGTTACATCACGTAAAACACAAGTTTATTTTATAAATCCATGGCTTCCTGCTTTTTAGCATACAAAAGACTTATATAATGCTTTAAATAACCCTTATGGATCCCCATGTGTGGGTTGATTCGATCTCACTTATAAAATTGACCCAAATAAATAAAAATAAACCAAAGAGTAAGAAGAAAATGATAAAAATAATAAAAATCCAAAATTAATATCCTAGATATACTAAAATCAGATTTGTCACCCCTAGAAAGTCTCAACTAGACTTCTTGTGCTTAGTTTCCTTGTTTTACATGGAAAATTAATGAAGAAAATCTCTCTCTTTTATACTTGTCAATTCAATTTCCTTCCTAGAATAAAAGAATCAATAATTAATCTGTCATAGCTTAGGAAATCAAATTTGGCAGCCCCCTAGCATCCTTTGTTGACTAGGAAACTTTCTCTTTTGTTGATAAATATTATCCTAAATAATAGGGAAAATAATGAGTGAAATTTCCTTGAATTTTAGAAGAATATTTTACTGATTTAAGTCTTTGTAAAATTAGAAGTCAACATCAAACAAATCTGATCTGATTAATTAACCTAAGCCAACTTTGAATCCCATATGACCTAAACTTATATTCATTAATAGGGACCAAACCAGACCCAAAATACACTATAAATAAACTTTCTTTGCTACCAAAAAATTATCATGCATAGCCTGTCCTGATTTGGCCGAATTACCCATCAAAAAAATTGGATCGTACCCATCATTTATAAGAACATCAATCTGACCGAATACATCCCTAAGTAAAAATCCATCATAAAAAAAAACAAGGCTAAACCTTATACTAAATTATATCAACAATTAATCTCAAACACGTAACTTAATCCTTACTATAAGGAATCCAAGGCTGAACTTAAACCGTATCACCTTTACTCAATAGTAGATGCCTTTTTATAAGCAAACCAAAACAAAAAATTTCAAAACAACAGTGGTTTTTTCTTAGAGGTTGTTAGGGAATATTCCTTTCTGAAATAGGTGGTGCATGATCCCTTTCTTTTTTTCCTTTTATAAACCAAAATCACATATGAGAAAACAACCTTGAAGTCTTTTCTGTCATGGTGAATTTTTCTTCAATCATAGATGCTTAGGTTGGGTATTTTTTCAAGATCATTTTGAAGATTGAGCCATAAAAGTATCATTTATTGACCTATACCTTGTATAGGGGATGTAATTATGTCATTAGAAACAAACCATATTGGATTTAGAGGTCTAAAACTCCACATTCATTGATGGGAAGGTGAGCTCTCAATTAACTTGAATTTGTCAATATAGAGGTGGCTGATCAATGACAAAATGTTATCGAGCTCATTGAACCGAATAAGGTACAAAAATGTGATGAGAATAATCGATCCTTATAAAGGAGATGTTTCCAAGTCATGTGGTGGTGGTCGGAGCTTGTGAGGTGGTCAGAGATGTAACATTCATTCGCCTGAAAGTAACAACTCAATCAACCTTCTAGGCTGAAGGAGATGATAAGATGGCCAGACAACGTGTCATTTATTTCTTCATTAAAGTCTGAGTAACGCGTTGTTCATTTAAATTCTAAAAATTAGGTTTTTTAAATAGCATTTTAAGAAAATTTCAATTTATTCCATGCCTTTCTAACTTAAGCATATGAATCCTTAACTAACCCTAAAATTTTTTAATTTTAGCAATTACACACCTAGAAACCTTGATTTAAATCCTTTAATTTGATCGTCCTTTTTCATTTGGTCCTTGTCTTCTAGGTTATTCAATTTCACCCTTATCAACCATTAAACTTTTAATTTATTTCAATTAGACCCCTAATTTGATTAATTTCAATCCCCGAACTCACTCGCTTTATGCATTTTTGTTCTTGATTTGGAAATTCTTCAATCTAACCCTTAATAAGCCTTTAATCTTTAAATTTCTTTCAATTCAACAATTGATTGCACCAATTTAGCCTTTTGAAATTTCAATTATGTCCTTAATCTTTCAATCTTTGTGAATTGATTCGAATTAGGTCTCCAAACTTGATTTTTCTTCAATTGAGTCCTTGATTGAATCCATAAAACCTATTAGAAGTAAATTAAGTCCTTAAACTTAATTAGTTCTTTCAATTTTGGCCAAAATGACTTTGAAATTTAATTTTTCTTCAATTAAGTCTTTCATTAAGCCAATTAAACCAATTAAAAGTTTAATTAAGTCCTTAAACTTAATTAATTCTTCTAATTTTGGTTAAGTTGGATTTCAACCACCACTTCCTTTCTGTCATGTCTTTATTTAGCTGATCGAGTCAAAATATTCCAGTCTAGTTATTTTGGTCTGTTGTAGCTCGAGAACTTATTTCCTTGTGTCTTGAAAATATTTTTGGATTTTAAATTTTAAATTTTTTTTATTTTTTAAAATGTATTTTTATAAAATGATTTTTGAAATCCAAAATTGGGTTATGATAGCACGCATCGCCCAAAAAGCGTTGGTGCCTCTCATCTACTAGTGTGTGGAGAGTACGTACTAGCAACGTTTTGAATTTAAAAATTATTAATCAACGTAACAAGACCAAAAATTCTGCCATGAATTTGAAATTAACAAAAAAATCTCCTTGAAAGGATGAAAATGTAATTGGACATATGAACTATTGTTTTATGATTCTAAGGGTAAAAATATCTTTTCACTATTTTATAAATAATAAAAGACTAAAATACCTATGGTCAATAATTATAAATTTTTTATATTTAGAGTAAATTAGTTATTTTACTATTTTAAAAAATAAAAAATAAATATACTCTATGATAATTTTTTAATGAGCAATGATTCATTAAAAAAAAAAAATCAAATTATCCTCAAGGTAACAAAGTGAAAAGGATGGATATAACTCATGATATTTTTTTAATGACCAATAAATTATTAAAAATATTGACTTATCTCCTATACAAAGACACCCAGTTTGTTTTAGAAAAAAATATGATGATTTTATTATAATAATTTAGAATAAAATCTATCTAGTGTTATAGTAAAATATTCATGGCCGGTAAGTTTTTGCATAATATATATGTTGGAATAAAAATGAGAATATCACCTGCTATAGAAAAATTTACGCACTATAAGTTTTTTTTATATATATAATATATATGTTGGAATAAAATAAGAATATCACTGAGCCGTGCAATTGGGGACCAAAACTCCATTCTACGGAACAAAAAACCTAACGTTACCTCACTATTTTATATATTAAATAAATGTATAAAAGGAAAGGAAGAGCTACCCTACACGGCGGCTCCAGCGAGAGCTACAATCCCCTCCCTCGGCTTCCCCTTCCCTCTGCAGACATCAATCAATAGGATGTCGAATCCAAACACTACTAATTCTTCCTCGGAAACTGTTTCTCGGATCCTTACGGAACACGAATTACCTTTTTAATTTCTTTTGGGGTTTTGACTTCGAGAGACAACAAACAATTATACAAACCTTAAGAAAACATTACACGGCATGGAAATCGAGGTTTCGAGTTCGATACCGCCGTCAACTGTAGATTTAGAGGAGAGAAACAAGGATCAGGTGCGCGTGAGGAGAAAAACCTTGAAGGTAGTGCTGGAGCAGTGCCAGAGAGCTCTTGAATTGCTAAATAACGCTGACGGAGTTGACGATGACGGGTATACCAGCGGAGAGGAATCCAAGGAAGTGGAGTCGTCGCCGAGCCGAGACAGCTCATCAACTTCCCTTGGCGATCAAGAAGCCGATGAGGTAGAGTTTTTGGCTAATGGCCTTGTTTTCTAATTGATGTTATAGGTTTTCGATTACAAGAAAACTTTATTTAGCTAATAACTATCCTTAGATAATTAATATTTCGATGAATTTAGAAGGAAATAGAAGGAAAACAAACTGGATGCTGTGAATTATTGGAGTTAAACATATAAAATGTAGAAGAGAGAGTGTTGAAGTTTGCTCCTGAGATGTTGTCTTTTTTCTTTTATCTCTCCCTCTTTCTTAAACTGCATAATTCAAGGATACGGTTAGTATTTCATAGACAACTGATTTATTTGGATAATATGGACATAACTGATAATGTGGAAGAAGCTAGAACTTAGTATTTCCTGGATGGAATTTGTTTGGCTGTTTTATTTGGTTAATTTGCAAAATTGAGTGTTATTTAAGCTATCTGTGGTTCAATGCAATCACTTCGTTTTCCAAGTTTTTTTTTTCTTTTCATATTTTGATCTAGTTATGATTTCGGGGGCCAAATATTTTTTTTCCTGATGCAGTTATGCGACCTCCTCAAATCGAGAGTTGAATGCCCTGACTTCCTTGAGAAGCTTGAGTGTGCTCAACTCTCTGTTTCACAAAACATTACTGGTAAGTGCTGAGAGATGCTTCCTGCCATAATATAGCTGATCTGTTGTTACCAATTGCATGCAGATTTATTTGTATGTTGAAGTTTATATGTAGAACATCAGTGCTTAGATATTTAGGATGGTAGTTTCCTCATTATATAGTCTGGATGTTAATGAGCTCTTGTATGGTGGCAGAAGAAGGTAGTTCTTGGGACATGATCAGTGAGAATGATCTCTGGGAAGCTGAAATTGATGAATCAGATCAGGAAGATTATGTCCTTGTCCGGGAAGAAGATATAGTAGAGGGTATTGCGTGCTTCATGGCTGCCTATTTGTTGTCTCTTAAACAGACAAAGGTATGTGATGTTACTGGTTCATGGTACCTTTTCCATAATTGTTGAAGTAATAAATTGTGCTAATCATTGTGATCTTCTGTGGCGTTTGTGCGATCAACCCTTTTTCCCTACCTGTTATATCTGTGATCCACAACTGTTAGGCGAATTCTCCAGGCTGGTTGATTCCCAAGAATTTATAAAATTAGTCTCATCTATTGCTTGTATATCAGCACAATAAAATACATGGATGTATGTGCATATGCACAGAGGCACTACTGCACACATGGATACACTTATAAATACAGAACATCGAGGGGTAATCATATTAGTGAATAGGAGCTGTTGGAATCTACAATTTACATCTTTTTTGGAGGAAAACCTTACAACATACGTGTCCATGCAGCCAATGGATATCATTAGAATGAAATATCCTGTTTGACCACTACTTGCAGCTGTTTTATTGCTTGATGCAAGATGTTTTGAGTACTGAACTGTGTTTGTTGTATCACCACAATGAGTTGGCTTTTAATCCGCTACATGTGAGCTGCAAGGAAATTTTTTGGTGTCTTTAGTGCTAACAAAGACATTTTGTCTGAGATTCTTATTTGGGTACTTTCTACTTACAGGATTTGGCCCCGACGCAACTCCAGGAAGGTCAGTTCAAAGCTTTTATAATAATTTCCAGTCCTATTCCGAGCGCATTTTATTCTTCAGCTGAAATAAGCTTCCTTTTCAGCACTTAATGCAAAAGAATTCTGACATTTCCTGTTATATTTCTTTTAGCCCTTAGCAAGACATTCTCGGTAAAAAAGAAAAAAGGAAAGCTTCGGAAGGCCTGGGATGGAAGCAAAGTCATTTATAATGTAGCATCTTGGGGAGCAACTGCCATTGGGTAGGCTATCTAATTTAAATTGTTATTAATTTAGTGGTTTTTCTTCTTGCATTGGTCATCCGATTATCTTTATGTGTGGTTTTCTTGTACACAATATCCATTAAGTCTACATTTTCCTGGAATGATATTTTGATATGCATATTATCATTCAAACTATAACTGGAAAGAAATTTTTGCTGACATTCTCCTGATGTTTCTGGTTTCTCTACTTAACAGGTTATATCAAAACCCTGTACTCTTCGGGGCTGCCTCAAAAGCCTTCTGGACTTCCTGTCATGTTATATCCAAGCTTCTTTGATGTCCTTGGTACATGTTGGGATATCCACTGTTGTATTCATGCTTGTGCTGCCATTGCAGCTTGGAGTTTCACCTGTGAGTCATTCTTTTCATGCTACAGACGAATTGATTTCCCTGACATGATTTAATCTGTAAATATTCTTCCTTGTCAAGTATTTCCGAGTGCCAATTCAAATTCATTGGTAAGATGAGATCTCGTTAGTTGTCCCCTGGACTCCCCTTCCAAACTGCACAATTGGCTTTAATGAACAGAAATGTATCTACGGTGTTTCAGTTGGAAATAATGAATTTTCATTTTCCATATTTTCTGGCGTGATGAGTTTGCTTGGTGGTAAAAAGGAATGTTTTGGACGTACAAAATTGGTTTGGTCACACAACTAAGCAAATGTTGGCGTCTTCCTATCAGAACCATTTTACGTGGAATCTAATTCAGAGTTAGATTGAAGAAAATTTGTTGCTCTTGCTCCTGCCAACCCATTACTAAGAAGCCCGTTTGATAAGCAATTGGTGAAAACCTCTACAATTATCCTTTATCTTTTTGGGTATAGCTCCTATAGTTTTGCGTATAAGCAACAGATGAAGGGGCTTGTTTGGATACGGCAGATATTGTTTTTTTAAATATTTTTTATTTAAAAATATATTAAAATAATATATATATTTTTTATTTTTTTAATTATTAACGCATCAAAATAATTTTAAAAAAATTTAATTTAAAGATAAAAAAATTTTGGTAGCGTGGTTAGGGTTAAAGGGTCTGAAAATGTAGCTAAAGTTCTTTTTTAAATAACTTTTTTTTTTTTTATAAAAATATATTAAAATATTATTTTTAAAATTTTTTTTTATATCAATGCATTAAAATATTTTAAAAAATATAATTTTATAGAATAACAAGGAGGACCGAACACTTGATTGCAGATGAGCCATTTCACTATTCCATCTTGGATATACGTTTAACTTTTTGGAAGCATTTTTGCTCCTTTTTTTTCCTGTTAGTTTTTTTTCTTTTTTTTTATAATTTTCTGAGTTAAGTTGACCAAGTATATTTTAGAGCTAGGCATTAAAATTAAACAAGAAACTTAATACGGATTCATATTTTCCTGTATATTGTGAGAGGGAAAACACGGTGGTTTCGCCTAAACATTTGATCCTTGTTAGCTTGGAATTATTTGATCTATTTCACAATTTTCTTTTTACAAGTTTATTACATTATAAAAAATTATTTGATTTTACAAAACATAAAATGAAATTGTTGCTTGCAGAAAAAAAAAAAAACCAAGGATTAAGTTTGTCGAGGTGGCATTGGTGTAGTTTATATATATATAATTGTTTAAGATGCACTTTTTTGAATAATTTTTATGATTTTATTTTTAGTCATTGTTTAAGATATGATTGAGAAAGGCATTAAAAAATGATGTATAAAAAAAAAGATGTTGGTTACTCATATTTTAGCTATAAAAAAAATATTAATTTTAATGCCAGCGAGTTATATTTGATAAAAAAAGTTCTATTAAAGTATTGTTTAGCTATAATCTTATCTAATAAAAAAACACAGATTATGGTTTTGGAAAGTTTTTGAATTCAGGTTAATTTTTAATTTTTAAAATTTTAAATGCTAGAAATAAATTTATTAAAGTTATTATGATATTTTCATTAAAAAAAAAGAGTTTGAAAAAAGCGCTTTTTAAAACCTAGAAGTCGAAAACCTAACTTTCCAGCTACAAGGTGGCAGCAGGAGTTCAACAAGCAGTCTATATGCTTTGTCCATCTGATCTAACTAGAAATAAAAATTACAGGGGAGACCCGCACATGCTTTCCCTGCTATTTTTAAGCCAAAAATTGACATAGTGATTCAAGGCTACTAGGTTGTTTTTATGAGCCTTTATTTGTTTTTTAATTAATTTGAATTCATTTATATAAAATTGTTTTTATGATGTTATTCCATTAAATACCATTTTAGATTTGTTTTCAAACTGGATTATAACATTTTTTTTAATTATACTAGCAAGTACTTTTTTTTACCGTCTTTCCTGATTGTTTTTTTTTCCTATAATTAAATAAATACGATTATATTTGACATGTTATTTCAAAGTATTTCAAACAATTTGGCATTTATTTTTAAATAAGAGTCCAGCCTTTTTTAATGTTAGCAATTATTATGTAGATTATTCTATGTAAATCTGTCATGGAATTTTGTTTTTATATTTTTCTTCATGAATATTCTTTTGAAAATTAATTTCAAGTCATTATAGTTATTGAAAGTGTTTTTTATTGAATTTCTATTGCTTTTTGTTCAATGAACTATGCTTCTTATTAGAAATATATTTCTTGGTTAAAAAAATAATTCAACCACAAAAACAAGTTTAAAAAATAATATTACATTTTGGTATCATATTTTATTCATTGTATTGTCTATGAATATCTATTTTTATTATCGTATGATTTCTTAAAAATAGATTTTAAAAAGTTTTAAGATATAGGAGTTCTAATTATTCTTATTTCAAATATTGAGAAGTTTTTTATATATTTATTCTATCTGCTTTTTTTTTATTGAACAAATAACATATCTTGAAAAGATAGATTTAAAAAAATAGTGATAAGAAAATGAGGAATTATACTAGAAAATTATTTTGTTCTTATGGAATTTAAATTAGTGCTTTGCTTGAAATACTTTTGACGTATAATTAGATAAAAAAAACTAAAGAGCTCTCTACCAGAGAAAATCAAATAACTTAATATACATCTAACTCTTAACTTTTTTTTTAGTCTTTGTTTACCATCAACATATATAAATCTCGAGCAATTTTATTAAGTGCATACATCAACACTTTGGTTTATAGTTAAGTTTTGTTTTTATGTATGAAAACACATTAATAACACCAATATTTTTTTATGTTGCAATTTTTGAATATGATCTACGGTGAAGGATTGATGATCTCACTAGTCAATATAGGACCAATATCCAAGTATTAACATTTGCTAAAAAGTGTGACTTTTCACTGTAGCAATGACAAGTGAAAAACCAATGTCTTTTTTATTTTGGTCCTCAAAATATTTTAGGACTTTTGTTTTTTTTAAATCAAATTTAGTTTTTTTTTCAATTTCATTCTCCAACATTGTGTTTACTGGGTATTATTGGACTTCATGACTTAATTTGATTTGCTTTCTATAGAGTTATCCTAGTCTCATAACTCAGGTCGTGAGTTTTGAGGGTTAGCCATATTGACTCGAGTTATTTTTTTAATCTTTTTTAATTATTATTTTTTCAATTTTATCCTTGAACATTGAGTTGATTGAGAATTGAGCTTTATAATTTATTTTTTATTTTCTTTTTATGAGATTATTATGATCTCATTGCAAGTTAACCAGGTTGACTTGGGTTTTTTTATCCTTTTTTTAATTGAATATTTTTTTCAATTTCATTCTTCAAAATTAAGTTGATTGGGGATTGAAATTTATAATTATTTTTTATGTGTTTTCTATAGAGTTATTTTGGCCTTCTGACTTGAGTATGACAGGTTAACCCAAGTTGACTTAGGTCATTTTTATCCTTTTTTTTTCAATTTAATCATTCAACATTAGGTTGATTGAGAATTGAGATTTATAATTTTTTTCTCTTTTTATAAGGTTATCATAATCATATGACTTTGGTATCAACTTAGACTAGTTGACTCGGGTTTTTTCTTCTTTTTTTTCAATTTAGTTCTTTTATATTGGGCTGATAGGGAATTAAGTTTCATAATTTATTTCAGCTTGCATTCTACAAGGTTATTCTGGTTTCATGACTTGGTTCATGGGTTTGGTCGGTTGACTTGGGTTGACTCAAGTGGTTTTTATGTTTTTTCTTAATTGATTTTTTTAATTTCATCCTTCAATATTGGGATGATTGAGAATTAAGTTTTATAATTTATTTCTATTTTCTTTATATGGAGTTATCTCGATCTCATTATCCATGTTGGCAAGTTAGCCTGGTTGACTCGACTCTTTTTTTAGTTGAATCTTGTTTTAATTTCATCCTTCAACATTGAGTTGATTAAAAATTTAATTTAATGTTTCTCTTTCTTTCTATAGGGTTATCAAGGTCGCATGAACTAAGTAGCAGGTTTGATTGGTTAACCCAAGTTGATCTAATATGTTGTCATTTCAATATTTTTTAAAAATATCATCTTAATGTTTTTTAGTCAAACTATATTTTCATCGGTTGTCCGAGTTATCTTTAAATTTACCAATTCGACCATGTTAATCCTCATATAGTTAAAAAATAATTTCTAAAAAACACGTTAATAACATCTGAATATTATATTTTTTATGATAAAAAAATTGATCAAACACATAACATAGCGCATGAAATAATCTAGTATATTCTAGTACAAAACAATAGGTAGTAGAGTTCATTTACATATGAAAGATTTTGAACATTCCAATGATATATTTCCTCATCTTTATTTATGGTTCAATTTATGAGATCTTGTAGAAACTGGGGAAGCCTATAGGACACTTTCCTACACAAAAATCATGCTTATGATGTGAAGATGGATTATGCCTGTTTGGCATTGTTGTTGATATTGTTTTTCAAAGAGTTTTTCGCTTAGAAATGCATCAAAATAATATATTTTTTACTTTTTAAAATTTATTTTTAACTTCTACACATCAAAAAAATCTAGAAACACCAAAAATATTTAATTTGAAGCGAAAAAAATAATTTCATTTTTTTGCAAAAATGCTTTCTAACTGCAAAAATAAACGGGGCTATAATATTTGCTTATTTAAATGATATAAAAGCCAAGTTGTTTAAAGCCTCCTAAGACAATAGTTTGAGGACAATAGCATTAAATTAAAAATTAAAACTTAAAATTAATTATGATTAAGATTAAATTAAAATAATAAAATCTAAAACAAAATAATTATGAAAAGAGATGACACCGTTAGTTTTTTTGAAACAGATAAATGCAATGAAAACAATAATTTAAATTTTTGTGGGAGTCCTAGTGATCATGTTAGATAAAGAAAGGTCGTTTAAGATTTGTGCGAAGATTACTTAAAGATCAATTCTTTTTTTTTAGGTTTGATCAACTATTCAAATCTAGGTTGTCGCAGACTACAAGTTATCCAATTGGTTAGCCTCTAATTATAATCCACACGAACCATCAGATCAGAAATCAACTGAAACCTTTTTAGAAGAAAGAGAGTTATGCTTTAAGTGCTAGCTCTTTTCTTGTGTATTTTCAAATGTTTATGTATGGTATGTTTTGTGTAAAAAATATATGAGACATAACATTTTATTTATAGAAAAACCTAATAACTCATAAATGATAAAATATCATTTTGCTCCTTCAATAATATCATAATTATTATTTCAATATAGTTTTAGAAATTCATACAATGAAGTACCTACTTGGATTTTCTAGGTCTAGAACTATAATATCTTATATAAGTTATATTTTTATCCTTAATTTCTAAAATTTATTTACAATTAAGTTACACTTGATTAATTATCTCATTTTAATTTGTTACTAATGGTTCTTTATGTGTGTGACCCATTAAGTTCTCTAATATGTTTGCCTAAATATAAATCACAATATCAAATAACATAGTAAATAAACAAAATAATTTAATTTACTATCAACTCAATAATAGATTGATTTATATTTGAAGATCAAGTGTAACATCTAGAAATGTTTCACAATCTTCAGAATATTTGGAAAATCATATATGATCTAGCTTAACCTTTTAGTAACTAAGTTCTCAGTATAATTATTATCCTTCCATAAAAAAAATATTTCAATTTAAATGTTAGAGTATAGAGTATGTTTGCTCTGTCAAATTATGTTTGTTCTCAATATTAGAGTTATTGATTTTTTAAATAAGATTTGAAACTATTTTCAAGTCTCTTTCTACATTGCGCAAGGATTTCATATTGTTCGAGAACACATGGAACATTTTTTTCCCAATACATCTAAGGTGATGAGTCCTCCTTTAATTACTCAAATACATTTATGTAGTTCATGTTATACCCAATAATTATTTATTTGTTACCTTTGATTAAGGCAATATATAGTTAGAATTAAAGAATAACATTTCTTATATAAGATAACTAAGTAATCTTAAATTTAAGGATCACTTACATGACTGTTACATTAGTCTTTCTATAGACAAACGTGATTTGTTCATAAAAAGTTTTCATACGGGTCAGTTCACTACACATATAATTTGACAAACACCTATTTATTAGTTTTAAATATCCCTTATACAACGGCTTATAAGAATATCTGCTTCATTTATAAGTCTTAATATCTCTAATTAATGTATTGTCTTAATAGAGCATTCACCAGAAATATTTAGAAACAATGTTTTAATTCAATAAGAATCTCATAATCATAACCACTTCTTATAATCATAACCACTTTATAATTTTCTTTGCAAAATATTTTTGTCCTAATGATTTTATATTTACTTTAGATTCATTAATCAAATATAAATAAATATTAAAGATAAAGAATATATTTATTAATAATAAATATATTTTTCTTGAACAATGTCCTTGCCGTGTGTAACCAATCGATTAGCTTCAAATCATATACACTAACAGACATATCGTCGATCATATTTTTTCAAAAAGGCTAGGCAATTCCAAGCTTGATTTTCTTGACCCTTCAACCTTTTTTATATTAAAATTTTTTTATTATTTTTTTTATTTTAAAATAAAATTCATTTTAAATAAAATAAATACAATGATATTTTAAAAATTACTGGATGATGTCATAATTTTCAAATAAGATTAGAGCTTTTTATGATAATATCAATAATTATTTTATGAATAATTATATATGAACATAATATGTAATTTTTTCTTAAAAAAATTGCTCACTAATTAATTTAGGCGAGTCCATAAAATCTAACAAATCTAAATAGTTAATTGTGGATCTTTTACTAGTGAGTCGTGCAAAAAGCCTAGGAGACTCATTTATGTTAAATGGTAGAGCCATCAACAGGATCACTATGAAATATAGGTATAATATATTGCAGTTGGATGACATGCTAGATCAACTAGTCGACTTTAATGTGTTATAAGCGGCTACCATCACATTAAGATCAAACTAGAGGATGACTGAAAGACAAACTTTAAGGCACAACATGGGCTATATAAGTTGATTGTGATTCCGTTTGGGATGTCCAATACCCCTAACATTTTCATGAGATTCATATGCCAAGTTTTGAGAACTTTCATGTTAGGTTTGTAGTAGTTTATTTTGACGATATTTTGATCTATATCCCCTTTTTATAGTCATGTTTGGAGCTCTTGTATGTTGTTTTCAACACATTTAGGTAAGAGAAATTATATGTGAATCATAAGAAGTGTATGTTCTTTACCAACATTATCATATTTTTGGATTTTGTGATTTATGTTGATGATGTGCATATTGATCAGTCTAAAATGGCAAAAATTATGAAATGGCCTCCTCTAAAAAGTTAAGTAGACACGGGTAGGTTTTCTACTTGGTCTCAAAGGGTCTCAAATTTGTCTGGTGATGGGCATCGTAAAGATAGTATGGGAGCGTTGCGAGGACTTCATGAGGATACTATTTTTAGACATTTTAGGGCATCATCGCAAACAAAAAGGACAGCTCGACATGAACAGACAGTTGTGCCTTCACCAGCAACACCAATGGGAACTCCTGCCTCGTATGCAAATCCTACTTTTATAGCATAGATAGTAAAGGCGGTGATGGAGACCATAGGTAGTGCCCTAGCTCCTGTAGCCCTAGTAGTGCCACTAGCTCCAATGATTACAGCACATGTAGATAATGTAATTGCCTTAGTATGAATTATGAAGAGCATGAGAGAGATGGGTTGTGAACCTTGTATGAGAGATCAGGATGCCAAAGTTGTAAGTAGATGGATTAAGAAGATAAAGAAGACCCTGATACAGATAAAAGTACCAAATGAACTGAGGGCAGACTATACCACTCAACTACGGACCGACAGAGCCTAGTCATGATGGGAGACAGTGTAGTCAATGAAAGTCATGGGGTTATGGATGTTGGGAGTTTTTAGAGTTGAATTTGAGAATTAGTTTTACTTACAGTGTCACTATAAAATAAAGAAACAAGAGTTCTTAACATTGAGGCAGGGTGCAATGTTTATGTTGGAGTATGAGAGGAGGTTCAACGACCTCTCAATGTTTGCCCCACATCATGTGGCCACTGAGCAACACATAATAGAGAAATTCAGAGATGGACTTAAGTAGGAACTGAAACAAAGGTTGATAGCTCTGCAATTTGAAGATTCAGCTACAAGAATTACTATAACAAGGGTTTATACGCCCATGTAATTCACCCCATGGAGCTCTAGTTTTATTTATGGAAAAAAATGATGGAACCTTTAGGCTCTGTATAAACTATAGACAGTTGAATAGAGTGACGATGACAAATAAGTATATGTTACCATGGGTAGATGACTTGTTTGATCAATTGAAAGGGGCCATAGTATTCTCAAAAATAGATCCGAGATTAGGGTACCATTAGTTAAAGATCAAGAAGCAAAATGTACCAAAAACTACCTTCAGGACTCGTTATGGTCACTACGAGTTCCTGGTAATGCCCTTTAGATTGACAAATGCATCGACAATGTTTATGAATTTGATGACCTTACTCAGATAGATTTATAGTGGTGTTTATACACGATATTTTAGTTTATTCTAATTCCTATTTGGAGCATGAATAACACTTGAGACAGGTGTTGCAGACCCTAAGAGATCACCAGTTGTATGCCAAATTAAGTAAATATGAGTTTTTGCTAAAAAAGGTGGTTTTCTAAGGCATGTTATATCTGTAGAGGTGATATTTATAGACCCGAGGAAGGTTGAAGTGGTATTAAAATGGAAAAACCCTACAAATATGACAGAAATCCATAGTTTTTTGGGATTGGCAAGGTATTATAAAAGGTTTTTCGATTATAGCCACTCTTTTAACTCAACTAACTAGGAAGAAAACCAGGTGGGAATGGAAAAAAGAATGAGAAGAAAGCTTCAAGGAGTTGAAGAAAAGGTATAGTACCTCTCCTGTGCTGATACTTCCTTCAGGAACTGAAAAGTTTGTGGTGTATAGTGATGCATCATACAAGGGGCTTGGTTGTGTTCTAATGCAACATGGTGAAGTCATCGCCTATGCATCTAGACAACTTAAAACTCATGAATTCAATTATCTTATCCATGATTTAGAGCTAATAGCTATGATATTTGCATTAAGGGTATATAGACATTACTTGTATGGGTCTTGTGTTGAAATCTTTACAAACCATAAAAGTTTAAGATATTTAATGACACAAAAGGAGTTGAATATACGACATAGGAGGTGGATAGAGTTAATTAAGGATTTTGATTGTGTAATAGATTATCACCCGGGAAAGCCCAATATGGTCGTCGATGCCCTCAGTCATAAGAATAAGGCAGTAATGGAGACAATAAAGGAGAATGATAAAAGGAAATTGATAGAGTTGAAAAAGATTGATACTAAGATTGAGCTTGGGCCTGAGGGTTCATTGCTAGCTCAATTAAAAGTACGATCTGTTTTGTGAGATAGAGTTTTAGAAGTTCAATGAAAAGACACTAAAGTGAACAAAGTAAGAGATAAAGCAAAACTGGGGGTTGAGACACCCTTCCGAGTCTTGGATGATGGGATGATAGTGATGGATAGACGAATGTATTTGCCTAACAATAAACCTTTGAAATAGGAAGTGATAAGAGAAGCCCATGAATCGAGGTTTGCAATACATTCAAGAAGTATTAAGATGTACATTGACCTAAAGGAATTCTATTGGTAGCCAAACATGAAGAAACAAATTATTGAATTTGTAGCCAAATATGGAATTTGTCAGTAAGTAAGCATAAAAAACAGCTAGCCAAATTATTTTTTTTTTATTGATTTCAACCTTCAACATTGGATCTATTGAAAATGGAGCTTCATAATTTTTTTATTTTCTTTTCATTAAGCCATCTCAACCTCATAATTTAGGTCATAAATTTAATAGGTTAGTCTAGGTTGACTTGAGTTTTTTTTATTTTTTTTTAATTATTATTTTTTTGATTTCATCTTTTAACATTGGGTTGGTTAGAAATTGGGTTTCATATTATTTTTTTTATTTACTTTCTATGGGGTTATTTTGATTTCATGACCCAAGTTGCAGGTTTGGCAAGTTAACATAGGTCGATTTGGGTTGTTGTTTTGTTATTTTTTTAATTTAATGTTTTTTTTCAATGTTTTCTTTCAACAATGGATTGATTTGGAATTAACCTTTATAATTTATTTTGATTTATTTTCTATAGGGTTATAAAGGTCTCATGATCCAGATCGTAGATTTGATAGGTTAACTCGGGTCAATCCAATATGTCACAGTCTCAATATTTGAAAAAAAATATCATTCAATGTATCACCGTATCAATATTTTAAAAAATATATCATACAATATGCATCATATTTTGAGTTTATGGTTAATTTTTTTTATTTATTAAAAACACGTTATCAATGCTTGGGTAATTTTTTTATATTAAAAAAAAATCGATCCAACCTACAACGTAACGCAGACTAATGATCTAGTTATTGCATATACCTTGATGCTTATACAATTCTTTCAATGAATTCTAAGTGAATTATTTCTCCATGATAATAAAAATGGTCATACATCTTGTAACGCCCCATACTTTCATATGCATTTATAGTTATTTTTCTACGATTTGGTACGTAAAAATACAGGTAATTATTATTATTATTATTTACAGTTCTCATGTAAAAGAGGTCTTTCTTGATCCTGGAGAGGTAAAGATTGAGACAGGTTGTCAGAGTCATTTCTATTGCTGCCTAAGAGCCCTACCCCTACTTAAGATCTTGCTTGAAAGGCGTTGGTTGATTGACTTTGCCAGCTTCAAACCCTACTGTTCTAAGGATAAGGAAAGGAACTGAAAGGGGATGAAAATATAGCTCATATTCTTCTCTTCCTTAGACCCATCATCTATCTAGTTAGCCTTCTCGGTGAAAGAAAGGGAAAGAATTTTGAATATTAGCTCTCCCGGAGCACTCTCTTAGCTTAGCTATCTACTAGGGAATCTTATCTAAAATTTCCATTGAAATTTCAGCAGAGTTTCTCCTATACCGGGAGGTCCCAAGTTATCGACATATACCTTGTTTACACTTTTAATAACTCACATCTCATAACTCAATCACGACCTAATTATCCTGGGTCTCAATCTCACAAACATCATCATCATCACAACCATAATTTTATAATATTCATTGAACAACAAATATCATTATAGAGGAATAAATGAGATAAACACGCATACATGAAACATGATTATATGAATTTCAGAGTTAAATTTTTCTATTCAAGTTTAAACATCAATTATACAAATTAAATTATATAAATGTTTTAATATTTCAAAATACAAGGTTATACTCCCAAGAACTAGTAACAAAAAGTGAACAAAAGCTAGGATCTACTTTTGTCGTGTATGCGATGGTCCTGAAACAAAATACATATTATTGAAACATGAATATCACAATAAGTATAGTAGCACAAATATCCAACAATTTAAAAAGGCAAACATTTACTCAAGGTTATCAAAAGCGCTTTTTTGACACGACACAGAACATACAGTATAAACTCGAATCGTAAAATCATAAAATTACAAGTAAAATATTTTAACTAAAATCGTAAAATCACAAGTAAAATATTTTAACTAAATTATAAGATCCAGACAAGTAGTATATAATAATATAACAAAATAAAAATGAAAATGAAATAAACAATACAAATGTCTTACTATCAAGACATACACACACACACTGATTTGATTATAGGCCAGCTAGTTAAAACACACACACTGATTTGATTCTAGGCTAGCTGTGTTGCTGAATGCTGATGTTAATTTCTTCTTTCCTTTCTAAATATCCCCTTTCCTTTTAAGAGAGAACTAATCCAAGGAGAAGGCATAATCAATTCCTACACTTCTAGAAGATTAAGATCTCTATCCCGGGGAAGGAATAGTTATTTAACTTTCTGACTGCTATAGATGAGAAACCCTCGTCCATTTTTCTTTTGACTTTTGACTTTTCCTTGAAGCCATTAGTTTCTCAATACTTGGGATGTTTTTTTACACAGTTTATTTTATGCTTGCTACAACTAATATAGTTGCTAAAAAAAATTGCTTAATTGTAGTTATTTGTTTAATTTTTGCTCACTACCACTTTCGATTACTACAAATCACTAGGAAACCCATCATTTTCTATTTTCCAAATAATGTGTAAGGCCATCCTCATATGGATTGTTTGAAGTTTAATAAAGCATATTTGTTATGTTGCAAAGTTCTTTGGTCTCAAAAGAATGGAGTCCTAGATCAATCCCTGTATCAATTATCAGAAAAACAATGACAAATATATGCTATTTAAACAAATTTTAGAAGCATGGTACCCAAAAGAGGATGAAATATATCACTAAGGAAAAAAAGTAACCTGAGAATCAAATTGTCCCTGAGGAGTCCATCCAACTGTGTGGAAGCAAGGGATTTCCAAGAAATAAGATCATTAACATCTTTGGCCTGCAAATATTTCTAAGAAATAAGATCATTAACATCTTTGGCCTGCAAATTGTAATAAACAGTAAAAAAGAGTTGAAAAAAAAACAGCTAGAATCCAAGAAATAATCAAAACCAAAAGAGTTAAGAAATCCACGTATAATGAGATCCTGGCTGCTGTGGAGACTCTTTACATCTCATCTGATCTGATCTTCTCAAAAAGTACATCTTTCTCTCTGTCGCACCTGACATCTCTGCGGCCCACAAAATAATTCTCGATCGTGGAAAAAGAACAGATTTCTGGCATCTGGTTCTTTTAGGGAAAAATGTCTTGTTTAAGGAGTCGCAACCTAGTATTATGGTCACTAGGAACCCTAACTGGTCAACAGAGATTCTATGGCTCGGGATTGGTTACGTAAAAAGGAAGATATTATCACCCCTTAAACGTTCTGCCTAAGGCAGACTGCATTGCTGATTTTGTCTTAAATTGCTAAATGTTTATTAGTTTATGCTGTGATAATTTACTTATAATATTCCTGACTCTGGCGCCAGTAAATGTTCACATAAAAAAAAATTATTTTTTACGCATGCACATATTTTTTTATTTTCTAGCTAAATAAAATAAAATATAACGAATAAAAAAATAATATAAACTTAAACCAGTATTTTACTCCCGACTCTGGCGTTGGTGAGTAAACCGGTAAATTTATATTATTTTTATCCATGCATACACATATTTTTTTTATTTTTCTATTTCTCCTATTTTTTTATTTTTTTATTTTTTATTTTTTTTTAAATTTTTGGGGCTGGGCCTAGCTTAGCCCACATGGGCTGGACTGGACCCAGCTAGCCCAGCCAGGTCACTGGCCCAAGCCAGTGACCCGGCTGAGCAAAGGCACGCACCACGCGTGCGTGTACTGGGAAAGGCTAATTAATCTCACGGCAAGTGTCCAAGGATAGTGCAAAGCGGGAAGAGATGAAGAAAAACTTACTTCTGGTCTGCTGCTCCTGAAGGTGAAGACGAGGTTGAGGGCAGTTGGTGTTTGAACCACGATTGGCAGGACAGCCTTCCTCCCTTCCATGCGCTCACCTGGCCCTATTCCTGTTGCTAATGACCCGAGGCTGAAAGTGAAGGGCGAATGACCGAAACTGATCCAATGCTTGCGGCTTCTTTTTTTTTTGCTTGCGTTTTGAGACCAAGGCAGGGCTAGAAACACTGATCCTGTTTTCTTCGATCCCCTTTTCTTCCTCCTTTCTTTCTTGTTTCCGATTTGCAGGGGGGCGATCGAGAAGATGGTGATGTCGATCGTTGGTTTTCTGAGTTTTATGCTTGCGTTTGTCTCTGTTTTTGCTCTGGGTATTTTTCCTCCGTTTTCTGGGTTTTGGTTTTTCTGCTCCTCGGTGTTTTTCGTTCTTTTTTTTTTCTCTGGTTTTTCTGGTCCAATTCCCCCCCAGTTTTTCCAGTTCTTTTCCCCCGGTTCTCTCTTTTTCTCCCTTTTCCTATGGTTTTGGAAGCTGGTGTTGGGGAAGAAACAGGGGAACGATGGTCTGCTACCCTGGTGTCTCTCGGTTTTCCCCTGCTCAGGACGAAGAAGATGGCAATAAAGGCATGATGGGTTGCTGGTTGTGTTTGCCAAAACCCTGGTTCTGTCTCTCTGCATCCCCTCCCCGGTTGTCTTTTTTTTTTCCTTGGTTCTAGCCCCGGTTCTCTCTTTTTCTTCCCCCTATGATTCCTCATCTTCTCTGGCTTTATAGCCAGAGAATACCAACCATTTGAAACGGCTTCAAAGCCATTACTGCCAGAAACGGCTCCTGAGGAAGAAGGCGAACAAGGCGATGAACAGCTTCTCAAAACGGTGCCGTTTGTGCGATGGAAATGACCATTTTCAATCTGGTCACTGAATTTCTGAAATCGTGCAATCAAGCCCCTTTCTAAATTGTAATTGGACCCCTGTATTTCAGTGCTTTTTACAAGCTAATCCTTGGACTTTAATCTGTTGCAATTTTGCCCCCAATTAACCCCAAACTTTGTTATTTGTTCAATTAAGTCCCTGATTTCATTAATTTAACTAAATCCAAGTCCAATTGAG
>Ga0325410_1000560_pt1 | contig 39227 bp, 33 predicted proteins | sample PopdelMetagenome_16_FD_206182 | JGI IMG/M metagenome (GOLD analysis project Ga0325410, IMG submission 206182) | Populus deltoides microbial communities from Bellville, Georgia, United States - Xylem-PdIQD-R3 | ecosystem: Host-associated > Plants > Phyllosphere > Stem > Wood/Secondary xylem...
TTCCACTTTATTTGACCTTTTAAATTATTGTTGCCATATCCTTTTATCTCTTAATTTGTTGATGGCATGCTCTCTAATGTCCTTGGATCCAAAACCATTGATATCAAAATGACAAGATTTATATGAAATACATATGGAAATTTATCTCCATGGCTACACAGTACGGTGAGAAAAATACGCCCGTCGTTCTTTTTTTTCGGCCTAGCAAGTTGATGATTCGAGCACGTTTGTTTTTGTGTTTTAAAAGTTTTTTTATTTGATTTTTTATTTTTTATTAATTTTTTTTAATTTTTTTATTTGATGTGGGAAAAAAAGAAAAAATCAGGGCTTGTTAAGGTTTTTAGATCCGTTTTGAATTTTAATTTTTTAAAGTAATTTTATGATATTTTGAGGTATGAAATGAAGTGATTTAATTAGAATTCTAGGATGCTTGAGAGGGTTTTTTCCTGGTAAGAAGAAAAAAAATTAACAAAAAAAAGTGAGAGTTTTGCCTCTATAAATGAAAATTTCACTTCTTTATTTAAATCATTGAAATTCTTGTGAATATTTATTTTAATTATCTTGGATTTTTATTAAAAAAACATTGTTAATAAAAAATATATTTTCATAAAAATAAAGAAGATAAAGAATGAGGCTTTCAACTTAATAAATGCATTTTCTCTTCTATAGAATTTAAATCTTTCAAAGTCTTATGAATTTTACATTATTTTGAGTTTTTTTAACAAGAAACAAAATATTCTTTTTCAGAAAATAAGTTATTAAGGAAACGAGAGTTACACCTCTACAAATAAAATTTTTCATTTTATATTTTTATTTAAAAGAAATAATTACAAAAAACCTCCTATAATTTACTTATTTTTTCATTTTATTTCAATTCTTTTAAAAATTACACTTTACATTATAATAAAATTTATATGTTTATAGCGGTTTACATTATCAAGCTTGTGTGTCAAAACAAATAAATCAAATTATTTATAGAATTGCTATTATATTTTATTTAACTACTAAAAATCCCTTGTAACATATCAACATTACAATTTTTTCATTGAATTAAAAAAAAACTACCCGCTACGAAGAATAGCATCTTCTCTATTTTTTTTTTCTCAATCTATTATTATTTTATTTGTTTTTATGTTTCAAAAATATTTTTAAAAAAATTTAGCTGATATTAAAAATAATTTTTTAAAAATAAAAAAATATTATTTTAAATTTTTTTTAAATAAAAAATATTTTAAAAAATAATAACAAGCTCATAAATTTTTTTTTAATTAAAGCCATTATTTTTGGATATAAACAGAGTCATCGGGGGTTAGCACAAGAACTCTCGAGTAATTAAATGTCGCACCCAAGCTGTACTACTGGCTTGTGAGTGTATTATTTGTTTTACTTTCATAAATAAAAATATTGATTCTAGTAATTATAATTTGTCTCTAAGTTTTCCACGAAGCTAGGTAACACCTTTTTATGTTATTTTTCTTGATTTAAAAATATTAGGAATTATTATAACTTGTAGTATCATAAATGAAATTCATGATATAAGTAAAAAAGCATGCAAGCAATTAAAAAAAAAAAGAAAAAAAAAGACACATTAGAAAATACAAATATCGAGACCTATTTATTATAAAATAATATAAATTATATTACGAGAACTTCCTTAACAATTAAATTTTTGGATTGAGATAGTTTTTTTATATGGTATCAGAGCCTTGATGATCAAGTGGTCATGAGTTCCAATCTCACCATCCCTATTTATTTGATAAAAAAATTAAGCACAAGGTAATATAAGTCTAAACAAGTTTCAAGCCCGAACTTTCATTTGAGAAAGTGTATTAAAAAATAATATAAATTATATCATGAAATCTTATCTAATAGTTTAAATTTTTGATTTAAAATGATTCTTTTAACACTAATTTTGCTTTCTTTTGATTTGTGTGAATAATTGAAGAACATAAACATAAACATATATATATATATATATATATATATATATATATATATATATATCACAGTTTTTGTGGACGTGGCTTTCCATGACCTTTTCCATGCACTCCTGTAAGATTCAATCAAATGCCCTGTGAAAACTGACCTGAGGATGAAGCCGTGGCCACCGCTCCTCTTCCACTCCATGAACTACTCCTTTACCTATCATACAAATCCTTTTCTTTTAAATATAAATTTAAAAGAAATCTCATTTATAATTCATATTAATTATTATTAGAGATTAAATAATTAAACAGCTAATAATTTATGAACACAACTTTTAAAAAATTATTCAAAGTTTAAAAAAATTAAATATTTAAATAATAAATTCCTAAACAATTCTATATATCTCTCTACAAGATTCTAAAAACTTGAATAATTTTTTTTTTAATTTTCACTGTGTATATAATTTTTAAAAAACCCAATAAGATCATATATTCTATGTTCAACTCACCGTTGGCGAGCAGCAACTGCTCTAGCAGCCACGACGCTCCTACCCCGCGCTGCACCAGGAGCAACAACATCAATGCTGTCGCTGCTGGAGGCTGCTACCGACGTGGGCAGCCTACGCCAGTAGCAGCAGCTGTTGTGACAGCTACCAGCCCTCTGCTGGCAGCAAGAAAGAAGAAGGGGAGGAAATTTATGATTATTCCCCCGGTGTCTTTTTTGGGTTTCGAGATATAATTAATATGATACCCTTGCTACTTATAGTTAATTCCAAAAGAGTTTTTGGGGTGCAATTTATGAATTTACCTCTTTAATTTATTACTTATTTGACTTTGGGATAGAATTACTATTCTTCCCTTCATTTGATTTTATATTTTAATATTGAAACATAAATTAAATTAATTGTAAAATTAATTTTTTTAATAGGATTATGATTGAATTAAAATTTTTAGTTCATTTTTTTTGGTGTTTGTAATATCCTAATTGGATTAGGATTTAATTAAAATGTTTAATTCAATAATATTTTTTTAAAATAATTTTTCTAAAATAAAAATAGTTTTTTTAAGCCATAATTTTATTTAATTGTTCTTAAAATAGTTTAGGAGGTTAATAAGAATTTTAATATGATTAATTTTCTTATTAAATTTTAAAAAATTATTTTTCAAAAAAATTTATATTAAATTTTTTTATTATGTTTGGGAAATTGGATTTGATTTAATATTTTTAAATGTTATAAATATTATTTTAAAAATTGCACTTAAAACCAATAATTAGAACTGAAGCATGCAATATTTTTATTATGCATATTAATATGATATTATATATAATGAATGATTATGGACATTAAAGACTAATGTGATTGTGCTTTTATTTGATGGTTGAATGGTTGTGATTTTTATTAAATAGTGCTTATGTGTCCTGCCTTATCTCTATTTTTTCTTCTGGGTTGTAATTCTTTTCTCATCTAATTCCTCTCGAAAGTAACTTGAGGTTTCTTAATTAATTATGTAAATGTTATGTAATTTAAAAAGGTAAAAATTTAGATAGAAAATTATTATGTAATCCAAGAGAAAGAAAGAAATGGCGATGAAAGCTACAACCAAGTGCTTGCAATTGATTTATGAAGATTTGATATAGCTATCTAAGATTTGACCATCTAATTCCCTTAATGGCTTAAGAAAATTAACTTAGATATGTCCATAATAATCTAATTAGAATGACATGCTAGGGGTGTATGTCTATATATAAATTGTTATGTATGAATTATATATTTGTTATGCCATGTTTTAAATGAGACATGTTTAATTATTAAATCCCTCAGTAAAATATCAAGTACATATTGAGAACATGAAAAGCTGCCTTCCAATTTCATATGCATAAAATCAGAGTTTTATTTATATATAACTTGTTTAGTCAGTCAAGATTTCTATTAATCGAATATATTTAATGCTATAAAATTAAATTCTATTTAACTAACCTATATGATTTGGATGAGTCACTCATGATCATGTGAGGTTAGAAGCATGAGTTAGGCAAAATATATAAGATATGTTTAGATAAATAGCTGTTACCTAACTGATCTAAGAGTCACACATAGATGTAATTGTTAAACTATGTTATTTTATTTTAATTTATTTTATTTTAATTTAGTGAGTAACTCAATGTCAGATAAATTAAATGAGGTCCTAACCCACTAGGCAAATCTAAGCGAGATTTCCTGAATTAAAAGGGAGGGCTATTAATTTTCAAGAAAATAATGGGAGACCAAATTAGAATTAAAGATATCATCTAAATTTAAAATTTAAATATGTATGTATGGAACTAATACTTGCTATCTTTACATTAATAGGTTGATAGATAAAATGAGTAGTAACATATCCCTATGAAGCATACTTGATGCTAACAAATTGACTGGACCAAACTTCTTAGATTGACCTAAAATGTGAGAATTGTTCTCAAGCAAGAAAAGAGGTTGTATGTTCTTGAAAATCTAATTCCAAATGCCCCTACTGAGGATGCTGAAGAATAATTTAGGAATGAATATCAACGTCATGTTAATGTTGATCACCAAGATGCATGTGTGATGTTAGTCAGTATGTCACCTGAACTATACTCAGCCTCAGTAGAGGAGTGAGCAACTATGCGTTGCTTGTCTGACTTCTATGAGTTCGGCGTCTGACCAAAGAAGATAAGGTAACCACTCGTAGATTTACGATCATCAATACTACCAGGCCAATTTGCATCTATAAAACCATGTAGAGCAAATGAGGAACCTCAAGTGATATGGAAACCATAAGATGCCGTACCTTTAAAGTGGAGTAGAATATGTTTAACGACGAACCAATGAGAATCTGTAGGAGCATGCATCAACTGAAAAAATCTGTTAACAACAAAATAGATATCTGAGCGAGTGAAGGTAAGATATCGAAGAGCACCCACGATTTGATGAAACCGTGTAGGATCAGAGAATAGATTATCCGGCAGTATAGTAATTTTTAAAGGAGAGACTAGAGTATCAATGGGTTTACAGGAAGTCATACCAGCCCGAGTGAGGATGTCAAACATATATTTGTGTTGTTGCAACATCAAACCCATACCTGTAGACTGAACTTCAATACCCAAAAAATAGTGAACTGCGCCTAAGTCACGAAGCTTGAATTTAGAGCTCAGTAGCTGTATTAGGCGATTGAGCATAGCAGAGTTACTACCTGTAAGCAGAATATCATCAATATACACCAAAAGATAAAAGATAAAAGATATTAGTACCATCAGACAAGATAAATAGGGAGGTGTCAACCTTGGAGGCGTGAAAACCAATGTAGAGTAAAAAATCACTCAGACAAGTGTACCATACCCTCGGTGCCTGTTTTAAACCATATAACGACTTGTACAATCTACACACATGAGATGGAAGAGTAGAGTCAATAAAACCTGGAGGTTGTTTCATGTAGACCTCTTCAGTAAGAACGCCATTGAGAAATGCATATGAATATCAAGTTGGTGAATCTTCCAATTGTGCGAAATCGCAATGGAGAAGACTAATCTGACGATGGCCTGCTTAATAACTGGACCGAAAGTTTCAGAATAATCAATGCCTTCTTGTTGGGTAAAGCCTCTAGAAACTAGGTGTGCCTTATAATGCTAAATGCTGCCATCAACACAACGCTTGATCTGATACATCTATCTACTGCCAATAACATTCATTAAAGGATGAAAGGGAACTAAAGACCAAGTGTGATTAGAGCGCAAAGCCTTGATCTCATCACACATAGCATCATGCCAAACCGCATACCTATCAGTATCATAGAATGCAAGGGGTTTAGAGGTGGGAGAGAGCATTACTCGAGATGAAGCAGTAACAACGACAGCAGACACAATCAGATTTGTTGTCTTTGGCTGTCGCGGTCAAAGAACCATAGGGTGTTGGCTGACAAAGGGTGGTGATGTAGGAGAAACGATGGCAATGAGGTGCCCTGCTGCAATGGATAAGAGGATAAATCAACCACCAGATTCAAGCTAGTCGAAGGGGTAGTGGAAAAATTTGCTGCAAATAGAGGACTGGCAGTAGACATGAGACTAACAACCAGAATCTGTAGCAGTTTTAGCGCTGGCAGAATAAGAAAAAATAGAAGAGGAGCAGGGGATTGTCCTAACACCAACAGAGGTGTCATGTTGGAAATTAGAAGAGACCAATCAACAAGCTGTACCTGCAGTAAAATGGTTAGATAAACATGCATGTGGTGATAGGGAAGGGAAGGGGTAAAGCCGTGGTGGGTGAGCAGAGAGGGGTGGTGGAGCACAGGTAGAGGAGGGATAGGGAGGGGTTATAGGGGTGTTAAACAATGGGGAATGAAACAGATTTGGAAGGAGGGCAGTGGCGGGTTGGATGGAGAAAGGGGCGAAAACCTTTGCAATCTGTTTAGAATTATCAAATGAAAACACATGTTCACCAAAACAGACATGACGAGAGATATAAATGAGGTGAGATGCAATGTTAAGACATCGGTAACCAAGGTGAGATGAGTTGTACCCAAAAAACACATATGGAGAGGAATGAAAATCTAATTTATGATTGTTATAGGGACGCAAAAAAAAAAGAAGCAAATATACCCAAAAGTATGCAAAAAATGATAATCAGCAGACCGTTGAAACAAAAAATCAAACAAGGATTTATTTGCAAGGACAAGAGTAGGCATGCGATTTATAAGATAAACAAAAGTTTCAAAGGCATAATTCCAAAATTGAAATGGTGCTTTACACTGTCCTAGAAGAGTAAGTCTGGTTTCCATAATATATCTATGACGACGTTCTACTGTGCCATTTTTGTTCATAAGTGTGAGGAAAAATCAGATGATGATGAATACCAATGGTTTGAAAGAAAGTGGACAGTTTGCGGTATTCACCGCCCCAATCAGTTTGAACAAATTTTATTTTTAATGAAAATTGACGCTCAACGAGAATTTGAAATTGGTGAAAGATAAAATAAACATCAGACTTGGCAACAAGAGGGTAATACCATATATATTTTGTGTACGCATCAACAAAGATAACAAAAAAGATAGCCATTCGAAGAAAAAAGGGACCAGGACCTCATACATCACTAAAGATTAATTCAAGCGGAGTAGAAGTTTTGTGACCTGTAGGTCCTAAAAAAAGACACGATGATTTTCCTATTGGACAACTTTGAGATTGAAAATTAATATGTTTGTTATTACAAATAATCTTATTTTTTCGAGATTAACAATTGGAAAATACGAGAAGTAGGATGACCTAGTTGATGCCGCTATAAATTAGTAGAAGTAGAGATGTAAGGAGACCAATAGGCTTGAGAAACTAAAAGGATGAAAGACCTGGACAAAACATAAGGACCATCTTTACTCTGACATGAGAGGAATACTTCATTGGTGTTGAGATCCTTGATATAAAATATAAACGGGTGAAATTCAATATAAACATTGTTATCGAGATAGAATTTCTGAACAAAAAGCAAACATTTCATAATATGCGGAACATGAAGAACGTTAGACAAAATGAAAGAATGATGTGGTGTATATATTTTTGTATGACTGATATGAGATATGAAAAGTCCCTTACCATCACCAACATGCAAATTATCATTACTGAGATATGGTTCTGAAGTAGCCAAAGTTACAAGATCAGGTGTAATGTGTTGATTTCACCAGTGTCCGAAAACTAATCGACAGTACCTGTTGAGGAGACATTACTTAGCACCAGATTTGCACTAGGTTGCTGTCCATAGCCCCTGTGCTGAGGTTGAGGACAATGAAGGGTTGTATGACCGAATGTTTGGCATAATTGGCAGCATTTATTTTGCCCCCTATTGCTTTGCCAATTACCCTTCTTGCCATCAATGTTGGAGGAGCTATGGAGGCTGCGAAAATCTGGTCTAGACGCAACAAACCTGTTGCCTCTACTGCTGAATTGATTGGGACGCCATCCTCCATGGAAATGGCCCCTATAGCGGCTAAAATTTCTAGAGGACTGGCGTTGAGAGACAAAGGTTGAAGGGAGGGTGTTAAGCGTGGGCAGCAGAGGTGCATTGATGGTAGCGGACCTCATGGATGTAATGGATGTTTTATGAAGAAATTTATGCATTAGAAGATGACTATGAAGATCAGCATACGAGAGAGGTTCTGTCTTGGTAACTAGGCTTGTTACTAAGGCCTTAAACTCTCCTTGAAGGCCACGAAACACATATAAGTTGAAATCCTCCAGCGAAACAGGTCGGCCAGCAGCGGCTAACTCATTAAATAATGCCTTAGCTTTTTGCATAAACTGAGTTACCGACTCATCACCTTGTCGAAGATCTTGAAGGGAGCCATGAAATTGTATAATATGAGAATTGGACATGGAAGTTAGAGCTTGCTCAAGTGTGTGCCAGACAGAACATGAAGTTTGGCGGTCAACAACAAAATAAAGAACTTTCATGGATAGCAAAGAAAGCTGAGCACTTAGAATGAGTTAGTTATGTTGTTTCCAACAAAGAAAGAACTGCTTTACCTGAAGAGAGGTACCATCGGCAGCAAGAACATGTGTAGAAGGACAAGAGTTTGAGCTATCAACAAACCTAAAAACTCCTTAGCCTAGGAGATATGACTTCATCTGCCTTTGTCAATATAGATAATTGGTGTTTGTTAACTTGAGAGAGATGACTTGGTGAGTGTGGGAGAGGGAGACAATGACGACAAAAGAAGCTGTAGAAACAACAGTAGAAGAAGGCTGCAACAGAGGAGTATTGTTTGGGTTGAAGAGGGCGTGACCACCATCTATAGGCTGTGGCCATAGCAGAACAGGGGCGTTAAAGGAGGAAGTCGGCACCGCCGATGCTGTAGAGAGGGAGGCAGCAGACGACTGGGATAAAGAGTCCATTGCAGAGGGGAGAGAAAGTGTTTTAATTTTTTTAGGGCTCTGATACCAAGTTAAGAATAATAGAATGATTTAGGTTATGTCTTAGCGAACCTTTCCTATGTTTGTGTGTGTGTGTGTGGCAGTACATGGCAGTAACTGTAGGAATCACAACACTAGAATAATCCTATATATATATATATATATATACATGCTATACATTCTATAATAACTTGGAAGCTAGAGCTTGCTCAAGTGTGCACCAAACAGAACTTGAAGTTTGGTAGTCAACAACAAGATAAAGAACTTCCATGGATAGAGAAGAAAGCAAAACACTTAGAATGAGTTGGTTCTGTTGTTTCCAACAAAGAAAGAACTGATTTACTTGAAGAGAGGTACCATCAACAACAAGAACATGGCCTAGGAGATACAGCTTCATCTGTATTCGACAATATAGATAATTGGTGTTTGTTAACTTGAGAGAGATGACTTGGCAAGTATGGGAGAGGGAGACAATGGCGATGAAAGAAGCTGCAGAAACAATAGTAGAAGAACGCTGCAACAAAGGAGTATTGCTTGGGTTGAAGAAGGCGTGACCACCATCTGTAGGCTGTGGCCACGGCAGAACAGAGGCGTTAGAGGAAGCTAGAGATGCGGTAGAGGAGGAAGTCGGCATCGCCGATGCTGTAGAGAGGGAGGCAGCAGACGGCTGGGATAAAGAGTCCATTGCAGAGGGGAGAGGAAGTGTTTTAATTTATTTAGGGCTCTGATGCCAAGTTGAGAATAAAAGAATGACTTAAGTTATGTCTTAGTCAACCTTTTCTCTCTTTATATATATATGTGTGTGTGTGTGTGGCAGTACACGACAATAACTATAGCAATCACAAATAATCCTATATTAATTCCTACACACACACACATGTTATACATTCTATAATAACCTGCAATTCAGCTCCTACCATGTTTAAGCATTATCTTAAGGACACTTGTCACAACATTTATTAATCATCATCATAAATAATTTAGAAAACTAAATAAATAAAAAAGAAATGTACAACATAGAGCTAGTATGATTTTGAAGGAAGCCTTCAAGTTCTCTAAAGTCTTCTAGTGATTCTCCGAGTCATCCTATGAAAAATCAAACCATTTTAACCTAAAATAAACCCTAAATTATTACCAGACATTTCAGCATTGATGCCACTAGAAATAACCTGAATGAATCGAGGTTTTGGACGTAACGTGCCTACCATTTGTGTCATGGTTGGAAAGAAACTCTATAAAAAATCATAAAAAATTCAATAATGAAACTACATATCGTGCCATGATTCATTCAGCTGGTAGTAGTAGTAATATATAGTAATAGAATGCTTACATGGCTCTATACTTGAAGCTTTCAATAGAAAGTGATTTGAATCCCTCCTTTTTCCAAATTATCAATAGCTACTCTCCTCCTTCAATTAATAAACACAAATAAAGATGAGTAAGGAGGCAGGAAGGAAGACTTTTGCATTCCTTTCTTTTTAACAATGAAGCATCATCCTCATCCTCACTCTCCTAACCATCAATATGCCTTTTCTCATCTCTCTTTACCAAGCCTCCTTGATAACTCAACTCTTAAAAGGACATTAAAGAATCTATTGTCATAATTTTGCATATTTTCTCTCTTAGTATATTTAATATATAATTATGAAAATTGTTTAAAATACCTATAATACCAACATACCCTTTAAACCCGACAGCAACCAAAAAATTGAAGCAAAGATGGGAGTTGAAAAATGAAGGGCGGAAAAAAAAATCACAGTAGCAACCAAAAACCATAAAAAAAACTTGAGTGTTTTGAAGTCCACGGTACAAAATGGGTCAAGAGGCTTACATGTTTTAGTTTTTTTTTGTTAATAATTAATTTACATGATATGATTTTGGTTTATATTTGCATTTTGGAATGAAAACTTAATCTAAGGATGACAACTCTCCCTCGCGCATGACAACATATAGTCCCACCAGGATGACAACTCTTCCTCGCGCATGAAAATTAACAAGTAGTGCACTTGAGTTCGTGATGTAGTGGGAAAAGAGACTTGTTTTTTTTTCATACCTGGATTTGATTTTTTATATATATATCTATTATTCTCGCGGTGTTTTATATATTTACTGGGTTTGCAAGATATTTAATGAATTCAAAAATTAATTATGATGCGCGTAAACTGATCCAGATACTCCAAGTTATAAAAAAAGAAATTAACAAATAGTCCCACCATGTTTTGAGGTGGCGAGGACACTTGCTTTTTTGTGGATGAAAAGTATAAATATGAAAGAGTGATTTGATGCTTGGGACCAGCACAAACAAGACGATGGAAATGTTTTCTTCCTTCGAATGTGGCTTTCCAACAAGGATATTATGAAATTTGTTTTTTTCAGAAACATATAGTTTTCTTATTGTATAATTACACACATATTACATATAGAATAGAGTGGAAGTGATAAATTACTAATATTTTATTTCAAAAAACAAGCCAATAATATTTCTTGGACATGTAGCATATATAAGAACCACAGCCATGTCCAATATGGCAAGCAAAATTTCATTTAGCATACATACAATTCCAGTGCCTTCAACTTAACTTTCTCATCATCTTGATCAAGCAAGCAGAGTGTTGCATTAATTTTAGAGTCATGGCATCACCGTCTGCGTCTCCAGTAGCGTTTTCTGTGAGACGTAGCCAGCCACAACTGATTGTACCAGCAGTACCAACACCCCATGAACAAAAACAGCTCTCAGACATCGATGACCAACAAGGCCTTCGTTTTCAGATTCCATTTTTAATTTTTTATCGTAACCATCCTTCTTTGAAAGGGAAGGACCCTCTGAGTATCATCAGAGAAGCACTAGGAAGAGCACTAGTCTTTTACTATCCATTTGCTGGCAGGCTCATAGAAGGGCCTAACAGGAAACTCGTAGTTGACTGTACTGGGGAAGGGATTCTGTTCATTGAAGCCGATGCAGATGTAACAATGGATCAGCTAGGTGACACCATTCAGCCACCTTGTCCTTATACTGATGAGTTTCTATATGATGCTCCTGGCTCTTCCAGTATCCTCGGATGCCCTCTGTTGTTGATTCAGGTAATTATTATCATCGAGTGATTATATATAGATACCTTTTACTGTCGAATGAAAAACAACTAAGATGTTTATGTCTGGTGCAGGTGACACGATTGGCATGTGGAGGGTTAGTGTTAGCAATACGTCTAAACCACCCCATGAGTGATTCACTAGGGTTGGCTAAATTCTTGAACACAGTTGGGGAATTTGCAAGAGGAGAAAGGGCACCATCCCTGTTGCCTGTATGGAAAAGAGATATCTTAAGTGCAAGAAACCCACCTCGGGTGACTTGTGTACACCACGAATTTGACGAGACAACAACCACAAATATATCCTTGGACCAAGGCAGCAACATGGTCCATCGTTCATTCTTTTTTGGCCCTAGAGAATTGAAAGCAATAAGAAAGCACATTCCTCCCCACCTTCAAAAGTGCTCAAATTTTGAAGTGCTAACTTCATGTATATGGAGATGTCGGGCACTTGCACTCCAACTTGATCCTAAAGAGGATGTTCGTTTATCATGTGTGATCAATGCACGAGGCAAACAAGGCGTGGTAGTGCCTCCTGGATACTATGGCAATGCTTTTGCCTACCCATCAGCCATCTCAAGGGCTGGACTCTTGTGTGCAAGTCCATTAGGATATGCACTTGAGCTAGCGAGGAGGCTGAAGACCCAAATGAACGAAGAATACATAAAATCAGTGGCAGATCTTATGGTGATAAAAGGGCGACCACATTATGCGACAGGTTCCAACTTTGTTGTTGTTGATTTATCTCGTTCTGGACTTGGAGAGGTTGATTTGGGATGGGGGAAGCCCATCTATGGAGGTGCAACTGGGGCCTTACCTTATTTTAGCATCTATGGTCGATTCAAAAACAGTAAAGGCGTGGAAGGTATCGTCGTCCCCATCTGGTTGCTCCAGCCAGTCATGGAAAGGTTTCAACAAGAGCTCTTGAAAATGACTCAAGAGTCGAGTACTGATGATTCATACGGTTTCGAGAACCCAAGAACAATCGCATTCGCATCCAAGCTCTAGTCATTTATATATGTAATCCGTATAATGCTTTCTAATTTAAATAGTAATCTCTAGTTAATGAAAGCGCCGGTTTGGTGGCGGGAGAAGAGCCCGTTTGGAAACGTGGGTCAACATGTGTTTTTAAAATTTTAATTTTTTTGTTAAAAATTAATTTTTTTTATATGTTTTGGATTGTTTCGATGTGCTGATCTCAAAAATAATTTTTTTAAAATAAAAAATATTATTTTGATGTATTTCGGCATGAAAAACATTTTAAAAAACAATCACAACCACACTCTCAAACAGGCCCGAAATCAGCATCATCAGAGTCCATTGACCAAATCTGGTTCCAACATTGTTGTTGCTGATGTATCTCAGCTCGTTCTGCACTTGGAGAGGTTGATTTGGGATAGGGGAAGCCCTTTTATGGAGGTGCAACTGGGGCTTACCTTATTTTAGCATCTATGGTCGATTCAAAAACAGTAAAGGCGTGGAAGGTATTGTCGTCTCCATCTGGTTGCTCCAACCAGTCATGGAAAGGTTTCAACAACACTACCAGAAATTCACTTAATACCAACTACATTACCGACGGAATACTTCTGTCAGTAATTTGAGGTCACAATTACCGATGAAATTTTTTCCATCCATCATTCCGCCGGTATATACTGACGGACACATTCGGTTGGTATTTACTGACGGAATGACGGACGGAATATTCAGAATTAAAAAAAAAAGCGGTTCGCTGACGTGGAGGTTTTTACAGGTGATTTTACCGACGGAATCACCGAGGGATTCAAAATGGTAGCTTCGTACGGTGACGTGACTGATTCACCGTTTGAAATGCTGACGAAATCACTGAGGGATTTAAACCGAAATCTCCGTATAGTGACGTGCCCTGTTTACCTTCAGAATAGCCGACAGACTCACAGACGGAATAATTATGTTGGTGAAGCCGTTGGTGAAAGTTAATATATGCCCACTCTGCCGACCCTCTCCTCCCCTATTTCTCCTTCTTCTTCCCCATCCCAACTCTCCCCTATTGCAAACAACCAGCCCCCCTAAAAAAAAAATCTCCCTTTTCTCAGCACAACAAGTCATATTTCTTGAAGTTTTGTGGTCACAGCATTAGTGTTCTGATTTACCGATGAATTTTATCAGTTTTTGTAAGTAACTTTATCTTTTTAAATTTTAACGTTTAAATGTCAATTTTATTATTTTTTTAGTATATGTATTTTGTTAGTATATGTACATGTTTTATTGTTATTTCTCAAACAAACTTGTAGTATGTGAAAGTATAATTTTATACTTGTTATGGTTTGTTTTAGATTTTGTAAAATTATATTTGTTAGTATATGTGCATGAAGTTGGAAATGAGAACAGTAATCTTTACAGGAATATGGTTTTGGATGCAATGAGAATGAGTGAAGGTAATGTCAGTGAATGTCCAATCGCAGAAGAAGAACCTAATGCAAATGCAGCAAGGTTTTTTGATCTGTTGAAAGATTCTGACGAACCATTATGGGATGGCTGCACGAATCACAGTAAATTATCAGCCGTAGCACAGGTGTTCACCATCAAGTCAGATCACGGGTTGAGTGAGGTCGGTTATGACAAGATTATCAAATGGGCGAGAAGCATTTTACCTGAAAGGAATAGGCTGAAAGAAAACTTCTATGCTGCCAAGTCCATGATGAAACCCCTCAGTTTAGGATACCAGAAAATTGACATGTTCCCTAACTTCTGCATGTTATACTACCTTGAAAATGTTGAGATGACCGAGTGCATGGCATGCGGGCATTCCTGTTACAAACCCAGAACTGGCAGGGGAAATACTCTAGTGGCATATAAAAAACTTAGATACTTTCTAATCACACCTAGACTGTAGAGGTTATTCATGTCACCAAGGACTGCTAAGCAAATGACATGACACCAATCACATGATGCGGTTGATGGAGTGATGGTGCATTTTTCTGACGGCGAAGCGTAGAAACACTTTAACAGTGTGCATCCTCACTTTTCAGCTGAATCAAGGAACGTGCGTCTTGGGTTGTGTACAGACGGATTCAACCCATTCGGGTCATTTGTTGCTCCTTATTCTTGTTGGTCGGTCATACTCACGGTTTATAACTTGCCACCGGGAATGTATATGAGGCCGGAGTTCATGTTTTTATCTACTGTCATACCCGGTCCAAGCAGCTCGGGCCAGAATATAGATGTTTGTCTTCGACCGTTGATTGATAAGTTGGCGCAGTTATGGTCCTCCGGAGCTTTGACTTATGATATATCGAGGAAATAAAATTTTCTTATGAGGGCAGCTTTGATGTGGACTATCAATGATTTTCCAGCTTATGGAATGCTTTCTGGTTGGAGCATGCATGGGAAACTAGCATATCCATACTGCATGGAAAACAACAAGGCATTCACGCTAACAAACGGAGTTAAAACTTCTTTTTTTTACTATCACCATCGTTTCTTGCCAGAAAGAACATAAAAGATTTCTTTGTTGGCAGAGTTCAAAAGGATGTTGCATCCCCGTGTTTTTCTGGTGAAGAATTGCATGATGTTGTATCATAGTACAGTGACATTGTGTTTGGTCTTCAATCAGGTAAGCAAAAGTTTCCTGATTTTGGTTTGACCCATAATTGGGTAAAGCGAAGTATCTTTTGGGAGCTTCCTTATTGGAAGACCAATCTACTCCGCCATAACCTTGATGTCATGTACATTGAAAAGAACGTGTATGAGAATATTTTCAACACCGTCATGGATGTGAAGGGGAAGACAAAGGACAACATCAAGGCTAGATTGGATATAGCTTTGTTTTGTAACCGTAAAAATATGGAGTTGGTTTGTGATGAGTCACGGGTCGCAAAACCAAGAGCAAGCTTCGTGTTAGAGAAAAACGCACAACTACTAGTCTACAAATGGCTTAAGAGTCTATGTTTTCTTGATTGACATGCCTCAAGGCTGGTTAATATGGAGGAATGCAGATTGTATGGAATGAAGAGTCATGACTACCACGTGTTTATGCAAACACTTATCCCATTAGCTTTTTGTGATTTGTTGCTAAAAGGGATATGAGATGCACTTACGGAGATCAGTCATTTCTTTAGAGATATATGTTCCAGCAAGTTGAATGTTGATCACATTGAGAGGCTTGAAAGGAATATTGTCGAGACACTATGCAAACTTGAGATGATATTCCCTCCATCATTTTTAACTCAATGGAGCATCTCCCCATACATCTACCGTTCGACGTAAAAGTTGGAGGACTGGTCCAGTATATATGGATCTACCCATTTGAACGATTAGATATTACAGTTGCAATGTAATTAATATATAAAAGTATTTTCTTTGTTTTTCTTAATTGAAAATATTTGATTAATTCAATGCAGGTACTTGTTAAATCTCAAGAAAAAGGTTAAGAACAAGGCGCATGTTGAGGCTTCGATATGTGAGGCTTATATTGTTGAGGATATCTCAATATTTATCTCGTACTATTTCGAACCTCATCTAAGAACGAGAATAAATCGCGTCCCATGACATAATGATGGCGGTGAAGTGCCTTACAGTGGGTACTTGTCAATATTCTCCAATCCTGGATGACCCACACCTAAAAATGCTGTAAGAGGAAGATATTTGTCGGAAATAGAGTTCAAATAAGCACACAATTATGTTCTATTTAATTGTGATGAGCTGAGACCTTTTATTCAGTAAGTATATATATGGGTAATACTAATTAAACTTTGTCAATAATATACTGTTAATTATATATTGTAATATCACACACTCATTATCACTTGCAGGCAACATCGACAATATTTGTTGTCCAATAACTCACAGCTGATCGAATTCTAGATCTTTCAATTACAAGATGAACAATTTGCCACGTGGTTCAAAACACATGTAAGTATCACAAACTCATTCTCACTTGCAAAATTACTGTATGCATGTTATTACGAGATTCTCGTTTACTGTTCATTGATGTACATTACATACAAGGTTTATCAAATGGGAAGGAGTGTTGCTAAGTCATTGTCTTCACTAAGCCTGGGCCCTGAAAGAAAAGTTAAGTGCTACAATGGGTATTTTATCAATGAATAGGTGTTCCATACTGAAGAATACGGGCATGGAAGAAAGACATATAGTAACGGTGTTTGTGTTAAGGGATCGACTAGTAGTGAGTTAGAAGTTGACTACTATGGTACTATATTAGAAGAGGTCATCGAACTGCAATATCATAGCGAGCAGAATAGAGTGTTTTTACCATTCTGGGATTCATTATGGAAACTTGACTGTGTATGCATTTGCGAATGGTATCTATAGCTTTTTCGCTTCATTTGTCAAGCCTTCTTTCTATTGCATTAAATAAGATCTCTCTGCCCTTCTGTAAGTGACTATCTTATCTTGTTCCTTTATCTTTCTTGATTTCAGTGTCTCCTTCCTGATCTTCAATCCAAGCTAAACGCTCTATCGATCGAAAGCTTGTTTTTAGTTCAATTAGCCAAGTATGGAAAGAGCCCTGCCTCCCTTATGAAAGCAAAGAAGCCTCACCGGAGGTCAAGCTCCAATGGACATTCTAATAAGAATACGCGGGCTTTCCTGTTTGATAAGAAGAGGGACTTCCATGCACGCTCAAGGCAGGCTCAAAAAAGAAAGAGATACGGGCCCGTATGAAAATCGTATGACTTGAGAATTGGAATAATAGGAATTCCTGGTTTAGAGTGGACCTCTAGGGTCGGCGATGCTCGGTCTAAACCTTGCTGGGCTAAGAGTTCGAGTTGGAGTAGTAGTTGGACAAAATCACTCTCTGACCGGAGCCAAACACGTAATCGTGACCTGTCTCATTCCCGTCGTTACTCCTATTTCTATATATGTTTAGGGAGAAAGAATTAGGGGTGTGACACGACTGACAGAGGAATCAGAGTTGATCCGCACTCTGGTCTAGTCGAAATCAACTCAAAAGCTAGACTCCGCAACATAAACGATGTCTTTGTTTTCGCAAAGCAATGTCAACAAGTTTATTACACATACACCCTTTCCTTTAGAAAAGATTGATCAAGCGTGGATTGGTTGTTCGTTTTAAAAACAAAACTTAGGGGTCGTGTCGAGCTTGTTCAGGATGAGAACGAAGACACAAGTGTGCAAGATGAAGTCTTTCAAGTTAATGAGTTGGTTGAACCATATCGAGTTGCTCCTTCGATTGATTTGGAAGAAAATTCAATTTTTCGTGTTTTCGATGATAGTCTTGTTGATGTTGACGCAGAGGAGTTGAATGTTGTTTTGAGCTCTAGCGGACAAGCAAATATCGATGAAGATGATGATATCCATATTGAAGATTGCGATGAAGGTGATAACTATTCAATTGATGACGAAGAAGAAGAAAATTCTGACTAACTATCAGAATGAAGCCCTGTGTAAAACATTTTTTCATGTAATATATATTATGGATGATATATTTTGTAACATGAAATATTTATTTTATAAGTTTATGTATTGTTTAAGCATTGTTGTTATTGTTTTATGCGATGAACAATTTATCATTTAAGTGTTTGCAGGAAGGTAAATAGGCAATACAAATATAATCATTCTTGTACAATGCACAATCACTGACGTCCATACCGACAGACTAAAGTCCGTCAGGATTTTACAGAGAGTTGAAAAATAATTACTGGAAATGCCACAATTGCTGACTAACTTTCCGACGACTTAGAATCCGTCGACATTTCATAGAGAGTTGAAAAATAATTACTTGAAATGCCACAATCATCGACGAATGGCAGACGGATTTCAGTCCATCGATATGTTATCGGCAGGTCAATATTACCGATAAAATCACCGACAGACTATGTAAATTCCAAAGGGCAGTGCATTAAATGCATCTCTGACCGCGACAGGTTGCCGACGGAATTACGACGGACTGTGAAAATATGAAGGGTAATTAAACGATGGTTTGAAATTCAAAATTTACCGATGGATTTTCGAAGATTCACCGATGGAATAATTTAAAATAACATTAATTTTATATGTCCGTCGGTGAAGCCGTCAGTAAAACTGCGCTATAAATCCCAGCGACCACTCTTTCAGTTCATTTTTTCGTCTGCTTCATTTCACAGTTTCATTTTTTCCTTTCATTTCCTTCAAGATTTTTGTGTTTTTTGGCTTGTAATCTTTAGTTCAATCTTCCACAAATTAAAAGGTATGTACTTCCTCTTCTTCATTTCTTTAATATTTTATTTGTTTTTTGTTTTAGCTATTGTTATTTTTGTCATGTTTTTTGTTTTGGTGTATTTTTATAATGTAGATAAATTCTTGAAATAAACACATTATTAAGGTAAGTATATTTCATTCCTAAAGTCTATTTTTTTTTGAATTTTTTGAATATATTTTATTGTTGTATTGCCATAATAATTGAATAATTTGTTGAATTGTAATTGTTAATGTTGAATTTACCTTAGAATTAGTAATTGAATATGTTGGAATAATTAGTAATTTTACTCTATTATTGCATGATTTGTGTCTAATTATTTCCATTAATTTTAATCGTTAGTATAGAGTTTTTTTTTGAATTTTTTGAATATATTTTATTGTTTGTATTTCCATAATAATTGAATAATTTGAATTGTAATTGTTAATGTTGAATTTACCTTGTAATTAGTGTGGATGTTATTTGTATAGATGTTATGTTATATACAATATTAGTATAGATGGGGTCAATTGATTGTGGCTATTGTCAATATTTGCAGGTTTGTGGATTTGGGTAGTCTCTAGTATAGGGGAGGTGCAGTCGAATTTTTTTTTAACATTCGAATTTAATTATATAATTATTCGTATAAAATTATGTAGATGCGTAGAACGAAATCCACAGCTCGTCGCTCACGTATGGTCACAACTAGTTCTTCTAGTAGCAAGAATGACATATCCGTAGGTGCCTCTCAAGAAGAGGCACCTGCGCCGTCAACCGATGCTGCCTCTTCCAGTGCGTTTTCATAGCGCAGAGGCGGCATGCCTTCATAGCAGAATCAATTCACCCGCAAGTACGAGGCACTGTGGAAGGACGACCTTTCAATATAAGTTTGTTAAAGTTTTAGTTTTTTTTTTTAAAAAAATATAACATAATTTATGAACAACTAATCAATATTTCATTAATTTAATTTATTTTCATGTTCACAAACATTGAGGCCGCCCGAGTAATATCATCGGCGTTTAAATCATCGATGGAGATTCTATTATTTCAATGGAGTCAGGTATCCAGACATTCTGAATGGATACCTCAAATCGATGCATGGTTTGACAGATTTGAGGTTGGTGTTAATTTCTAATTTCCAGCTTATTTCTAATAATTAATTAATATAATTGTAAATAAATTATTATTTTTATTTACCTAATTATTTATACACAAAACAAATTCGCCTGGGACAGGGCGCATGACAAAGTTGTGAGGTGGGTGTGGGAAAATCACGTGGCAATTAGGTAACATCAAAAACAATACAAGATTTTTTTAGAAAAAAATTTATGTTTCAAAATCTAATTTCTGGCTATGGAAGTAGGTTGCGTGATTTTTGGTATGAAGCACAAAAAAAGGCAAAAACAACCGCGAGAGATAAGGGTCTCCAAGGCTGGAACGACATGGCGGTTTGGAGGAATTTCAAACTGATATACATCCCAGCAGATATATAGCCGCCCTATCTTGAGCATGTGACGTCTGAGCGGTTCACACGACGCTCATAGTCCGGTGCTAGCAACCGGAATAGGCCAATTCATAGCTCGATGACAACGCACACCGGCAGCTCCGTTCCGTTTGCTGCACATGCGAAACGGATGGTAAGATTAATTTAAATGAAATATATTGTTAAATTAATTTGTTGTTAATTAATTTTTTTCATCATAGGCTACGTCTCTTGGACATGAGTCGAGCCCAATGGAGCTGTTTGTTGAGACGCACGTGCAGAGTCAAGACCGCCAAAAGGAGGCGCAACAATTCGTTGACAACCGTGCTCAACACTTTGTGGTATGTTTGTTCAACCATTTTATTTCGTAAGTTATTATTTTTATTGAATTGAATATGATGATTACTTTTTTCATTTTCAGGAAACCTATAATAACCGGTTGAGGGAGATATATGGGGACAATCCTTCGACCCATCTGGATTTCAATTCGGATTTGTGGATAGAGGTTGAATAGTCCGGTGGACCCGATAAAAATCAGGTGTACGCGCTCTCCAACACTACGACCGAGAACTTGCGGGCGGCCCGTAGTGTCTCAACCGTTGGCGGAGTATACACAACTCAAAGCGAATCATGAACAGCTTCGCCAAATGGTCATGAACATGGCATTACAGAGTGGTGATACATGTGTGCCTCCTCCTTTTTGGCCGTATAACAACCAGTCTCCTCCTCCTCCTCCAGCTCCACCATTATGTTAATTTATAATGAATATTATTTAACTTTAATAATTAATTTAATATTTTTTTAAAAACACATTCAGTTTATAATGAATATTATTTAACTTCTTTTTTTTTTTGATGTTTAATAAAAATTTTATTTGCATAATTGGTTTTTTTACTATTAATTTATATAATTTTATATTATGTATTCTAAATAATTTTTTAAAAACATATTTAAAAATAATCATAGAAGGTCTTACCGACGGACTATGTCCGTTGGCATTTGACATCTTAACGATGAATTTACAAACGGAATTAATCCGTCAGCATTTGACAGTAGCTTGGTGCAAATTTCACAATCACCAACGACCTGACCGACAGAAATAGTCTGTCGGTATTTCACACACTCACCGAAGGAATACATCCGTCGGTATATTTCAAGCGGGAATTTTTTTCGTGCATTTTTTGTCTTTAAAACCATCGGCAATTTTTTTTACCGACCAATTTAACGACGAAATGAGGTATTACTGATGAGTAGAAAGCCAACGAAATGTTTCCATCGGGGATGTCGTCAGTAAAAGACTACCGACGAACTATGAAATCTTGTAGTGCAAGTGCTCTTGAAAATGACTCAAGAGTCTAGTACTGATCATTCATACGGTTTCGAGAACCCAAGAACAATCGCATTCGCATCCAAGCTCTAGTCGTTTATATATGCACTCCATATAATGCTTTCTAATTTCTCTAGTAAATTTCATTTAAATTTAAATGTGTTACAACACCGGTTTGGTGGAGGGAGAAGTCGGCAACATTATAGTCCATTAGAGAGAGGGATAGAGGAGTTGTGATGTATTAAGTCTCTGATACTGAATTGAGAAAAAATAAAAGGCTTAACCTATTAGTTAGCTAACATTTTCTATTTATATGTGTAGAGCAATATACAATAATAAATGGAGAAATTACAATATTGGAGTAGTCCTATAGCATTTCCTATATATACACATTATATAATAATAAGTAGGTATCCTTCTTGTTTTAATTTAATCAAAGTTAATTTTGTTATTAGTATGCATGCTTAATTTTATATCAATTATAAATTTAAATATATGTTTGGTATACATGCTATTATTCTATTATTATTTTTATATCAACTGCATATGTAACTTGCATGCATGTTGCAAGTTTTAAGTTAATTGTTGGTAAGGGATTTGTCTATTAAAAAGGTTTTTAGAGTTTATTAGGAACTTTATCACCTAATAATTCTAGAAGACTAGCTAATTATTTTCTTTCCAAAAGGGTTGATTATCGTCTTTACAAATTACGTTCATAAAAGTGTATTTATACCATCTAAAATCATGCATCTTCTTACATTTATAGTTGGACAAGAGCTGCTTTGAGTTATTATCTTCGAGGTGTGAAGGAGATGATCACCTATGAAAGCTTCGCAGATAGAAAAAAAATTCAAGATGCAACAACATCTTGTGTAGGCTCATTCATATGGTTTAAAATATGGTTCCTGTCTAGGTTTTATAGGCATTGGACACCATTGTCAATTACTATAATAAACTGATAACTTGGTGCTCAGCTAACTTATCTATTTTTCATTCATAGATCGAGTTGGGGATATGCTTGTTTTGAATAATTATGGAATTTTTTTCTAAAACTATATTTAGGGTTATAAGCATGGGGTAATTCATTTTAGAAGATGGTTCCATTTGAGTTAATTGATTTCAAATTCTTCTTCATTTGAAGATGAAACTGGAATTTCTCAAGCATTGGTACTGACTAAATAGAATTAGGAGGTACCATGGATCTTAATTGAGAAAGATGATTCTTAATTTTTTTAAAGAATTTTGACAAAATCTTTTAAGGCTTGAAAATTGATCTTGAAATGATTTATCTATGTTTGTTCATTGGTTTTCAAAGGATGTAGAAACCTATTGGTATAATTATAGTTTGTAAGAAACACAATCTTCCTAATATCACAATAAATGATATCCTCTTACTCCTTTTTTTTTTTCTTAAAAGGGGATGCAATTAAAAAAATTCCTTTAAAATTACTTTTAATTTTTTTAAAAGAAAGAATAATCGATAACTTTTATGTTTTAATCTATATTAGTTTTTTGTGTGAACACAAATATCTTTTAAAAAAGGATAGTATATATTTTTTAAAAAAATATAAAATTCTAACCATTCAAAAAACATTATATGAATCTCATAAATTTTCATGAATTCATAATATTTTTTTGAATCTTAGTTTTAGCTTCCAAAATTTTTGGAAAGAGTGTTTTTTTCAATGTTGTTTTGAGAATAAAAATCGAACAAAATCTTTTTTAGAGCTCTCTATCTATGAGTTCTATTTCTAAAAAGAGCAACCTAAGAAGCTATAGGAGATATGCTGCTTGGTGATTGGTCTCTGGTTGAGACAAAGATGGTGCACAAGCATCGGTAAAGAGCAAGAAATATAATAATCCAATCTATGTTTGAAGTTCATTGATCTATGGCAGCAGGTAGCGTGCATAATCATGAAATACAACGAATACTAGTGTTTTTACAAAAGCATATTTTTTAATTATTAGCACTATTTTTTTAATTAAAAACTCATCATGATATCAAAAGCAAGCTTTAATATAAAAAAAATCAAAATAATATCTTAATATTTTGTATGTGATTAAAGAGAAAAAAAATTTAATTAATGTGATAAAATCATGTCAAAGTATATTAAAAATAATAAAAATAAAAATTTTATTTTTATTAAATATCCATGAGACAAAAAAGATTTACATATTTGGTAATAATAATTAAAAAAATAAAATGACATTCTCGTAAAAAAATATACTAGCTGAGGGGGGAGGCAATTAATGTAACACCATAAAAAATGAAATTTGGTCCAAGGTTTTTCGAACAAAATTTTATTTTTTCACCTAACAACACCTAATAAACACCATATTTATTGTTTTAAAATTAAGACAACAATAAGGAAAAGTGAATTAGATATTTCACTAATATTAAAAAATAATGCAATTTATTAAATACAATAAACACAATAATCAACAATATAATGAAAGTATTTAAAATAAAAGATAAGAGAGAGAAATTGCAAACTCGATTTTTAACATGGTTTGACAAGCCTACTTCCACACCTCAAGTATCAAACTGTACTTAAGAATTATATTCCTTCATATTATGGAATGTGTTAGAATAGATTATTAATATATTAATTTATCATATGTAGTATGTTATACCGTAACACATGTACTACCCTAATTAGCAGAGGGAGGTCAAACCTCTCATTTATCACTAAACTTGTTTCAACTTGGTACCAGAGTCAATTTATCTTAACAGATTTATTCTTCAAACGGCAGCCCCTCTAATTATTTTTCTATTGCTACTGCTTCAAACAAAATCGTCTGCGACGCTATTGCTTCTTTGCAACGCTAATTTATTCTTCAAATGGCAGCCCTTCTAATTATTTTTCTATTGCTACTGCTTCAAACAAAATCGTCTGCAATGCTGTTGCTTCTTTGCAACGCTAATTTATTCTTCAAATGGCAGCCCCTCTACTGCTTCTCTGCAACAAAATTGTCTCCTCTGTTTGTTGTCCATTGCTACTCCTCTATCGGCAACAATATTGCTTCTCTGTAACACTGACTTTCTACCTCACGATTAGCGTGTTATTACTTGCTTCATTGAGCTACTGTTTCTGTGTTCTTCTGCTGTTCTTTTGCTACTGCTCCAGAGTCAGCTTCTGTTTTTTTCTACTCATCTTCTGCAATATGGATCCTTCGGTTTTTGCTGCAGCTGGCACCACTAACAGTCCTTCTTCTCCCAACACTAATGTCAGCGCTTCTTCTCCCAACATCAATGCAGTCATGCTTCCCTCTGCTGCGACACCAACTATTATTCCCCTCTCAAATACACAGCAGGTCATCAACCTCAAACTTACCAATTCTAATTATGTATTTTGGTGTATGCAAATGAAGCCATATCTGATTGGTCAAGGGGTGTTCTCATTTGTCGATGGCTCGTATTCCTGCCCTTCTCTGCTTGATCTGTCCAGTCCCTCTACTGCCACCTCTGCCAACATTAATTCTGGACCCTCCCAAGTGTTTCTCACATGGAAACAATAAGATCAACTCATACTCAGTGCTTTACTCTCATCCCTCTCCATTGATGTTCTTCACCTTGTGGTGGACTGCCCAACTTCGGCAAGTGTTTGGAGCACTCTAGAACGTGCCCTTGCCTCTCTATCCAACTCTAGGATTATGCAATTACATGGCTCTCTCCAGGTTCTTCGTCAATGTAATGATACTACCACTCTCTACCTATAGAAAGCTAAGGGCTTATTTGACGAACTAGCCGCAGCGGGCAAACCTATCTCCCTCACTAACTTCAATCTCTATGTTTTTCAGGGCCTTCACATTGAATTTTGAGATTCGGTTACTAGTCTGTCGATCAAAGCTGAGCCTCTTGCGTACTCTGAGCACTATAGTCACTTGTCTATACATGAATTTTTACACAGGAGCTCTCTTCAATCCATTCAAGTTACCGCACCATTGCTACCTACACCCTCACACCCTCCCTCTACATATACTGTACAACGTGCCTTAACTGGATTTAATGGCAGTGGCTCCTTTTCTCATCGGGGCAGAGGAAGAAGAAGAGGCTGGAGAGGTAACTTTCACAGCAATTATAACCAGTACCCTGGCCAGCCTTACCATGAAAACAGTAGGAGCTCCTCCTTGTAGAACACAAGGAACTACAGCAGCAGCAAAAACAAGAAGGGCAACACCAGTGGCCTCGGCGAATTAGATGCCAACTTGGCAGCAACATCGGACACTCTACACAACAATGCTCTCAGCTTGTGCATCATGGGAATCAAGCCTCGGCTAACCTCTCCTTTAGTGATGCTTTAGCAGCAAATCCTGACACTTGGTTCCCCGATACAGGTGCGAATCCACATGTTACTCCAGACATTGCCGGTATGACACCTACAGACCCTTATCTTGGTAATGATCAATTGTATGTTAGTGATGGTAAGGATTTATTATATCTAATACAACTCATAAAATCTTGCATAACTCCAAAACGAACCTTTAATCTGTCTAATATTCTACATGTTCTAAAAATTAAAAAAAAAAGACTATTATCTATTCAATAATTTTATCGTGAAAATTGTCTCTTTTTTTTAATTTCACTCTTCTCTTTTCTATGTCAAGGATCTCATAACCAAGGCAGTTTCTCTTTCCTATCACAGTAAAGATGGCCTCTATATCCTTACTGAGTCCTCTGCCACGTGTCTTCCCTAAGCTTTTCTGTCCACCTCTGCCGATGTGTGGCTTCGTCGCCTCGATCATCCCGGCTCTCGTGTTCTGATTCTCTTAGCATCAAATAAAAAGGTTGTCTATACTTCTCATCCTTTAAATTTTTTATTTCAAACGTGTCCTTTAGGAAAATCATCTCGTCTATCTTTAGGATCTATGAGTCATCAAACTTCTACTTCTCTTGAACTTGTTTTTAGTGATGAGTGGGGCCCTGCTCCTATGTTATCTTCAAATGGTTTTTGTTATTTTGTTATTTTTGTGGATGTGCAAACAAACTTTATCTGGTTTTATCCTCTTGTCCTCAAATATGATGTCTTCAATGTGTTTCATCAATTTCAAGTCTTCGTCGAACAACAATTCTTTTGAACAATGAAATTTGTTCAAACTGACTGGGGTGGTAAATATCATAAATTAAATTTTTTTCTTTAAAACCATTGGCATTCATCATCGCCTCATATGCCCACATACGCATGAATAGAATGGTATTGTTGAGCGTCTCATCGTCACATTGTTGAAACCGGTCTTACTCTTCTTGGTCAGTGTACGACACCTTTAAAATTTTGGACTTATGCTTTTAAAACCTTTATTTACCTCATTAATCATATGCCCACACCTATTTTGAGCAACAAATCTCCTTTTGAATGTCTGCTTCGTCAACCATCTAATTATGATTTTTTATGTACTTTCGGATATTTATGTTTTCCCTTCCTTCGACCTTATAATTCTCATAAGTAAGACTATCGCTATACTCCATGTGTGTTATTTGGCTATAGTTTCTCTCATCTAGGGTATCATTGTCTTGACTTGTCATCTAAGCGTCTCTACATCTCCCATCTTGTTCGATTTAATGAACACATGTTTTCGTTTCTCAAGTCTCCATATCTCCCTCCACCCACCAGCCATACCCATCCACCTACCACTGTCACACACCTTTCCTCACTCACCATCTTTCCATCTACCACACCATCAGCCCTACCACCCACATCCTCTAACCCCGTTGTCTCCTTATCACCATCTACCTCCATATATGTTGATCATTTTGTAGGTACAGGGTCTGCAACGATGGCGCTGTCTATGTCAGTGTCTCCTCCAACTACTGTCTCTCTAGCATGGTTATCCAACTCTTCCTCTTCATCCAGATCATCTATCGTGTCTTCAACAAGTCTGGACCTCTGTGTTGATCTGTCCAGTTATACTCTTCTGTGGCAACCGTCCCCTATTCAGACCCCTGCTCCTCCAGCACAGTGACAGCACCCCATGGTGTTGCATCCTAGACATAACAGGACTGCCAACATCATTTCAGTCGTTGCTTCTTCCTAACAACCTCCAGCTTCACAAGTAATGTCTCCCTCCACTCTCGAACCTCTTACTTTTAAGGAGGTCGACCGTTTTATGTGTTGGCATACTGCTATGAAGTTTGAAATTGCAGCTTTACATGCCACTGGTACTTGGTTCTTGGTACCTTTTAATCCCTCCATAAATATGGTTGGCTGCTGATGGGTGTACAAAATAAAGCGTTGAACTGATGCTGTTATTGACCGCTATAAAGCTCGCTTGGTTGCAGTGGGTTCACTCAACATGAAGGCATTTATTACTCAGAAACCTTCAATCCTATTATTAAACCGACTACTGTTCGGTTAGTTCTCACTATTGTAGTGTCCAAAGGATGGCAGATTCGACAACTTGATGTCCACAATGCCTTCCTCAATGCTTCACTTCGAGAGGTTGTTTACATGGCACAAACCACAAGTTTTGTAGACTCTGCTCTTCCAAATCATGTCTGTCTTCTTCACAGGTCTTTGTATGGTCTAAAATAAGCCCCTTGGGCTTGGTACACCAGTCTGAGTGACTTCCTTCAGACTATTGGTTTTCGGGCTTCCAAGGTTGATACCTCTCTCTTTATTCTAACGAGGAATCATGATATTGCTATCTGTTTGTCTATATTGATGACATCTTGCTTACTGGTAACAACTCTGCCTTAATTCATCGCCTTATTACCTTACCGGGTCTAGAATTTAAGCTCTGTGACTTGGGTAATGCTTATTATTTTTTGGGGGTTGAGGTCACTCCTACTAGTGTGGAACTCATGTGGAGTCAACATAAGTATGTTCTTGATATTCTCTGTCATGCTGGTATGTCATCTTGTAAACTTGTTGATACACCAGCCTCTATTTCCAAGCTTGATCTATCGTCTACCATGTTATTCTCGGATCTCACTCGTTTTTGATAAATTATTGGTGCTCTTTAGTATCTCATGTTTACTAGACTAGACATCTGTTATGCTGTCAACAAGGTCTGTAAACCCTCGAATAAAATAATCTCATCTTGATTTAGTAAAGTAAAATAAAATAAAATACAAAAGATGTGGAGAAATGAGTAAATTGAACAAATTAATTGGATTAAAAGAGAAGTTATTTAATAAGAGGGGTGAAATTGAAAATAATAATAAAGGAATAAGGAGTTAGTAAAGAGAAAGAGAAGTAGTGGGGTCAATAAATTGATAAAAGAAATGGTGGGGTCAATGTGAAAATAGAAGTAAATATGGGGGCAAATAAGGAAAGAACATAAATATAAAAAACAAGAAATCTCTAGAAATCCTTAGAGTAATGGTCGGCCAACGAGAGGAAGAAAGAGGAGAAAAGAAAAAATTGAGAGGAAACCTTGTAAATTCATCCTTTGAATCCAAAAAAAAGTGAGAGTAAGTGAACACAGAGTGCTTCAAGTAAGATTTAGGAAGAAAACTTAGAAAAAATTACTAGTGGGAAGGGAAGGGTTAGAAGAAGGAAGGAAAGAGAAAAGGAAAACAAGGTTGTTCTCAATCTCTTGACTCATTATTTTGTAACAAAAGGTAACAAGCTCTATTATTAAGTCACTTGAATTTGTTTGTGTTTTTCTTGAATAATTAAGATTTTAGAATACCTTAGTATAGGCTTAAGAAGATGTTAAATAATGATAGGTGGATGGAAATAATGGAAAAAAATGCATGGGAAACGAATTTATACTTGTTGAACTTAGAAATCAAAACTGAACAGGTTGTCTCTCAACTTCTCTGCTAAGTTTTGGACCCTAAGATGACAAAATTTGAGATACTTTTCTTTAAGAAAGTTATAGACCCATGTTATAGTGTTCCAAATAAATAAATCACGCATAACACCAAGCTTTATAACTTTGGTTATACTCAAAATACTAAACAGTGTTTAGACAGTAACAGTCCAATGTTCGTTGATGAGCAATTTTGACTGTTTTGGGGGCAGAATTGGGTTCTCCTTCTTACATAGAACTTGTAGCCTCGTGTCTTATCTTTCCAATAAGACCAATTTTTCTTGAAATGGAGTTCTATAACTTCAGATATAGTTAAAAATCTGAGGAGATGTCAAACAGTAACAGTTTAATTTCTAGACAATAACAATTGGACAGTAGCAGTCCAATGTTCATTTCTGAGCAATTTTGACTGGGGCAGAATTGGGTTCTCCTTCCTATATAGAACTTGTAGCCTTGTGTCTTAGCTTTCCAATGAGACCAATCTCGCTTGAAATGGAGTTCTATAACTCCAGATATAGTTAAAAATCTAAGGAGAGGTTGGACAATAAGAGTTCAATTTCTAGACAGTAATAGTTAGACGGTAACAATCAAATGTTCATTGATGAGTAATTTTAATTGTCTTGGGGGTAGAACTGAGTTCTCCTTCCTACATAGAACTTATAGCCTCATGTCTTATCTTTCCAACGAGACCAATCTTGTTTGAAATGAAGTTCTATAACTTCAGATATAGTTAAAAATATGAGGAGAGGTCGGACAATAAGAGTTCAATTTCTAGACAGTAATAGTTGGAACAGTCCAATGATCATTGATGAGCAATTTTAATTATTTTGGAGTAGAACTGGGTTCTCCTTCCTACATAGAACTTGTAGCCTCATGTCTTAGCTTTCCAACGAGACCAATCTCGCTTGGAATGGAGTTCTATAACTCCAGATATAGTTAAAAATTTGAGTTGAGGTCAGACAGTAACAATTCAATTTCTATAGAGTAACAGTTGGATAATCTGTTATGTTGAGCCACCTAAAACTTGTAAATTGGTAACTTATGTTTGGAAATTTTTTTATTACAAAATGTTGAATTATGAAGGTAGTATGTATATGTGTGCATGTATGGTCAAGACTTGAAATTTAAATTAGTGTAACTATTGGTATAGATGAAATTGTGGAAAATAGACGGGAGCAAGGAACGACTAGCAAAGCACAGTTTTCAGGTAGGTGTCTGACACTTAGATTTCTAATTTAAAGTCTTGTGTAATTCTTTAACTTAGTCCCTAATATGATGTATTTCAAATTTTTGTATTTATATGTAGTGTATGAATGATGAATGGATTAGTGTTTTGGTTTGGAACTGGTACCCTGTGAATGGGCTGATGGTTAGACCAGTGTTCTGGTTTGGAACTAGTACCATGCAAAAGGGCAATCAATAGAATTAATTATTATTGGACAAGATAGGTGTGTAGGCATGTGAGAAACTATAGAAAGTGGTGGTAAATGAATTAAAAAGCAAATTGTTAGTGTAATGAAAAATATACTAGATTATCTTAAATAATTTAATTATGTTTATGCAAAATTACTATGCAGGTTCATCTCAGCAGCGTAACCCTTAGTTGATGCTTGGATGTGCCCTCCGTATAGTCACTTAAGTTAATAGGAAGATGGAAGAATTTTCCTTTTAGGTTATATATAACAATACTACTAAATTGTATGTATAAAGTTATGTAGTGTTATTTTTGTTAAAATTATAAGTAGTAAATTAAAATTTAAAATCTTTATTATGCTAACGTATGAATGCAATTACGATGGTTAATTAATGGTTACCTCTTAAATCCTAGGATTCTTCTCATTTTTATAACTTGCTAATTGTGTGAATTTTATCTTAAAAGTTTATAGTTTGAGACTTGGAATGATTGGATTATGTATGAACAATGAATACAGGATGTGCACAAATGATTTATTGATAACTTGGGACCTCTCGACATAGGGGAAACGCTGTTGAAATTTCGGTAAAAAAAATTACCATGTTTCTTTTTTTATGGTTGATGCATTGGTTTCGATATAAGAGATGTTACATTGGTATCAAAACGAGGTTAGGGTTCAGGATATTGAAATGAAAACCTTATGATTGTTGGATTATTTCAGGATGGTACAAACAAGAAAAGGTATGGCTACTGATCCCTTTTTAGTCAGAAAGAGAGATCAGGATGTTGGATTTGCTGATAGGCAACGAGAGGATCCTTTAGAAAGCACTGCTTTGTATGTACCGCCAGCATCTCATCAGCCAAGTGCTGAGGAGTCATCTAAACTCCAAGTTGGGTTGGTTCTATTCAAGCTGGGGATTTACCACCTTAGAGAGTCGAACTAAAAGAATAAAGAACAGCACCAGCAGTAGCCCCTACTCCTGTTATGGACCCCGTCTTAATTGCTCAGATAGTTAAAGTCGTGATCGAGTCTATGCCTAATATAGTAGCTCCAACAACCTCAGTAGCACCAACAGTTTCATTACCACTGACAACTCCAGCTGTTCGTATTGCTATTGATTCTGACATTGTAATTGTTCTAGTACGGACTGTAAAAAGTATGAGGGAGTTGGGATGTTAGCCCTTTTTGGGCAAACAAGATGCAGAGATTGCAGGTAAATGGATGCAAAGAGTAGAGAACACTATGACTCAAATGAAAGTACCCGAGGATTGGCGGGTGAATTGTTCTACACAGTTGCTGATGGATAGAGCCCAGTCATGGTGAGAGGTGATACAGTCCAGGAGGGATACTAGGACATAGACTTGAAGTGAATTCATGAGACAGTTTGAGATGCAATTTTTCTCTTCTTATCAGTGTAGGATCAAAGAGCAGGAGTTCCTGGTGTTGAAACTAGGGGACATATCAGTACTAGAGTATGAGATGAGGTTCAATGATCTCTCCCTATTTTCTTCACAATTCATCTCTACTGAACAACATATGATTGATAGACTACATGATGGATTACGTCAGGAATTGAGACTGGGATTGATTGTTTTATGGTTTGAGTCTACTAGGGAGCTTATAGAGACAACTCAGACTTTAGAAGTATGAATAACAAAGGGCCACTAGGGCTAAACAGTATTGGGTAAGAGGAAGGATGTTAATGTTTCCTCAGGTAGACCTCCTTATTTTAAAAAGATAAAGCCTCAATTCAGTCAATTTAGGAGAAAATAAGGGATAATAGTTGGGACTGTTTAAAGTTCTAGTATTGGACCTACTGGAGGACAGCAAGGCAGTAGGAGTGGATTCGGATCGGGAGGGATGTCAGAGCAGAGGCCAATTATTTATCCTCTATGTATCCGGTGTGGATAGAAGCATCCTGGAGACTGTTCCACCACACCAAGGCAGTGTTATGTATGTCGATGAGAGCATAGATGGAGGAATTGCCCATATTTGGGCAAGGGATGTTATTACTGCCATGGGCATGGAAATGTTAGAAAGGATTGCCCTCGGAAGTTAGAGTTTATTCAAACACAGCGGCAAATACAGAGCCAACAACGGTCGGTTACAGTGGATCGACCGACTAGACAAACTCAGTCCGGGGCTAGTGGTAACAGAGGCCGTGTCAGGGCACAAGGGGATCGGACCCAGGGTAGGGTGTTCATTATGACGCAAGAAAAGGCTCGGGTTACCCCTAATATGGTTGCAGGTACCTTGTTGTTAAATCATCTACCTATGTATGTGTTATTTGATCCTAGAGCTACCCATTCATTTGTTGCACATAACGCAATAGAAAAATTAGGAAGGAGTCCAAGTAGAGTTGGGAAAGGGTTTATCATTAGTACTCCTTTAGGGAAACATGTAGACATTGATATAATATATATAGGTATTAAACTTGAAGTCATGGGGTGTGAGACGCATGTAGATTTGATTCCTTTGGGGATACATGATTTTGATATTATATTAGGAATGGATTGGTTGGGTAAGTATAAGGCCCAAATGAACTGTTTTACAAAAATAGTAACACTTTCTGGAGCTATGGATGAGAGAGTGGTATTTCGAGGATAAAGAAATGTCATACCCAATTGTCTTGTTTTCGCTATGACGGCATAAAAAATGATGAGGAAAGGATGTGAGGTTTACCTAGCCTTGGTGGTGGATGTCCATAGAAGAAAACGTGAGTTGGCAATCATCCTCGTAGTAAGAGAGTTCTCGGATGTGTTTCTGGAAGAATTACCAGGATTACCCCCAGAGAGAGAAGTAGAGGTTTCAATTGTTACACTACCAGGGACATCCCCTATAGCCCAAGTTCCATATATAATGGCACCGACGGAGCTGGCTAAACGAAAAATATAGTTGTGGGAATTATTAGAAAAGGGTTTCATACCTCCAAGTAATTCACCTTAGGGAGCCACTGTGTTTTTTGTAAAAAAGAAAGATGGAACTTTTCGACTCTATATTGATTACAGACAGTTGAATAAGGTGATGATAAAAAATAAATATCCACTTCCACGAATAGATGATTTATTTGATCAACTTAAGGGAGTTAGGGTATTTCAAAGATAGATTTGAGATCGGGGTATTACTAATTAAGAATAAAAGAACAAGACGTAGCAAAGATCGTTTTCAGAACCCATTATGGACATTATGAGTTTTTGGTGATGCCTTTTAGGTTGACAAATGCTCCGACAATATTTATGGATTTGAAGAATGGAGTATTTCGACCTTACTTGGATAAGTTTGTGGTGGTTTTTTATGGATGACATACTGGTGTATTTCAATACATATTTGGAACATGAACAACATTTGAGGGAGGTTTTGTAAACTTTGAGAGAACATTGGTTGTATGCCAAATTGAGTAAATGTGAATTTTGGTTAAAAGAGGTGACTTTCTTAGGGCATGTTATATCGGCTGATGGGATGTTTGTTGATCCAAGAAAAGTAGAGGCAGTGTTAAAATGGGAGAGGCCCACTAATGTGACTGAAATTCATAGTTTTCTTGGTTTGGCTAGTTATTATAGAAGATTTATTGAGGTATTTTCTACTATAGCAACCCGATTAACTTGGAAGGAAACAAAGAGGGAATGGACACCCGAATGTGAAAAGATTTTTGAAGAACTAAATCAAAACTGGACAGGTTGTCTCTCAACTTCTCTGCTAAGTTTTGGACCCTAAAATGATAAAATTTGAGATACTTTTCTTTATCAAAGTTGTAGACCCATGTTACAGTGTTCCAAAGAAACAAACCACGCATAACACCAAGCTTTATAGCTTTGGTTATACTCAAAATACTAAACAATGTTTAGACAGTAACAGTTCAATGTTCGTTGATGAGTAATTTTAACTGTCTTGGGGGCAAAATTGGGTTCTCCTTCCTATATAGAACTTATAGCCTTGTATCTTATTTTTCCAACGAGACTAATTTTTCTTGAAATGGAGTTCTATAACTTCAGATATAGTTCAAAATCTAAGGAGAGGTCGAGGTCAAACAGTAACAGTTTAATTTCTAGACAGTAACAATCCAATGTTCATTGATGAGCAATTTTGACTAGGGCAGAACTGGGTTCTTCTTCCTACATAGAAATTGTAGCCTCGTGTTTTAGCTTTCCAACGAGACCAATCTCGCTTGGAATGGAGTTCTATAACTCCAGATATAGTTAAAAATCTGAGTTGAGGTCGGACAGTAACAGTTCAATTTCTAGACAGTAATAGTTGGACAATCCATTATGTTGAGCCACTTAAAACTTGTAAATTGGTAACTTATGTTTGGAATTGTTTTTTATTACAAAATGTTGAATTATGAAGGTAGTATGTATATGTGTGCATGTATGGTCAAGACTTGAAATTTAAATTAGTGTAACTATTGGTACAGGTGAAATTGTGGAAAATAGACGGGAGCAGGGAACGACTAGCAAAGCACAGTTTTCAGGTAGGTGTTTGACATTTAGATTTATAATTTAAAGTCTTGTGTAATTCTTTAACTTAGTCCCTAATATGATGTAGTTCAAATTTTTATATTTATATGTGGTGTATGAATGATGAATAAACCAGTGTCCTGGTTTGGAACTGGTACCCTATGAATGGGCTAATGGTTGGACCAGTGTTCTAATTTGGAACTTTTTTTTTGGATTCGAGGAAACCCCACCCCCCGGAAAGTGTATTTTGTGGGCCCAGGTGAGCGAGTAAAACCCTAGGTGTTCCAGGCTCTTACAAGAGGTGCACGCTCTAGTTTGGAACTTGTATCATGCGAAAGGGTAATCAATAGAATTAGTTATTATTGGACAAGATTGGCATGTAGGCATGTGGAAAACTATAGAAATTGATGGTAAATGAATTAAAAAGCAAATTGTTAGGGTAATGAAAAATATACTAGATCATCTTAATTAATTTAATTATGTTTATGCAAATTACTATGCAGGTTCATCTTAACAGCATAACTCTTAGTTGATGCTTGGGTGTTCCCTCCGTATAGTCACTTAAGTTAATAGGAAGATGGAAGAATTTTCCTTTTGGGTTGTATATAACAATACTACTAAATTATATGTATAAAGTTATGTAGTGTTATTTTTGTTAAAATTGTAAGTAGTAAATTGAAATTTAAAATCTTTATTATGCTAACGTATGAATGCATTTACAATGGTTAATTAATGGTTACCTCTTAAATCCTAGGATTCTTCTCATTTTTATAACTTGCTAATTGTGTGAATTTTATCTTAAAAGTTTACAGTTTGAGACTTGGAATGATTGGATTGTGTATGAACAATGAATATAGGATGTGCACAAATAATTTATTGATAACTTGGGACCTCCCGACATAGAGGAAACCCTGCCGAAATTTTGGTACAAAAAAAATTACCATGTTTCTTTTTTTTATGGTTGATGCGGTTTCGGTACGGGGGATGTTACAAGGTCTGTCAGTTTATGGATGCTCCTGAGAGTCATTGAGCTGTTGTTAAATGTATCTTGTGCTACTTGAAAGGTACGTCAGATTATGGCATCCAGCTTTCTCGTGGCTCCTCTTTATCACTTCATGGGTTCACAAACGCCGATTGGGCAGGGAGTGTTGATGATCGAAAATCTACTAATGGATATATTTTTTTTCTTGGTACCACCCTTGTTTCATGGAAATCTAGGAAGCAACACAATGTTGCTCGCTCCTCCACTGAAGTAAAGTATAAAGCTTTGGTTAATGGTATTGCTGAGGTTCTTTGGTTACGCTATCTTCTGACAAATCTGTGTTTTTCCCCTAATTATATTACTACTATCTGGTGTGATAATTTGGGTGTTACTTATCTGTCTGCTAATCTGATTTTTCATACTTGAACAAAACATGTTGAAGTTGATTATCACTTTGTTCGTGATTGGGTGGCGAAAAAGGAGATTCAGATTCGTTTCATCTCCTCCAAAGATCAATTAGCAGATGTTCTTACTAAGTCACTCTCTTACTCTACATTTGCTCTTTTTCGTTCCAAGCTTCATGTGGATAACCCACCTTTAGCTTGAAGGGGTGTATTATGGAATGTATAAGAATAGGAAATATTAGGGGCAAGCAAAAAAACCAAAAAAACAATTAAAAAGAAAACTGGAAAACAAATAACCAAAAAAACCGAACCATGAAAAAAAATGGATTAAACCGATTAGAATTTAAAAAAAACAATCGGTTCGGTTCGGTTTTGATTTTATAAGTCTAGAACTGAAAAAACCGAATCGAACCCAAACTGGAAAAAAACCAAGCCAAACTGGAAAAAAACCAAGCGAAATCGGTTTGAATTGGTTTTTTTTCTAAAATAACTTGACCGAAACCGGTCGGTTTGAACCGGTTCTGGTTTGATTTCAGTTTTTTTAAAAAAACAAAACCGGTTTCGTTATTTTTTTTGATAAAAACCAAACCGAACTGAAAATGATCACCCCTAGAAAATATTGTATTATTAATGTATTGACTTATCGTGTGTAGTATGCTACACCGTAACACATGTACTGCCCTAATTATATAAATAGCAGAGGTGGTTATCTCATTAGGTCAAGCCTTTCAATTATCACAAACCTTGTTCAACTCTTCACTAGTCCAAGTCAAAGAGTACAATTGCTACCTGATAAGTCCACTCCAAGTTTTTTACATCACTTGAAGATGTTTTCTCTTCAAGACTTTCTCTTGATGACAATACCTCATCAATACCAAGAGTTTTTCTCAAACTCTCAAGGGTTTACAAATATGATTTTGTTATTACAGAATTATTCTCTCAATATAGTGTATTTTACATTTGCAAATCTAAGCATCTTTATATCTCATTAGATAGCACTTAATGGATTAAAAAGTGTTGAAGTGTTGTGAAAATGAGAATATATACTCTTGTACAAGATTATGAAGGTTTTAATGTACAAATATGAGTATGATTAAGGATTGATGATTTTGAAGTGTTTTTGCTCTAAAAATAGCTTGTATATGATATATGTTCGGATTCACTACTTAATTCTGCAATTAGACAAGCTATATATATGTTTCTACTAAAAACTAGTCGTTTACAACCATTATTATTTATTTGACAGCTAAAATGGTTGACCAATTCAGATTGGCCAAGACAATCGCTTGATCGATTCCTGAAGAATTCCTAAGTATTCATCATGGATGAACAACCGAATCATTTGGTGTTATCAAATGGTTGATCGGTTCATGTAGAATTTTAGTTTTGACAATTTTAATCCTTGTGAATTCTAAAAACTAATTTTTCAATCCTTTAAAATGCATGCAAAGTGAAGTGTGTGCATTCATTTTGATGTGCTACCTAGTAGAATATGAAAATTTATATTGAGCACTAAAAATGAATGCTTAAACTAAGTCTTCATTTTGCTTCCTTCTTAGACTTCTATTATGCTTGTTGATGTGTTCTTCATATAAAACTTGTTTAAAGTTTGTTCTCAACCAAGCATGTTATTAGTCTAGTTTTCATAATATTATTATCATCAAAATATATATGAAAACATAAATGGATGACCTACGGTCAATAATATGAAGCTTAATAAACCAATTTATAACCGCCAAACATTCATCATTTGGTCAAAAACACAAAATTAACCTAATAAAGAAAATTTACTTATCCCTGATTAACTTTTTATGATGAGATGAAAACTCGAAAACACTTCAATAGAACTTCTCTCATCAAGAGAAACTCAATAACACCAAGATCAGGTTTTTTAATTGCTGAAATGTAGCTAGACAACTACTTTCTTTCACCTTTCTGATTTTTTAAGAACTTGCTTTGATTTTATCAAGTTTCAAAGATTAAAATATAAAATAAATAAAATTTAGAATTAAAATGTGAAATCCTTAAAAAGCAAAGACCAAAACTAGAAAAAGAAAAGAAATCCAAATATAATAATGTAGGACATCTTTTTACATCTCAAATATAATGTAGCTCACGACCTGAAACAAACAATCAAGGTTATATATAACCGTGCAAACATAACATGAAATGATAATATTTTTAAAAAAAAAAAAAAAAACAATTTTGATTTTGAAGAGAGCAGAGAGAGTTCTGAATTACAAACGAAATTGTATTAGAGCTATGTCCTTCTATTAACATGGAAAACACTTGATTAAAGCATGTGGTTAAGC